>Ga0214923_10001901_pt1 | contig 28800 bp, 23 predicted proteins | sample LL1510_MetaG_FD_177993 | JGI IMG/M metagenome (GOLD analysis project Ga0214923, IMG submission 177993) | Freshwater microbial communities from Lake Lanier, Atlanta, Georgia, United States - LL-1510 | ecosystem: Environmental > Aquatic > Freshwater > Lake | place: USA: Georgia | collected...
TGCGGCTGCGTTACCAGTACATTTTTCGGCTGAGTTACCGGAACATTGATTGCTGGAGCGGGCAACGGGGATCGAACCCGTATCTGAGGCTTGGGAAGCCGCCGTTCTACCATTGAACTATGCCCGCTATGGCCTTGTGCTTGCGCAAGTTCCGACGGATGGTATTACAAATTCTCTGCCACAGGTGGGGAAACGCCTCGCTTGCGCCTTTGCCAGGGGTCTTAATGCGCGCTAGCAAGCGCCAGTTCAGTGGACCTAAGCTGTCACCGCTTTGCCAGCCTTGGCTCATCATCTTGAAACAGTCTGTAGGTTTGTTCGAGCCCCAATTGAAGTGTTCTCGGTGTAGCGTGATAGATGGACGAAAGTTTTTGAATCGACATCAACTTTCGCATGGTTCCATCGGGTCGGCGACGATCAAATTCGATGCTCCCCTTGAAGCCGACGACGTTAGCAATCAATGATGCGAGTTCAGCGATGCTTACGTCCTCGCCAACGCCAATATTGACAACGGGTGGTTCGCCATCATTGCGATCGTCAGCAATTAAACCTGACCATTGTGAGTCTTCCAGCAACAACAAATGAACGCATGCCGCCGCCATGTCATCGGCATGCATAAACTCCCGCCTTGGCGTACCACTACCCCATACGGTGACGGTGGCCGCCGAGGAAAGTTTTGCCTCATGAAATCGTCGAATCAGCCCCGGAATCACATGACTGTTCTCAGGATGATAATTATCTCCAGGTCCGTATAGATTGGTGGGCATCGCAGCCAAAAAAGTCGTCCGCCCCTGACCTTTGAATTGACGGTTGTAACTCCAACACATCTCAATACCTGCGATCTTCGCAAGCGCATAGGCGCGATTGGTGGGCTCAAGTGGCCCGGTCAATAATGCGGCCTCATGAATGGGTTGTGCGGCTTGCCTTGGGTAAATGCATGAAGAGCCAAGAAACAAGACGCGATTAGCGCCATATTCAAAGGCGTTATGAATCACATTGGTCTGAATTTGCAGGTTGTCGCGAATAAAGTCAGCCGGGTAGCTGTTGTTTGCGACAATCCCGCCGACACGGGCTGCAGCAATCACAACAAGTTCAGGTTTTGTTTGGTCGAAAAAAGACTTGACTGCCACCGAGTCCGTCAAATCGAGCTCTGATCGCGTTCTGAGGAGCAGATTCTGATAACCCAGTGCTTGGAATCTTCGAGCGACCGCAGCACCAACCATGCCACGGTGGCCTGCAACATAAATGCGCGTCGAACTCGAAATCATTAGTCTTCTCTGGACACGGGCGAACCAAATCCATGCTCCCGAAGCAAAGCATGTTGTCTTGCAATATTTAGATCAGAACGAATCATTTCATCAATCATGTCGTCGAGGGTAATTTCGGGTACCCAACCCAGCATTTCCTTCGCTTTACTCGGGTCACCTAATAGCGTCTCGACCTCCGTTGGCCTATAGTACCGGGGATCAATGCGAACAATCGTGTCGCCGACTTTCATCCCTGGTGTGAGTTCACCATGGATGCGGGATACCACCCCGACTTCGCTAACGCCCTCGCCGGAAAACGCTATGTCAACACCAAGCTTTTTTGCCGCTCTCTTGATAAACTCTCGAACGGTTACCTGAAGGCCCGTTGCGATCACAAAGTCTTCGGGTGACGCCTGCTGAAGCATCAACCATTGCATGCGAACGTAGTCCTTCGCATGCCCCCAATCGCGCAAAGCAGAGATATTTCCCATGTAGAGGCAATTTTCCAGCCCGAGTGCGATGTTTGAGAGCCCACGGGTAATTTTTCGGGTCACGAAAGTTTCGCCACGACGAGGCGATTCATGGTTAAAAAGAATGCCGTTACAGGCGTAAATGCCATAAGCCTCTCTGTAGTTGACCGTGATCCAATAAGCGTAAAGTTTTGCTACTGCATAAGGACTGCGCGGGTAAAAAGGGGTCGTTTCACGCTGAGGGATTTCGACCACCTTACCGAAAAGCTCTGAGGTTGAGGCTTGATAAAACCTGCTTTTGTGCGACAGCCCGAGAATCCTAATCGCCTCAAGCAGTCGTAATGCGCCAAGGGCGTCGACATCGGCAGTGTATTCAGGGGATTCAAAACTGACGGCCACGTGTGACTGCGCACCGAGATTATAGATTTCATCAGGTTGCGTGGTTTGAATGATCCGGATTAAATTTGTGCTGTCCGACAAGTCGCCATAATGAAGCACGAAATTTCGGTGACTGATTTGAGGGTCTTGGTACAGGTGATCGACCCTCTCGGTATTGAACAAGGAAGCACGACGTTTGATGCCGTGAACAACATAACCTTTTTCGAGAAGAAATTCGGCCAAATACGAGCCATCCTGACCTGTGATCCCGGTGATGAGCGCTACTTTTGTTTCGTTCATTGATTTAAATTACTCAAAAACAATCATCCCATACTGAGGGGACCAAAAACATCGTCTGCGGGAGGATCATCACGCATGGTCCGATCTTAACCTAAGTGGCCTGCGACATTGGCAAAGCGATTCTGCCGACGACGGAAAAAGAGGCGCAATGCCGGCAGTGGTTACGCCCGTCACTGCCCTTTTTCGGTTCGTGGGTTGCTGCGGGAAGTCTGCGAATTTACTCAGGTCGGCACGACCAAGGCCTAAAAGTACGTCTACAATAAACATCGAGATCCATTGATAATATTTATATTCATTTAATCGTATTAACTGTCTAAGCGATGGCTCGCATCTTATTTATTCACCAAAATTTCCCTGGTCAGTTCAGACATCTTGCACCTGCACTCGTGAATAAGGGTCATCAGGTTCATGCATTAGCAATTACCGGGCAAGCGGTCCCGGGCGTTACCCTTCATCACTATCGCCCCACGAGAGGATCGAGCGCGAATATTCACCCGCTTGCATCAGAATTTGAAACAAAAGTAATTCGCGCTGAAGCTTGTGGCCAAGCAATGATTCAACTGCGGGCAAGCGGTCTGGTGCCGGATCTGGTTGTTGCCCATCCTGGGTGGGGTGAAGCACTTTTTGTAAAAGATGTTTGGAAAACCACCAAATTGCTTTCATTTCTCGAGTTTTATTACGCTGCCGCGGGGACTGATGTTGGTTTTGATCCGGAATTCGCAAAAGAGGGGTTCTTCGAAGATGCCCGATTGCGCGTCAAAAATGCAAACAATCTTCTGGCACTCGAATCCACTGATTACGGTCTATCGCCAACAAATTGGCAAAAGCTAAGCCATCCCCAGTGGGCACACGATCGTATTCATGTGATCTTTGACGGTGTTGACTGCGAGATCTTGAAGCCCAATCCCGCAGCACAACTCACCCTCAGAAGGGAAACAGGGGAAAGTTTTTCGCTCACTGCAAAGGATGAATTGATCACCTTTGTGAATCGGAATCTTGAGCCTTACCGCGGATATCATGTCTTCATGCGAGCGCTGCCAAAAATATTAGCCGCCCGACCAAGAGCACGTGCGCTGATTGTTGGTGGTGACGGTGTAAGCTACGGTGCCAAAGCGCCAGAGGGAAAGACATGGAAGCAAATCTTTCTCGACGAGGTTAAATCAAGCCTAGACATGCAGCGTGTCCATTTTCTCGGCAATCTTCCCTATCCCGTATTCACGCAATTGCTTCAGGTTTCGAGCTGTCATGTCTACCTGACCTACCCTTTTGTTTTGTCGTGGAGTTGTATTGAGGCCCTGTCGACCGGTTGCCTGGTTGTTGGCAGTGACACAGGCCCCGTGCGTGAGGTTATCGAAAACGAAGTCAACGGACTTTTGGTTGATTTCTTTGACCATGAATCGATTGCAAATGCTGTGACGCTTGCCCTATCCGATCCGGGTAGCTTTCGTGGCATTCGAAAGCGGGCAAGAGAGACTGCCAAGGAAAACTATGACCTGCGATCTGTTTGCTTGCCCAAGCAACTTGCGATCATCGATTCAATCCTTGCGGGGCGCAGGTGAAGTTAAAGCTCGTATTCGACCTTGGCGGTGTTGCGATCGAATGGACACCGGGAAACTTCGTGAACGATTTGTGTCAGCTTCAATCAAGGCAAGAGAACCTTGATCGTCTCCACGCCGCGATGATGGATGCGGTTTTTCAGGATTTTTCCCCTTCTTCAGACTGGACACAATTCGACTGCAACAAGATTGCTGTAGAACAGTTAGCGCGTAATATTTTTCATCGGCTTCGATCCTCGGCGCCTGAATGGGATGGTTCAGCGCTCAACATTCAAGATTGGATTGGCGCGCTCCCGGCTCGATTAAGGCCGATTGAAGCCACGCTGAGCTGGCTTGGACAGCTTCAAGATGAGCAAGTTCCCTTGTACTTTCTTTCAAACATGCCCAAGCCCTTTGTCGCCCCCATCACGAGCCATCGGCAGCTTTTTAGTTACTTTGATGACGGCATATTTTCATGCGATGTCGGTCTAGCGAAACCACAAGCTGAGATTTTCCGCCTCGCCGCAGCGCGCTTCGGGTTTACTTCTTCCGATAACGTTATTTTTATTGATGACAATAAGGCTAATGTCGATGCTGCAAGACAATTCGGCTGGGAGGCCGTTCATCATCTCAATGTTCAAGAAAGCATCAACATCATCAAACGCTCGATCGGATGTTAAGCGCTTCCCCGGCATAAGGACAACGTCGAGGTATGCTGTTGCGCAAAAGCAGTTTTGATTGATCGCCCACAAGGCAAAACCGTGCCTGAAACTAATCTCAAACCCACCGCTGATGCCCACAAAGCCCAGGTGAGGAACCGACCTGTCCGATCTTTCGTGATTCGAGCAGGCCGCATGGGGAGTGGTCAAAGCAGAGCCCTCGAAACGCTTGCACCACGCTACCTGATTCCGTATGCACCGCTACTTGAAAGCGAGACGATTGCAGGGCAAGACAAGACGGTGCCAGCGTCATCAACAGGCGGTCTAACAGCAAACAAAGCGAGGTTTGCTGATCACTGGTCCCCCGCGCATCGCGAGATGCCCTTGATTGTCGAGATCGGCTTTGGCATGGGCGATGCCCTGGCGTCAATTGCTGATGATGATCGATCTAAACGTTATCTTGGCATTGATGTGCACCCGCCAGGTGTCGGTAGTATGTTGCAGCGTATAGAATCCCAAGGCCTTGAGCATGTTCGATTGATTCAACATGACGCTGTCGAGGTCCTGCACCACATGATTGCAAGGGCATCAGTTGCCGGCTTTCATGTTTATTTCCCCGATCCCTGGCCCAAAACCCGTCACCACAAGCGCCGCCTGATTCAGGCGCCCTTTGTGCGATTAATTGCATCACGCTTGGTGACCGGGGGCTATCTGCATTGCGCAACAGATTGGGAACCTTATGCACAATGGATGCTTGAGGTATTGAGCGCCGATGCAAGTCTGGTCAATAAGGTCAATGGCTATCATGAACGGCCTTCATGGCGGCCACTGACCAAGTTTGAAGCCCGCGGACTTCGCCTCGGTCATACGGTGCAGGACTTATTATTTTTGAAACGATGATGAACCCAACAACGACGATACTTGATCAATCAGCGCTTGCGCTTTCATCGGCTATTCACAGCAAATCGATCTCATGTCTGGAGCTGATGCAGACATTGCTTGCGCAAATAGACCGATATAATCCCGAGTACAATGCGCTCGTTTCGATCAAGCCTGCCGAACAGCTGCTTGAGCAAGCGCGCCTTTACGATGCCATGCTAGCGAAAGGACAGTCACTCGGCTGGCTTCACGGCTTGCCGCAAGCCATCAAGGATCTTGCAGCAACCAAGGACATGCCTACAACAAAGGGCTCTCCGCTCTACGCAAAACACCAGCCGAAAGAAGACGCCTTAATGGTGGCTCGCATGCGTGACGCGGGCGCGATCATGATTGGAAAAACCAATACCCCTGAATTCGGTCTTGGTTCTCAAACCTATAACCCATTGTTTGGCCCAACCCGCAATGCTTGGCATCCCGGGCGAACCTCGGGCGGGTCAAGCGGTGGCGCCGCGGTGGCGCTGGCGCTTCGTATGCTTCCTGTGGCCGATGGCAGTGATATGGGCGGGTCACTCCGTAACCCAGCGGGATGGAACCATGTTTTTGGGATGCGTCCCTCACAGGGACGCGTGCCTAAATGGCCAGCGCCCGAGAGCTTTATTGCGCAACTCGGCACCGAAGGGCCAATGGGGCGCCATGTGGCTGATGTAGCAGCTTTGCTTCAAACACAATCGGGTTATGACGCACGCGCGCCCTTATCGCTTGATGAGAATGGCCAGCGATGGCGTGAGCCTTTGCTGCACGGCGAAAAAGCCATTGATTGGATGCAGGGTAAGCGTGTGGGCTGGCTTGGCGATTTGAACGATTATCTTGCGATGCAAGACGGCGTCATGCAGTGTTGCGAAGAAGCGCTTAAGGCGTTTCCGCTCATGGGCGCCAGGCTCGAGGCAGCAAGGCTGAATTTTGATCCCGCAAGCGTATGGGATGCGTGGCTGAAACTACGCCATGCCATGGTGTCGATGGAGATACTGCCTTTTTTAGATCATCCTCAAACGCGCGACTTGCTCAAACCAGAGGCCCGCTGGGAAGCCGAAGAAGCGCTTAAGCTATCAGCGGTTGACCTGATGAAAGCGAGTGCGGCGCGGTCTGCTTTTTATCAAGCTTGGCTTCAATTATTTGATCGATATGATTTTCTTATTTTGCCGACTGCGCAGTGCTTTGCCTTTGATGTTGGTACAGCATGGCCCTCGCGCATTGGGTCAAGGTCCATGGACACTTATCACCGTTGGATGGAAGTTGTCATTTACGCGACCTTGTCAGGTTGCCCAAGCATAAGCGTTCCCGCAGGCTGGGGAGGACCCGATCACTTACCCATGGGCATACAGATCATGGGCCGTCCGCGAGCCGATTGGGATGTGCTATGCGCCGCGCAGGCCTATGAGCTTGTCCAGGCCGCATGGATTCACCAAAAGCCGCCAGCATTGGCCGAAAACAAACCCTGATGAGTTGATCGCAATGACTTGATAGCGATGATTGGATCTCTCAAAGCCCGCGTTAATTTGCCCGGCGACCGATTGCCATGAAGGCCCGCCTATTGCCAGGGTATGAGACCACTGTAGGCGGTGACAAGCACCAGCGCACCAAAAACAATGCGGTACCAGGCGAAAACCACAAAGCTGTGTTTAGCCACAAACTGGATTAACCAGTGAACCACCAGCAAGGCGGCGAAAAATGCGGCGATTAATCCGATTGCAAACATCGGGAAATCATCCCAACTGAGAAGCGAGCGATATTTATAGGTGTCATAGGCCCCGGCACCGATCAAGGTCGGGATTGCAAGAAAAAATGAAAACTCAGTGGCAGCTTTTCGCGAAAGCCCCAAAAACATCGCACCAATAATCGTTGCACCCGATCGGCTGGTGCCCGGTATCAGCGCAAAACATTGCATCAGTCCGACCTTCAAGGCATCGAGCCCACTCATCCGATCCATGCTATCGACCCTGATCGGATGCTTCTCGCTTGCTGCGCGCGCTTCAGCCCATAGGATCACCACGCCACCGACCACAAAAGCCAGTGCCACCGGAACCGGATAAAAAAGGTATTGTTTGATCGTGCTGCCAAAAAGCAAACCCAGCACGACCGCGGGCAAGAAGGCGGTCAGCACATTCAGGAGCAAACGCCAGGATTGCCATCGCTCGGCATCCGAACTTGCCATACCCAATAGGCTTGCGCCAATCGAACCACGGAACGCCGCTGCGAGTCGCGCTCTGTAATACCAGATCACTGCAAACATGGCACCGGTTTGAATCGCCACGTCAAACAACTTTGCCTTATCGCCATGAAAACCGATCAAGCTACCCACCAGGATCAAATGTCCGGTGGATGAAATCGGCAGGAATTCCGTCAAGCCCTCGACAATTCCCAAAATCAAGGCTTGCAACCAGGGCGCAAACACGATTTCACGCATCCGATTGGCGCTTCGACGGCTTAAAGTGAGTCAGTAGGCCAATACATGAGGCCAAGGCCAAAGGCAGATCCAAATAAGTCTCCCAAAGATTCGGGCTGGGTGTTAAACCGAATCGCCAGAGCAAGGCAGGCAATAAGCATAGCGCAGCGAGCACCGGTCGCTTTAAGGCAATCAATAGGATTAAAAGACTCAGCAGCGCTGCCATCAGCAATTGCCCGAGTCTTGACGCGTCGGCCAGATAACCCCATTGGAGCATTCGCCAAGGCGATAAAGCAAAAAGGTCAGCGGCGATTGCGGCACTCATCAATAACAATAAGGCCCAGACGGAGGCCGGAAACAATCGCGAGGGACCCAGTTGAATCGCGGCCAACATCAACAACATCGAAAACGGCGACATTGAAGCGCTTACAGGACCCATGAAAAAACCGATTGGGGCGTTTTGATAGGGGATCCAAGCAATCGCACCGACCAACACGGCGCTCGGCCATCTCAACCAGGCGCGGCTAAGCCAATGGCCCGTGAGCGTCACGAATAACCAGCCAAGCATCAAGGTCGCAGCGAGCAGGGGCCAGGCCTGGAGCACTTGGGCATGCAAACCTTGCATCGTTTCAATAGTCATAGGCCGGTCGCTCTGAAGACCCGATGGGCAAAGCGCTTGAACCGGTCCGTGTAGAGCAGATGGATGCGACCGTCATCGGTCTGCACCAACACCGGGTTCGAAAATACATCGGCCTCACGGCCTTTTTCCAAAACCAATGTTTCTGTCGGTTGTTGCAAGGCATTGAGTCGCTGCAACACAAGCGTTTCACGCGACTTTCCCTCTGGATTTCGCGCAAGCCAAATGGCACCGTCAAACGATGGAATCGCTGCCATAGACGCGTCGGGATTCTTGATGAGCAAGGCTCGCGTCGGTTCAGACCGATCGAGGCGCGCAAGCCAAACCCGCGGATCATCGATCGAAGCGTCACGAAGATAGAATTCGACCAGGCGCTCGTCATGCGCCACTGCCCAGGGTTGAAGCAAGTGTGGTGGCCCATCCATTCGTTCGCGATGAAGCAGGCGACCCGAGCTGTCAAAGCGAAGCAGCACGCCGTACTTGGCACCGAAATCGAAGTGAATCGGCAACAGAAACCCACCTCCTTTTAGAACGATTGCAGGTGCGCGAACCGCGTGGGATAAGTTTAGTAACGGTGAAAGTGCTAGCTGTTGATAATGGTCGAAGCGCTGGCCGCCGTCAGCAGACCGGAAGTGTTCGATGGCGGCCGTATTTGATCCATAGATCATCGGGCTTGACACAAACAAATGCACATAACCCGCACGATCAACATGCAGGCTGACATCGCGCAACCCCCTGATCCATGGTCGAGATCCACTTGCATCACCGCCAGGCGCGAGCACCGTTCGGGGTACTGACCATTGCCTGCCGTCAAATTGTGCTGTTGAAATACTCAGGTCGCTTGCATGCTCGCGCGAACCACCAAACCAGGCAGCCAACAAGCGCCCGCCAGGCAGTGCAACAACCGATATGCCATCCACAAAAGGGGTCGCCACGATCGGTCCGCGGTGAAGCAAATCGCCTTCGGACATGAGCTTTGCCGCTGCTTTCGGCAGTGCCTCAACCCTTGATGGCAAGGGGTCGCGTGGCGCGCTCATCACGATGAGTAAAGCCAATAAAGGCAAGGTCAACAACCATGCAGGATGGACACGCGAAGGGGCAGCGTGATTTGGCTCCTCGTTGGGGGCGCGGCGGCCACCACGGCCGGCAACTGTGCGCGCATGTTTCGATGGCATCGCCGATTTCGCGGCGGCCGAACGCAAATCACGCGAAGCCTCGCGCTGATCGCGCGAAGCCTCGCGTCGACCCTTGGCGCCAGCTTCAGCGCGCCTCACCAAACGACCTTCTCCGAATCGGGAAACGAAAAGCAGTGTGCAAGGCGCTTAAAGGGCACAAACAATGTGTTTGCCGCCGGGGAACTCCGGCGCTCAACCAAGCCAATCATGCTGATACTGTCAAATGAATCGCGTAGCATGTCACCCCATGAACCGAAAATACAGACCTCTTCTCATAGGCCTCCTGATCCTTCTTATCATTATCGCAGTCACCGTTGCAGCCATTTGGAAGCGTAAAGATGGAAAAAAACCATCGAATCCGCTTGCGCTCGAGCTTGTAGCCCAGCAGGCAGACCAGGCGCTGCGTTTTGCACCGATGGACTGGGTGACGGTGAAACCCATGGCCTTGGCCTCATACATCCCACTCACGGGTACGGTGCGGGCAGTGGACAGTGCAACCGTGAAAGCGAAGCTTGCAGGCGAACTCCAGAGCTTGAGCGTACGCGAAGGCATGACAGTGAACAAGGGTGATGTGCTAGGTCAGATTGATCCGACCGATTATGAGTTGAGAATCCAGGAAAGACAGGCTCAGCTCAGGCAGGCAGAAGCCCAATGGCTGACCGCACAACGAAATGCCGAAGCAAACAAACAATTAGTCAGCCGCGGTTTTATCTCAGAAAACAGCAGCGCCAATACGATCTCTGCGCTTGATGCCGCCAAAGCGGCTCGCGATGCGGTGCAGTTTCAACTCGAGCAGGCCATCAAGGCACTTGCAGACACGCGACTCGTTGCACCCATCAGCGGGGTGGTTGCAGAACGCTACGCCCTGCCCGGCGAAAAACTCTCACCCGATAACAGAGTGTTGTCTATCGTAAGCATGCAAAAGCTTGAAGCTGAAGTGGCCGTGCCGACGCAGGATCTAGGCGCGGTTCGAATCGGCCAGGTCGTGAACCTGCAGGCTGAGGGGCTCGAACATGCACTCAACGCAAAGGTCTTGAGGATTAATCCGGCAACGAGCGCTAACTCAAGAAATGTGATGGTTTATCTCGGGTTGGAAACACCGCCTTCAAGTGTGCGCGTTGGGGCATTTGTCCAGGGATTACTGCCCCTACAGACCAAAACGCAAGTACTGGCTGTGCCCTTCAGTGCTGTTCGTGATCTTGGGGGCCGCCAAGCGGTCTGGGTGGTCAAAGAGGGCAAATTGCAAGAGCAAGTGGTCCGCACCGGCATTCGTGACGACCGCGCCCTTGCGCCCAATGCTGCACTCGGTATGGTACAAATTGTAGAAGGTTTGAATGAAGGCGATACGGTCATCGCGACCAGCCTCGGACTCAGTTCAACCGGTTCCGCTGCCATGAAAAATGGTGTGCCGGTTCTGCTGGTCAAACCTTAACGCCTGAGAAACCTATGTGGTTTACCCGTGTTTCGATCCAGCATCCTGTTTTTGCCACCATGGTGATGCTTGCCTTTGTGGTGGTGGGCCTGTTCTCTTATCAGCGATTGGCGGTTGAACAATTTCCTGATATCAATTTTCCGGTGGTGCTGGTCCAAACCGAATTCGGGGGCGCCTCGCCGGAGGTGATTGAAGCCGAAATCACCCGCAAACTTGAAGAAGCAGTCAATACCATCAGCGGCATCAAAGAGATTTCATCGAGATCTTATGAGGGACTATCGCTGCTTATCATACGTTTCGATTTAAATATCGATCCTGTTCAAGCCGCACAAGAAGTTCGAGAAAAAATAGCGCTTGTCAAACCTGCTTTTCGGACTGGCGTTAAAGAACCTTTGATTACACGCTTTGACCCCGACGAAAACCCGGTGGTCTCGCTTGCGCTAAAGAGCGATAAACTGCCGGCCCGCGAACTCACCACGCTTGCTGATCAGTTGATCAAGCGTCGGCTGCAAAACGTTCGAGGGGTCGGCCGCGTGACTGTGGTGGGCGGCGTGCGGCGAGAAATCGCCATCGAACTCGACCCGATCCGTATGGAAGCGCTAAGGGTTTCGGTTGATCAAGTGATGAACACGCTCAGGCTTGAAAACCAGGACTTGCCCGCAGGGCCCATCCAGTCAGGCGACAGGGATCGGGTCGTGCAGATCACCGGACGCATCCAAACCCCGCAAGACTTTGAGCGTTTGATCGTGGCGCGCCGTCAGGGCCAACCCGTGTTCTTGTCCCAGATTGCGCGCGTGGTTGATGGCGAACAGGAAGTTGACAGCATGGCTTTAGTCAACGGCGAACGCGCCATCGCACTTGATGTGGTCAAAGCGCAGGGGGAAAACACGATTGCCGTGGTCGATGCAGTCGTTCGCAGCGCGCAAGACCTCAAACAACAGTTGCCCCAGGGCGTTGATATCGTGGTGGTTCGCGACGCTTCGCGCGCGATTCGAAATTCGGTGGCCAGCGTGCAGCGCAATATCGTGGAGGGCGCTGCGCTTACCGTCTTGATTGTGTTCTTATTTTTATCATCCTGGCGATCCACGGTGATTACGGGCTTGACCTTGCCGATCTCGCTCATCGGCACTTTTTCAGTCATGTATTTGCTTGGCTTTTCGATCAACCTGGTCACGCTGCTGGCCCTAGCGATCTGTGTCGGTTTGTTGATCGATGATGCCATCGTGGTCAGAGAAAACATTGTCCGTCATCAGGCAATGGGCAAGGCACATCGGCTTGCAGCCTTTGAAGGCACTCAGGAAATCGGGCTTGCGGTCGCAGCAACCACCTTCTCGATTGTCGCGGTTTTTTTTCCGATTGGCTTTATGGAAGGCATCATCGGGCGATTCTTCAAGCAATTTGGCCTCACGGTGGCTTTTGCGGTCTTACTCTCGATGCTGGTCTCTTTCACGCTTGATCCCATGCTTTCCTCGGTGTGGCATGACCCGGATGCCCAAGGGCCTCGAGGCAAGGGACCGATTGCATGGATCTTGCGAAAATTTCAGGCGGCGATGGCCTGGCTTGAATCGCTTTACGTCGATTTGCTGCGCTGGGGCCTGAAACATCGCGCCAAGACGATGCTGATTGCCTTGGTGGCATTTTTCAGCGCCTTTCCCATGTTGCGTTTTGTGGGTACAGAATTTGTACCGGTAGCGGACAATAACGAGATTTATATTCGTTTCTATACCCCCGAGGGTTCTTCGCTCGCACTGACCCAGCAAAAGTCAAATCTGCTCGAATCGGCGCTGAGACAACTCCCCGGCGTGACAGACTCCTACACCACGATTAACAGCGGCTTGGCGCAAGGGAAAAACTACGCAACCATCGTCTTGCGCCTTGTGCCGCGCGCGCAACGGCCGATGTCCGTTGATCAAATGCGCGCGCCGGTGCGCGCAATCATGGGGCGCGTGCCAGGGGTGACGGTAACTGATGTTGGCGGCGGCGATGCTGTCGGCGCTGGCAAGCCGATTCAGGTGAGTCTGCAAGGGCCGGACAGTCGCGAATTGAATCGGATTGTCGGCGAAGTGTTGCCTAGCATTCAATCGATTCCAGGTATTGTTGACGTCGACACATCATCAAAGCCTGGAAAACCGTCGATCGATGTGGCTTTGCAACGTATTGAAGCTGCTGATCAGGGTGTTGGCCTGGCACAGATCGCGTCAAATTTGAGAACTTTACTGGCTGGTGACGTTGCCACCACATGGCGAGGGCCCGACGATGAAAACTATGATGTCCGGGTAAGGCTGGCTCAAGGTGCGCGAAATAGTTTGAACGATCTTGGTCGTATACCCATCACCACGGGGCTTCTGGAAGCTGACGGAAGCCCCCGTACCGTCAGTCTTCGCAACATTGCAAGCCTTCGCGAATCGAGTGCTCCAACCCAGATCAATCGGAAGGATTTGGTGCGAGAAGTCGCCATCACAGCAGGTGCGGATGGTGTGCCCCCCGGGACGGTCGGCCTTGCGGTCCAGGAGGCCTTAAAGCAGGTCGCCTTGCCGCCAGGTTACCGCTTTGTGACCGGTGGGTCGACCAAAGATATGGTGGAGAGCGCTGGCTATGCGGCCCAGGCCTTAATGCTTGCAGTGATTTTCATTTACATGATTCTGGCCTCCCAATTTGGCAGCTTTCTCCAACCCGTTGCGATCATGATGTCGTTGCCTTTATCGCTGATCGGGGTAGTGCTCGCCTTGCTTTATTTCGGGTCCACACTCAACATGTTTTCGATGATTGGTTTCATCATGTTGATGGGCTTAGTCACCAAGAACGCCATTTTGTTGATTGACTTCGCCAATCAAGCCCGAGCTCAGGGCATGGAACGCGGTCAAGCACTCTTGCGTGCTGCGGAAATCCGTCTACGACCGATTTTAATGACCACGCTCGCCATGATTTTTGGTATGGCACCGCTGGCCTTTGGTCTTGGGGCTGGCTCGGAGCAACGCGCGCCCATGGGGCAGGCGGTGATCGGTGGCTTAATTGCCTCAACCATCCTCACCTTGCTCGTCGTACCCGTGCTCTATGCACTGCTCGATGACCTAAAGCAAAGGCTTTCTGGATCGAAGCGCACGCAAGCAACTGACAAAGGCCTACAATGAGTGGGCAGGATCTTCACGGGAGCTATGAAACATCATGGATTTTGAACGCGCACGATTCAATATGGTCGAGCAGCAGATTCGTCCTTGGCGGGTGCTCGATCAGGCGGTATTGGAAAGCCACTTGCAACTACATCGCGAAGATTTCGTGCCCCCGCCGATGCGGCAACTCGCCTTTAGCGATGTCGAGATCCCTTTGCAGGTCGATGGTGTCGACACCGGTCAATGCATGCTCGCCCCCAAAGTTGATGCGCGCTTGGTGCAAGCCCTGGAGATTAAGCGTGGTGAGAGCGTTCTCGAAATCGGAACCGGGTCGGGCTGGATGGCGGCTTTGTTGGCAACACGCGCCATGCGGGTGGTCAGCCTTGAAATTCATCCCGGACTTGCCAATTTTGCAAGGCAAAATTTGAAGCAAGCAGGCCTTCACCAGGTCGAAGTCATTCAAGTCGATGGATCAAAACCGTCTGCGAGTACCCTAGCGGATTGGGATGTGATTGTGCTGTCTGGCAGCGTCGAAGAAGTACCGATCGGGCTGCTTGCAAAACTCAAAGCTGGCGGAAGGCTGATCGCGATCGTGGGTCGGCGCCCTGTGATGCAAGCCCAATGCATTACGAAATCGGCAAGTGGCTCGCTACAGCTTGAGAACCTGTTTGAAACGGTGGCAGCGCCGCTGCTTGGTTTTGCAAGACCGAGTCACTTTCGCTTTTAGTCACTTGCGCTTTTAAATTGTTTATCGACCTGCCACTTTGATCCATGATGAAATCTAAATCTTCTATCGTTCTTGAATTTAGCTGTCGCATACGTTATCAATCATTATCCACAGTTGTTGTTGCGGGCCTTGCTGCTTTCGGTCACTCGCAAGCCTGGACCATGGACTTAATGCTTGCGCTTCGCGACGCAACGCGTCAAGACTCGCAGCTTGCCGCTGCCCAAGCGCAATTGCGGGCCGTTCAACAACGATTACCTCAGGCTCAGTCGTTGTTCTTACCCACTGTCAATGCATCGGCGAATTACGGACAACAGTGGTCTGAGGTGAATGCCAACCCGACCGTAAGCTACACAAGTCAAGGCTTAACACTTAGTTTGAATCAGCCTGTTTTTCGTCTTGCGAACTTTTCTGCCCTTGAGCAGAGCAAACTTGCGATCACGCAAGTTGAAGCCAATGTTGCATCGGTTCAACAAGATCTCGCACTTCGTGTGGCGCAGTCATATTTTGAGGTTTTGATTTCGCAGGATGCACTCATTACCTTGCGCGCTCAAGAAAAAGCAATCAGTCTCCAATTCGAAGCAGCAAAGCGCAATTTTGAGGTGGGCACAGCAACAATAACCGATCAACAAGAGGCCCAGGCTCGACTTGACCTAACCAGAGCGTCGGTTGCAGCTGCACAAAACGATTTACAAACCAAGGTCGCCAATCTCACCTTGCTGGTTGGCGAACGCCCCCGCATCGTCTATGCGCTCGAGCCCAAAGTCGTTCTGCCTGCTCCCACCCCAGCCCAGGAAACGCAGTGGGTCAGTGAAGCAAGAAAGCGTAACTTTTCGGTCCTACAAAGTGAAATCGGCGAGGAAATAGCCAAGCGCGAAATTGATAAACAGCGCGCTGCCCATTACCCCAGCGTTGATGCGATCGCCGCATCAAGTGCCTCAAAAGGGTCATCCCCTTTTCAGCCAAGCTCTAAAATTCAGAACAATTCGATCAGTTTCCAAATGAGCGTACCGCTCTACACCGGGGGCGCCATCGCTGCGCGTATCGCTGAGGCAAACGCCTCTTATGAAAAGGCCCGGCAGGATGCAGAAACGGCAAGACGTGCTGCAGAACAAGGCGCGCGCAGCGCGTTTTTGAGCGTGAATTCACTCATGGCACAGGCCAAAGCGCTTGAGGAAGCTGAAAAGTCGAGTGCACTTGCACTCGAATCAAACGAGCTTGGCTATCAGGTCGGGGTTCGTATCAATATCGACGTATTGAATGCGCTTCAACAATTGAGCTCAACCCGTCGCGATCTTTCGAAGGCTCGCTATGATGCGCTGCTGACCGGGCTTCGCTTGAAATCGGCTGCAGGCAGCCTCACAGCTGATGATTTGCGCAGCGTCAATGCCATGCTTAAAGCCGAGCGCCCGGTCGATATTCCCCAGGATTTAAGCGGCACGGTCTTTGATGTGCCTGTAAAAATCGGTCAGCCACTCAAAAGTCGCTAAGGATTTAATAAGGTTTCCAACCTAGCCATAACCCGTTTCGTTGCACCCTGATGCCTTGCAACGAAACGCTTGCCAAGCTCTCCCATGCTAAGGCAGCGCTTTCGATCCTGGGCGACTTCAAGCGCATGCCTGAGGATTTCTGAGCTCTCGCACTGAAATGCCGCGCCTTCGGCGATCGCCTGTGTCGCAGCTTGTTCAAAATTGTAGATCGATGGCCCGAGGATGACCGGTTTACCGGCAGCACAAGCTTCAATCAGATTTTGTGAACCTGTGTTGATGAGTGAACCACCCATGACCACCACGTCAGCCAAGGCATACCATGCAGGCATCTCGCCAAGCGAATCGCCTAAAACAATTTCAAGCGTCGGATCCAAGGTTGGAAATACCGGATCACTGCGGCGAATCCACAGACCCTTGCAGTGATGTTCCAAGGCTTCTGCCACATCGCCAAAGCGCTGGGGATGCCTTGGCACCAGCACGAGCACAAATTTTCGCCTTACTTCACCAGCCAGGCGCAACCATTGTTCCATCAACAAGGATTCTTCGCCCTCCCGCGTGCTCGAAGCGACAATCCAGCCACGGGCCAAGTTGCTAACCCCTGAATCACCCGGCAAGCCAGACGCCCGCTCACGCCATGCCCTCCCCCGATTGAGCAGGCTCTCGACAAGCTCAACATCAAACTTTAGGTTTCCGCAGACCGTGCATGTTGAATCGGGCGCCACTTGCTTGATCCGCGCCAAATCGTGCTGCGTTTGACACAGTATCTCGTTAAAGCCAAGAAGGGCAGGAGCAATCAATATTTTTGCGCGCATTGCTTTGCGCAAGCTTTTTTCTGAAAGTCTTGCACTTACCAGCACCAGTACCGTGTGATGCCGGCTCGCTTGAGAGATCAGCGAGGGCCAGACTTCTGTTTCCATCATCACACCGATCTTCGGACGATACCGATCAAAAAATCGATTCATTGCCCAGCAATTATCGTAGGGGAGATAAAGCTGCAGTGACCGTTCTTTCGCATAGCCTAGCGTCGTCAGTAAATCAGCACCTGCCTGCCTGCCAGTCGGTGTGCCGTGCGTGAGTAAAAGACGATGTCCCGGATAGCGCTGCGCGATGGCGCCCAAGATGGTGCTTGCTGCCCTTGTTTCACCGAGCGATACCGCATGAACCCAGATGAGATCGCCCTGAGCATGCTTAAAGCCTGGCAAGCTCAAGGCAAAGCGCTCCAAGCAGTGTTTGCGATAAGCCGGTTGCCGCAAGCTTCGATAGAACAAGTAAACAAGCATCGCCGGGCTCAAGAGTACCCAAAGCAGGCTATAGGCTTGTAGCGCGAGCTTCGATCTCAACCCGAATGGATTCATCAGGCGAGAAAGCCAAAAAGCCCCTGGGCCGACATCCCCCGCGCAATCGCTGCCCGCGCGATCAGCGGGCGATTTTGACCGGGACCATCTTTCATGACCAACCTCGCAGGCATTGAATCGATTCTGAAGGAACATCAGGCGCGTTATGGTAAACATAACCACTGCACCCATGTGCTCGGACGTTTACAGTCCAAGCTTACCCGAGCCGGCTTGCCCTTAGCGCCAAGCGATTTGCATCAGTGGGCGCGAAGGGAGAGAAGGCTCAAAAACCACCGCTGAATGCGCACGCAGCTGCAGAGGCAAAGCCGTATCAGGCGCGACACCTTGCCATGGATGAGTTACCATAAAAACGCTTGATTCTGCTTCGATCCCCTGCGAGCGTCCACCCCATGTCAATGACCGCTGTCAACCCCGAAGTCATTGTGTGCAACATCAAGCGGCGATTCACCGGGGTATCTGGAACCGTTAACGCACTTGTTCCTCTCCAAGCCTCTCATCTGGCACTGGGCTATCTGGGGAGCCCGATTCCTGCCATCGGGATCGCAGAAGAAAATTCACCAGAGGGATTCGTCCGTCTGAGTTTGCTTCAAGCCCTGCGTGTGTCGAGCAAACGACTACCCGATGGCAGAATGCGGATCTGGCATGTTCGCCGCGATCATGAAATGCTTTTAGCAGTTTTACTTCGCGATTTGTTTCGCTTGCCGATCAAGCTGGTCTTCACCTCCGCCGCGAAGCACCGGCATTCCTGGTTTCCACGCTGGCTGATCTCGCGTATGGATGCGGTGATCAGTACAACGCCTGAAGCCGCAGCCTTTGTGCCCAACACCACAAGTATCGTGCCGCATGGCATCAGCCTTGAACGATTTGCACCACCCGCCGATAAAGCCAATGCCTGGTTATCCTCCGGGCTTCCGGGACGCTATGGCGTCGGGGTGTTCGGGCGGGTTAGGCCCGACAAAGGCATTGATTTATTTGTTGAAGCCATGCTTCGCCTGTTGCCGGATTTTCCCGACTTCTGCGCGGTCATTGCTGGGCTGGCACAAGCCCAACATCAAGGCTTCCAACAGCAACTGCAAGCACGCATCGATGCTCAGGGCATGTCAGAACGCATTTGTTTTCTCGGGGAGATCCCCCCTGACCAAGTCGGGCAGTGGTACCGTCGGGTACTGATTACAGTGGCTTGCCCGCGCTATGAACCCTTTGGCCTTACGCCGCTTGAAGGCATGGCGTGCGCTTGCGCAGTGGTAACAAGTGACACCGGTGCCTTCAGGAGCATTGTGGATGAAGGCGTCACGGGCTATGTTGTTCCCACGGAAGACCTTGATCGCTTGGTCGAGAGACTACGCGACCTGATGAGTAATCCCGGGCAAGCCATCGATATGGGCTATCGAGGCAGGGAGCGGGTCAAGGCCTTGTTTTCGATCGAGCAGGAAGCAGAAGGCATCGCCGCTGTTTATCGACAGGTTTGGCAACAGACAGGTTTGACAACAGGCAGGTTTGGCAACAAGGCCTTGAAAGGACAGCATGGCAAGCCCCCCAGTTGACACAGACAAGCCACTGCGGCTAACCGTCGCCATTCTTACGCTGAACGAAGAAAAGCGTATTGCTGCTTGCATCCGAAGCGCATCGTTCGCCGACCAGATCATTGTGGCCGACAGTGGCAGTAAGGACCGCACCGTCGACATTGCACAGGCTTTGGGCGCGGAAGTCTACCTTTACCCCGATTGGCAGGGCTTTGCGGTGCAGCGAAATAGGATCCTGGCCCATGCCAAGGCTGACTACATTTTCTTTCTCGACGCCGATGAAGTGTTCACCCCGGAACTCGTCATCGAAGTGGAGGCTGCCGTCGCTTCGGGGCGCGACCAGATCTGGGAGGTGATGTGGCATCAGGTTGCCTTTGGCAAACCCCTCACTCGGATGCGAACCACCAGTGGTGTGCAGCGACTATTCCGCCGGGAATCGATTCGAGCTTTCTCAGGTGTCGTGCATGAAGCCGCTGAATTGAAAACACCGGGCCTTCCGGTGAGTCGATTCAAGGGCAGACTGCTTCATTACTCCCGCGAGTCCATCCACGGCAGCCTCCTCAAACTCGCCCAATATGCGCAGCTCGGCGCAGCAAAGCGCGCCCAGGCAGGCAAACGCGGTGGTGTGATTCTTGGTCTGCTTTCGAGTTTGGCAACCTTTGTACGCATGTATTTTTTTAGAGGCGGGGTGCTTTGTGGGCCAGAGGGCTTTCTTTTTTGCCTGCTGGTTGCCCTGGAAGGTTTTTTTCGCTACGCGGCGCTGGAATACGACCGCGATCAGCTCGACAAACTGGCGTCGCGGGGATGAACATTGCGACAGCGTTGATGTCATTGTTCGAAGACCGACTCAACGCTGCCAAAAGCTTGCTTGCCCCCGCCCATGACCGGGAACTGGTCTTAGCCATCGGAGCACTGTTTTTCCTTTTTCCCCTATCGAAAACTGTTTACGTCCTGGCGCTCGTGCTCGCCATCGTCTTTTCGGTCCGACAAGCCAATCCCACGCCATGGTGGGATCTCATTCGCGCAACGCCTTTGCTTTGGTTTCCGATTGCGATTTACCTCCTGGTGCTCTTGCAGGCGCCGACAAGCCCAGCCGATACAAGCGATGTGCTTGAGCATTTGCGAAAGTATGCTCGCCTGCTCTTTCTCGTCTTTTTTTTCCTGGTTTTTGTTGGTCAAGAGCGTCGACAGCAGGTTGCTTTACAAGGATTTACGGCGGCAATGGTGCTCATTGTTGTTGTGACTTGGATCCGCATTGTGTGGTCGAGCCCTTTGCTTGGAAGTCAAACAGACGGGAGCGCTTTTTTTGGCGACCACATCACCCAAAACATCATGGTTGCCTTTTTTACGCTGATTGCCTTCCAAAATGCCCGAAAGAGCAAGACCCGCCCAATGCGTATCGTCTGGGGCGCCCTGCTCTTGCTGAGCGTGCTGAGCATCACGCATTATTCAATCGGCCGAACTGGCCAGATCTTGCTGCTTGCTGTCTGGATCAGCTATGTTGCTTTCATGCTCCGCGGCATCAAACTCATGATGGCCTGCGTCTTGATTGCATCGCTCAGCTGGATCAGTTACAACTCGTCGGACCATCTGAAAAGCCGTTTCGAGCAAGCTGTTTCGGAGGCCCGGAGTGCCGATACCGATCGTTTAACCTCGATTGCTCATCGCCTCTATAACTACCAAACGACACCGCGCATGATTGCTGAAAAACCGATTTTTGGCCACGGCACCGGCGCTTATCACACACAGATTTGTCGCTTTATTGATCATCCCGAACAGTGTTCAAATTTCCAGCGACATCCTCATAACCAGTTCTTGTTTTTTGCTGCAGAACACGGCCTTATCGGCTGTGCGTTTTACATTGCCTTTGTGCTTGGTTTGTTTGTTTGTGCCTTTCGCTCAGGCGCGCGGCCTGCGGCCCGCGTTATGCTCTTTGCCTTTGCGGTGATGTTGTTTATTAACAGTTTCATCAACTCACCGTTATTCAGTTCCCGAGAAAGTCAGTTTTTCGCTCTGATGGCTGCCTTGTTGATCGCGATGAATCATCCGACAAGCGGTGGAAAAACCGCCGGCGAAACCGCCCATGGATGACTCGCCGCTCAAAGCATGCTCGGACCTCTTCACCGTCGTAATTGTCACCTTCAATAGCGCGCATTGCATCCCGGCGCTCGCCGCTGGCTTAGCCCCGATGCGCCATATCATCGTGATCGACAACGCGAGCGATGATGAGACCGTCAGCGAAATCCGGCTGCGACTTCCGCAAGCGCAGTTGCTCGTTAATCGGAGCAATTTGGGATTTGGCGCAGCCAATAACCAAGCCTTGCTTAAGGTCAGGACAGCCTATGCGCTTTTGCTTAATCCTGACTGCCTGCCGGATAGGGCCTTTCTCGCCGGTCTTGCCAAAGCCGCCATGACGTTTCCAAACGCAGCGGTCATTGCACCGCATTTGATGCGCCAAGATGGGCGCATCGAGCTGAACTATCGCTGGCCCTCAAGCCACTGGAAGCCTCGAGGGCCTCAAGCGCTTGGTCCTTGCAGCGTGGGATTTGTTTGTGGCGCGGCAATGCTTTTGAATATGCCCCTGATGCAGTCCGTGGGCTTTTTTGACGAATCGTTTTTTCTTTACTATGAAGACGAAGATCTCTGTCAGCGGGTCTTTTTAGCGAAACTGGACATGGTTATTGTTCCCGATGTTGAGATCACGCACCTCTCAAGGCGTTCTGTCAAAGGGCGTCATCCGCTGAGGTCTGAGTTTTTGCGCGGCTATCATCACGCTCAATCCAAGCTGTTATTCAAATTCAAGTACGTTGGAAAATCCTCCGCTGACAAGTTGCGTATAACAACGCTTGCCCTTGCCTGTATTGCCTTGATCCCGCGCTTACTGCTGCCGCAGCCGCGTTACCTTGCCAGATTGTTGGGTCGTATCTCAGGCCTATTGCAAGCCGGCCCTAGGCTCCTGGCTGCGCAGCAAAGGCAATTTGCCGCGCAAAAGGGCGCTTCACGCGACGCTGAATCCTGAGCCATTCCCAGAAAGCAGGGGCTAAAAAGGCAAGGCTAAACCTGGCTTTACCGCCTCAAAGGCCTTTCGGAAATCCGCTTTAATCCTTGCCAGTGCGGCAGCATCGTCCGCTTCAAAACGAATAACAACCACCGGGGTTGTGTTTGAAGCACGGGCTAGACCAAAGCCATCTTCATACTCGGCGCGAACGCCATCAATGGTGATAACTTGACTTGCTTGCTTGAAATAAGCGCCCGCTTGCAGGGCCTGCACGATGCTGAAATTTTCGCCTTCGGCGCAGCTAAGCTTGAGTTCGGGTGTCGAGGGCGAATTCGGCAAAGACTCAAGCAGCACAGAGGGTCCGTTCATCGTCTGCGCCGCATCGAGCCAAGCCGGTTCTCGAGAAAGAATCTCAAGCAGCCGTGCTGCCGCATACAGACCGTCATCAAAACCATACCAACGCTCTTTAAAGAAAACATGGCCGCTCATTTCCCCAGCCAAGGGCGCCCCTGTTTCTTTAAGCTTCACTTTAATCAAAGAATGTCCGGTTTTGTACATCGTGGCTTTGCCGCCCGCCGCCTCGATCACTTTGCCGACATGGCGCGAGCACTTCACGTCGTAAATAACCTCAGCGCCTGGATGACGCGACAGCACATCACGCGCAAAGAGCATCAACTGACGATCAGGCCAAATGATCGAACCTGTTTTTGTAACAACGCCCAGCCGATCGCCGTCACCATCAAAAGCAAGTCCGATTTCACAGTCACTTTCCCTCAGCACCTTGATTAAGTCATCGAGGTTATGCGGATCGGCCGGATCGGGATGATGATTGGGAAAATGACCGTCTACCTCGCAAAAGAGCGGCACGATTTCGCAACCCAAGCGGCTGAATAATGCTTCCGCAAAGGCGCCGGCGACGCCATTGCCACAATCCACGGCAATTTTCATGCGCCGCACAAGCTTGACGTCAGCGACGATGCGTGCGATGTAGCGTTCGCTAAGGTCAATGATGCTCACAGTGCCCCTGTTTAGACCGCTTTGATGCTCACGGTCGATTGGTTGCTTCGGAGCAATGCGCCGATTGAAATCCCCAGGCGCGTCAATTTCACCGCTTGCAACATGATGGGCACCAGGGTTTAAAACATGACTGGAACCATGTCCGGAGTCGGCCTCGGCCCGGTGAAGCTGCGCCTCACAAAGCGCTTGATATAAGCTTTGTATCGCATCGCCATACAAGGTATCAAAACCCACCATCATTTTTAGGCCGTTGTATGCCGGTGGATTGTGTGAGCCCGTAACAGCTGCCCCGGAGCCAGTGCCGAGTTCATAAGTCGCGAAATAAACCATCGGCGTGGTCACCTGACCGATGTCAATCACATCAACGCCGGCATCGCACAAGCCTTCAGCGAGCGCGGCGCAAAGTGAAGGTCCCGAAAGGCGGCCGTCACGCCCCACAACGAAGGACTTCTGGCCTGCTGCTAAGGTAAGCAAACCTAACTGATGGCCAATCGCCCGCAGTACATCGGGTGTCAATGTGCGATTCGTCACACCGCGAATATCGTAGGCCTTGAAGATTGAAGGGTCGATGACCATGTTTGCGATTCACTTATTGAGACCTTGATCACCGTATCCTATGCCAAATCGGGACCGGTTTTAATTTTTATTCAATGCATGGAATCGCATGAGCATGTTGAAAAATCGCGTCACCGAGAAAAATTGGCCATACTGGCCTGCTCGTACCATCACGATCTTGGCTCCGGAAACCGTTCTGACAGTTCTAGGCCTCGCGAAGACGCGTTCAGAATTTGTGCCAAAATCGGTAACCTATGCAAGCTAATCAACGCCTGCCCCGGCATGGGGGCCAACGCAGCGAAATTCTGGAAGTTCTTGCCCGATACAACAAGGTGTTTTGGACGGTCGGTGGCTTTTCGGGTGCGATCAACCTGCTCTACCTAGCGCCCTCGATTTACATGATGCAGGTCTACGATCGGGTATTGAATAGCCGAAACGAAACCACCTTGGTCATGCTCTCGCTGATCACACTGGCTGCATTTGCCATCATGGCGTGGATTGAACAGATTCGATCGCAGGTCTTAGTACGACTGGGCAATCAGGTTGACGATACCCTCTCATCCCGGGTCTTCACCGCATCATTTGAGCGCAACCTGAGAGGACGTTCGAGCGCGGCTGGCGCAGCGATGAATGACCTCACACAAGTGCGCCAATTTGTGACGGGCAATGGCCTGTTTGCATTTTTCGATATGCCCTGGACACCGATTTACATTCTCGTTGTTTATTTTTTCCATCCTATCCTCGGTGCATTCGTACTTTTTGGTGCTGTTGTCAGTTTTTTTCTGGCTTGGCTCAACGAACGCTCAACAAAGCAAGGCCTTGCTGAGGCCAATCAAGCCGCCATGCTGGGTTCCTCATTCGCAACAAGCAATCTTCGTAATGCCGAAGTCATCGAAGCGATGGGCATGCTGCCTGCGTTGAGAAGGCGCTGGAAGGTCTTGCAGGATCGGTTGCTTCAAAAGCAGTCCGAAGCCTCGGACCGCGCAGGTTTTGTGAGCGCCGCGATTAAATTTTGGCGGCTTACCATGCAATCCGCCGTGCTTGGGATAGGTGCCTTGCTCGTTTTAGAAAATCTTGCCTCGCCTGGTGTGATGATCGCAGCCTCGATTCTCGCTGGCCGAGCCTTGGCACCTGTTGATCTCGCCATTGCCAGCTGGAAACAATTTTCTACCGCCAGAACGTCGTATCAGCGGCTTTCTCAACTGCTTGACGATTTCCCCGCCCGCTCGCCCGGTATGTCGCTGCCTCGGCCCAAAGGACATTTGGCCGTTGAGTCCGTCGTTGCAACCCCGCCGGGCGCCCAAGCACCTGTACTCAAAGGCATCCAGTTCACTGTGCAGCCAGGCGAGGTCTTGGTGGTGGTCGGGCCCTCGGCGTCAGGAAAAAGTACACTCGCTCGGCTGTTGGTGGGTGTTTGGCCTGCCCAAGCAGGCAAGGTGAGGCTTGATGGCGCCGATATTTTTTTGTGGAACAAGGAGGAATTGGGTCCTTGGATCGGTTACCTTCCTCAGGACATCGAACTTTTCGACGGCACAATTGCCGAAAATATCGCGCGGTTTGGAGAAATCGATGCCGAAGCGGTGATCAGTGCAGCTACGAAAGCTGGCATGCATGAAATGATCCTGCGCTTTCCTAAAGGCTACGACACGCCCATCGGCGAATCGGGCTCGGCGCTTTCAGGCGGCCAACGACAACGAATCGGGCTCGCCAGAGCGCTTTACGGGGAACCCTCCCTGATTGTGTTGGATGAGCCAAACTCCAATCTTGATGATGCTGGCGAACAAGCGCTCGTACGTGCGGTCATGCAAGCGAAGCAAGACTTAAGAACCGTCGTGCTCATTACCCATCGAACCAGTATCGTGGGCATCGCAGACAGTCTGATGGTCTTGCGAGATGGCACTGTCCACATGCATGGCCCTCGACAGCAGGTGTTACAGGCTCTGCAGGACGCCGCCCAAAAACAAGCGATCGCCTCGCAGCCGGCAGTTGCAGGACAGGGAGTGAATCGTGGCTGATCCTAAAGCTTCGCTAACTGTGGAAGCGAGCGCTCGAGAAATCAAGCAAAGCGACAACAACCCTGCCGCAGCACCGAGAGATTTTCGAGGCCCCATGAAAATTGGCTTGGCAGTGATCCTGCTGGGACTTGGAGGTTTTTTCCTATGGGCGGCCGTTGCGCCGCTCGATGAAGGAGCCCACGCGCCGGGCACCTTAATCGTCGATTCCAAACGCAAGACGGTCCAGAACTTCAGCCCGGGTGCTGTCAAGGAAATTCACGTTCGCGAGGGTGATCTTGTTCAGCTTGATCAACTGCTCATCACCATGGATCCGACGCAGGCTCGCGCCCAAAGAGAGATTTCCGATACGGTTTTTCTCAGTGCGAAGGCGAGCGAGGCGAGACTTGTTTCGGAACAACAGGGCCTTTCAGCAGTCAGCTTTCCTGCGGAACTGACCAGGCGATCCCAGGAGCCCCAGGTTGCCATGGTCTTGCGCAGCCAAAGTCAGCTCTTTGAGGCACGGAAAGCCTCGCTTGCCAGTGAACTTGGCGCCTACCGCGAAACGATCGCGGGTCTGAGAGCGCAGGTTGAAGGCCTTGAGGCTGTCCAGGTACAGCGTAAGCTACAAGTCGACAGTCTGAGCCAAGAAATTGAACGATTGCTACCTTTGGTCAACGAGGGCTTTTTCGCCAGGAATAGGCACCAAGAGCTTCAAAGACAGCTGGCAAGTACGCAGGCAGCCTTCGCAGATGGAGCATCCAGCATCGCTCGAATCGCCAACCAAATTGCGGAGGTGAAGCTTAGAATCACGCAGCGCGAGCAAGAGTTTCGCAAAGAAATCGAGGCCCAGTTATCGGAGGTTTCTAAGGAAGCGAGGGCTCAATCCGAGCGGCTGGTGGCGCTCGATGACGAATTAAGGCGAACTGAGATTCGATCACCAAGCGCAGGGGCGGTGGTTGGGCTTAATGTCAGTACCCGTGGCGCGGTTCTCGCTGCCGGCACCCGAATCATGGACATTATCCCCGCCGACGAGCGAATGATCGTGGAAGCGCAGGTCGATCCTCATCTGATTGAAAGAATCAAGGCTGGCATTCCCGCTAAGCTAATGTTCGTCGCACTGAACCCCAGGACCACCCCTGTCGTTGATGGGAAATTGATGTCGATCTCGGCAGATCTTTTGCAGACACCCCAGGGCATTCCCTACTATCTCGCACGCATTGAAGTCCCAGCCGAGGCCCTTAAAATGCTCGGGGATGTTGAACTTCATGCCGGTATGCCGGTCGATGTTGTGCTGGTGACCGGTGAGAGAAGCCTCCTGAACTATCTGTTGAAACCGGTCAGTGATCGTATGTCCCGCGGCCTGAAGGAACGCTGATGCAGCGAAGGCGCTTCAGACAGCTTGTGTTTTTTTCGGCGCTGTGTCTTGCCGCCCAGGTTCCAAATGCTTTCGCGCAGCTCATGCCGAAAGGTTCAGGTCGTATCGCTCAAGATTTTCAGCAAGCCCTACTGGTAGAACCCGAGTGGCTTGCCGCGATTGCTGCCCGAGACGCAAGCATCGAAGCATACCCTCAAGCACGTGCTGCATTGCTGCCACAAGTGGGGTTCAATGCCCAGCGCTCCCAAAACAACACGGACTCCAGCACGCAAACCTCGCTAGGTCCGCTGAACCGCAGTTTCGACAACTATCCGGCATCTAGTGCAAGCATTCAAGCGAGACAGGCATTACTCCGACCTAAAAGCTGGGCCGCACTTTCACAGAGTAAAGCGCAAGTTCGTTACGCTGAATTTGGTCTTGAGGCTGCTAGACAAGAATTAGCCCTCAAGCTTGTGAGTCTGCATGCAGAATTGTTTGCAGCGACGCGGACCATCGATACCGTTGCAGAGCAATTGCTCATCCAAGAAAAACTAAGTACCAGCGCGAAGCGCCAGTTTGAAACAGGCGATGCAAGCCGTGTCGATATGGAGCTAAGCCTCTCGAGGGAACATCAACTGCGCGCGCAGCTCAGCCAGGCGCGACTTGAACGTGAAAATCTTCTTGCTGCCAGGAGAGAACTTACGGGGCTCACGGGCCCATTGGACCCACTTCAGTTCAGTAAGGATTCGGTCTACAAGCTGCCTATGCCAGCCGATACATCAATCGAGCAATGGGTTACTTTGGCGATTCGCGATAACCCCAGCCTACTCGCGCAAGTTGCAGCCATCGAGGTTTCTCAGGAAGAGGTACGAAAGGCAGGCTTTGATCATTACCCCACGGCAGATCTCTATGCGTCGCGTTCAGCGTCGAAAAGCGCCATGGACAATACCATCGGAACCGAGTTTCGAACCACCCAGATTGGCGTTCAGTTATCGATTCCAATCTATGCTGGTGGCGCTGTGGATTCGCAAATACGACAAGCCCAAGCCGGACTGCGACGAGCCGAACAGCAACTGCAAGCGATGAAGGCCAAAATCCGATTGCAAATCGATCGAGATTTTCGATCACTTGATGCAGCCCGTGATGAGGTTTTCGCACAGAACGAAAGCCTCAAAGCGCTCAAGATCGCATTAGACGCGGCCACTAAAGGAAGACAAGCTGGTATCAGCGTATTTGCAGATGAACTTAGTCTTTTGAGTCAAATTGCCTTAGTTCACCGTAACCTCGCCCGCTCAAACGCCAACGCAATCGTCGCCTGGGGTCGCCTCATGGCTGTGATCAATCGGCTCGAGGCAGATCAACTTGCTGACGTTGAACGGTTGATCACCCACCTCAATCCTTGAAACATGAGTCGGCAAGATGCCGTCATTGCTAATCCCTGGACGGGAGACTATCGCATTGACGCCTTGATCGAGGGGCCAAGTTATCGATGGAACTTCGATCCAAGTAACCCAAGTGTATGGGGTCA
>Ga0214923_10001902_pt1 | contig 28788 bp, 24 predicted proteins | sample LL1510_MetaG_FD_177993 | JGI IMG/M metagenome (GOLD analysis project Ga0214923, IMG submission 177993) | Freshwater microbial communities from Lake Lanier, Atlanta, Georgia, United States - LL-1510 | ecosystem: Environmental > Aquatic > Freshwater > Lake | place: USA: Georgia | collected...
TGTTTTCTTGTTTTCTTGTTTTCTTGTTTTCTTGTTTTCTTGTTTTCTTGTTTTCTTGTTTTCTTGTTTTTTATTTTTTTTCGTTGTTGCCGCGCCTATTTTTTTTAACTCGAAAGAGAACTTTGCCGATTATTTCGTCACCAGATATCGCGCCCCAGGTACGGGAATCTTGTGAGAGTGATTTGTTATCGCCCTCTACCCAGAAAGTTGGCCAGTTAGTTAAATGGTGACGGTTTGGAGAATCCATGCGGATATCAATCAAGCGTTTGATGAAAATAACGCCTGGTCGTTCCTCGCGTTCTACGAGCAAAACGGTGCCGACAGTTACGCCAACACCGGTTGAACCCCAACGCCCGCCAGAGATTCCAGCGCCATTTCGCTTAAACCCCTTCATGGAGACGAGAAGCCAGTCACCATCGTTGTAGGTAGGCGCCATCGACTGACCTTCGACGAGGACGGTTCTAAGCGACAAGAGAGAAATTAGCCGCCTCATGGCCTGAGCGTACCGACCTAATTACCAGAGTAAACCCACCGTGAAGTTTCGAATTTCGCTCAAATCCCCGCAGAGGTAGGCTGAGGTAAGGAAAAGTTTGAAGAACCATCAAGTTGGCTAGCTCAAAAACGAGAGAAAAAACTTTTTAAGGAGTTCTTATGAAAAATATCTTCACACCATCAATGACTGTGTATGCCCATTGCGATTTGCCTTGTGGCGTTTACGACCCAGCCCAAGCCAAAATCGAAGCGCAATCGGTTAAAGCGGCAATGGAGAAATACAACGCGAGTAGCGATCCAGATTTTAAAGCTCGCGCAGTTGCCATTAAAGAAGAGCGTTCACACCAAGTGAAAGAGCATCTCTGGGTCTTGTGGACTGATTACTTCAAGCCTAATCATTTCGAGGCTTACCCAAACCTCCACTCACTTTTTAATGAGGCGACCAAACTTGCTGGAGCGGCAGGCACCAAGGGAAGCAATGATGTTACCGTTGCCGAGAAGTTGTTGGCAAAAATCGATGAGATTTCCGATATTTTCTGGGCGACAAAAAAATAAAAGTGAATAAGAGTGAAAAACTGAGCACGAGTGAGCACGAGTACGCGAGAACTAGCAATATCAATTCAGGAAATTATTTTCACCTGAGATGAACAGATAACGCGGGGATAATTGAGAGATCAATGTCCTCGCGTTAACGCTTCTGCTGCCGCTTTAGCGATAAAAGAGACTCTATCTATCAGCACGCGGGTAATTACTCCCTTTGCAATCAATCGATTTCCACTATGACACTCAACCTCAAAAATAATCTTTTCCCCAGAGAGCGAAGAAACTTTAGACGTTGCAACCACTTCATCGCCAATGCTCGCAGTCGCGCTGTGGTCGAGTTCAATGCGCACACCAACTGTTGTCTCGCTCTGCTCTAGAAATTCGGCGAGCGCGGCTATCGTGGCGTTCTCTGCTAGAGCGATAACTGCTGGAGTGCCTAAGACCGGGACATCACCACTACCCAAGGCAATTGCGGTGTCGCCATGTCGCACAGTCATCCGTGAGAGGCCAACCGCGCCAAGAAATCGCTCAGCGCTCATTCTATTTTTCGCTCCAACTTCCCAGGTGTTTCGATTGTAATCAGCGGATCGCCCTCCTGGATCACATCGCCAGCTGCCACCCCTACATCAACAACGAGACCCTCAAATTCGGAGAGCACGGGAATCTCCATTTTCATTGATTCAAGAAGGAGCAAGGTTTCGCCAATAGAGACCGACTCTCCAAGGGATACGGTGACCTCCAAAACATTGGCCACCATTTCGGCGCGAATAACCTCTTTCACGTTCCACAACTTATCCCAAGTGCGCGCTACTCGACGGTATTGCTGAAGATATGCCTAGTCGTATTTCCCAGTGAATTTCCCAGTGAATTTCCCAGTGAAAAGCGATTTCTTCGCTGCTATTAACAAAAGCCTAGCGCTCTTCGTCACTTTCATACCGCTCGTGAATCTCGACCCGCGTTTGGATGAAAGAATCTGTTGTGATTTCGGTGTAGGTAATCGATTGATGCCATTCAAACTGGGGTTGACTAAACATTTCTTGGACATTTCTTCGCAACTGCTCAGAGGCCACCTCGCGACATGTCCGATTAAGTAAAGCTTTGAGTTGTTGGTTGAGTTGCGCCTCTAGTGCAGTCTGTTCTGCACACGGTGGACACTGCTGAAAATGAAGTTCAAGCGCTTCGACACTCGCGCTATCTTCGATTTCTTGATCGATGTAGAGGACTATCGCTTGGAGAAATTCAGTGCATGGTAATTGATGATGACTGTTTGCGCTCACTTGCGATCACCTTCTTTTATAAATCCCCGTTCGCGTGCATATTCGGCCAATGATTCCCTCAGTAACTTACGGCCACGATGGAGGCGTGACATCACAGTTCCAGGTGGAATATTAAGAATCTCTGCAACTTCTTTATATGAAAAACCTTCAACATCTGCAAAATAGACAGCAAGCCGAAACTCTTCTGGCAATTCTTGTAACGCAATTTTTATGTCACTATCGGGAAGTTGCTCTAGCGCTTCAACTTCTGCTGACTTACCTTGGTCACTTGTATGTGTGGCTGCTTCGGCGATCTGCCACTCTTCGATTTCACCATCAGAAATGAGTGGTTGGCGTTGCTCTTTACGATAAATATTGATAAATGTTGTAGTGAGAATTCGATAAAGCCAGGCTCTTAAATTTGTACCTTCGCTAAATTGATGAAAAGAGGTAAATGCTTTAGCAAAAGTTTCTTGGACTAAATCTTCTGCGCTCTCTGGGTTCTTCGTCATTCGCAGCGCGGCGCTATACATAGCGTCAAGAAATGGAAGCGCCTCTCGCTCAAATCGTGCATTGAGCTCGGCTCGCGCTAAAACGCTCTGCGCGCTGCCCCTAACGGCAGGAGTGTTTGCTCCTGCGCGCGTGCGCTGAGCAATCTGCTTGCCCGCACCAGCTTGTGAATCGTTAGGGGGCGTCATAGTTGAACACTGTACCGCCATACTTTGAGTAACCCCTGAGAGGTCCTGCTTATTCCCTCACTGGTTGTTGGACTGGTTGTTGGACTGGTTGTTGGACTGGTTGTTGGACTGGCTAGCTACAAGAGCGTCTCTTGCTCCCCCAATTCGATCCGGAGAACGAGTTCAGCGCCGTTATTCACAATCTTGTTTACTCTCGTGGAGACAGGATCTGCTACTAACCCCGCGCTCTCGGGGGTTAACCCCTCGCTGAGAATTTCTCTTAACTCACTCTCAGCCGTTAATTTCGGATCTAACCATCTCTGCCATATTGATTTTGGTAAGAAGAGCGGCATCCGATGATGAATATCTGCCAGCGTTCCCGTTGCTTCCTTAGTAATAATCGCAACTGTTCCATTTTCATATATTCCGGCCATAGCGAGCGGTCGCGCATCAGCGCGGTGAATATAGAAAGGTTGCTTACTCGGGAATCTTCCCAACTCAGTAGCCCACTCATAATACCCATCTGCAGGAATAAAACATCGTCGACTCTTAAATGCTTGCCTAAATGAAGGCTTCTCATGGACGCTCTCACTTCGCGCATTAATCGTATTCGCGCTGACGAAATCTGGTTTTGCCCACGAAGGAATTAATCCCCAACGCATAATTTCGAGCGTAGGTCCATCGGTCATCACATAAATTTCTTGAGTAGGTGCGGTGTTCCAATTTGGTGGCAACTCTCGAGATGGAACGCCAACTAACGAAAACTCTTCTTCCAGCTGATCAAGACTTTTCGAGGTAGCAAAGCGCCCGCACATATCCCTAGCCTAAGGCGGTACCCTTATCCATATGCCATCAGAGAGAGCTACCCGCGCATCAGGTGCGCACATCCCCGCTACACCGAAGGCGGAAATTGGCTCACTTTGGTCAGCCCCTGGGGCGCCCACGCCTCTAGCTGCAACTATCACGTTGCCGGGATCGAAATCAGTTACCAATCGCGCGCTAGTTCTCGGAGCGCTCGCCGACGCGCCTTCTACTCTCCATAAACCCCTTTACTCCCGAGATAGCACGCTAATGATTAACGCACTTCGTTCACTCGGCGTGGGCGTCGACCAACAACCAGAATCAATCTCTATCTCGCCACGTTCGATGAACGGCCCAACTGCAATTGATGTTGGGAACGCCGGAACAGTGATGCGTTTTCTCCCTCCCGTTGCCGCTCTTGCTCATGGAGAGATTTCTTTTGATGGCGACCCACGTTCACATGAGCGACCGCTTAAACCAGTGATTGTCGCGCTTGAAGAATTAGGAATAAAAATTGATCATGGCGGTCGCTATTCACTCCCGCTGACCATTCATGGAACCGGAGAGATTAGAGGGGGAGCAATCACGATAGATGCCAGTCAATCAAGTCAATTTCTCTCAAGTCTCCTCCTGGTCGCGCCACGAATGAAAGAGGGGCTAACCGTTACCCATAGCGGTGCGCAACTTCCATCAATGCCACATATTGAAATGACAATTGCAATGCTCAAAGAGCGCGGCGTAAAAGTTGAGCATTTAGGTGAGAAAATTTGGCGTGTACATCCTGGGCCAATTTTTGGCCTACGTACTTTGATTGAACCAGATCTCTCTAATGCAGCGCCTTTTATGGGAGCTGCACTGATAGCCGGTGGATCAGTAACCATTAAAGATTGGCCAAAATCTACAACGCAACCTGGCGATCAACTACGTGAGATTTTTCAAGCCATGGGTGGCGAAATCACTCGCGGCGCTCTTGTAGATTCCAAAAATAAAAATGGAAAAACAAATGGCTCTAGTTCTAGTAACACAGGTAACAAGAGTGGAAAAAATGGCGGAAATCAAAATGGCAAAAGTGGCGCACTTTCTGATGACTTAACAATCACCGGCACTGGAGCTATTCACGGTATTGATATTGATCTCCACGATGTTGGTGAATTAGCTCCATCTATCGCAGCTGTTGCGCTTCTTGCGAGCTCCCCTTCCCATTTACGGGGAATCGGACATCTACGGTTACATGAAACTGATCGCTTAGAAGCGCTTGCCAGAGAATTTAATAGCTTGGGTGGAAATGTAATCTCACATAAAGATTCGTTAGAAATTATTCCAGCTCCATTACATGGCGGTACCTTTCACACCTATGAAGATCATCGAATCGCAACTGCTGGTGCGATGATTGGTTTGAGAATTCCCAACATTGCGGTCGAAAATGTCGAAACAACTTCGAAAACTTTCCCTGACTTCCCTGAACTCTGGTCAAATATGCTCTCTCAAGTTCAGGTCACACCTTAATTCCTATGCGAAATAGAAAACATCTCGATGAAGATGATGTTCGCTCACGTCCTGCACGTTCGACTAAACCACGAAGTAAAGATCGACCAGAATATTCTGATGCATCGATCGCGCGGGTGATAACAATTGATCGAGGGAGAGTTACCTGCGTAACCGAGAACAACCATGAATTTTATGCGATAGCATCGCGTGAACTTGGAAGGCGATCTGTTGTAGTTGGAGACATTGTCGCGGTTGTCGGAATCCCAGAGCCAAATCAAGCGCGAGAAGATTTTGCTCGTATTGTGCGGATAGAGCAACGTAAAAATTCATTGCGCCGTTCCGCTGAGGATGGGTCAGAGAGAGTACTTGTAGCAAATGTCGATTTTCTTGCAATCGTTTCCGCCACCACTAATCCAGAACCAAAACATGGTTTTGTAAATCGAGCGCTTGTTGCTGCTTTCTCAGAAGGAATCACGCCCATACTGGTAATGACTAAAAGTGATCTTGCATCTGGAACAGAGTTTCTCGATGCTTATAGCGCGATTAATATTCCTGCATTTGCCCTTCGAAAAGATAAGGCACCGCGTGAGTTTCTCGATTTCATTAGAGGAAAAGTCACAGTTTTAATTGGCCACTCTGGAGTGGGTAAATCAACCCTAATCAATGCCCTCTCTCCCTACAGCGAACGAGAGACCGGCTCGGTAAATGCCACAACTGGGAAAGGTCGCCACACCTCTTCCAGCGCTCTTGCGCTTGAGATTGACGGCGGTGGTTGGGTTATCGATACCCCAGGAGTCCGCTCTTTTGGCCTCTCACATGTCACTAAGGGTGATGTCATTGCCGCCTTTCCCGATTGCGCTGAAATAGCGAAAAGTTGTCGGAAGAATTGCTCTCACGATGAAGAAGGGTGCGCCCTCCTTGAATGGGCTAGTGAAGAGGTTGGACGGCGCTCTCGCCTCACAACGCTCCAGCAGATACTTGCCTCGTTAGCTGATTAAAGAGCGCATCGATATTCGATAGTCAAGTAATCTTCTCCTTAGCGTTCTAAACATATTCACGCATTTAAAAATACTAAAATTTAATAGTTTAAGAGGAAGAAATGCCATAATTAAAGAGTTCGAATTAAGTTAAAAAAATGGAGCGAAAAGCGAGGTAATTAAATGTCTAACTCAACTGGAGCTGACCTCGCTACTGATCTTAAATTGGCTCTCGAACTTGCCAATCGCGCTGATGCAATCTCTCGTGAGCGTTTTCTCGCTATTGATCTTTATGTTGAAACTAAACCAGACCTCACCCCTGTTAGCGATGCTGATAAAGCCATTGAACGAGAGATACGAGAGATTCTTGCCAAGCACCGACCAAACGATGAAATTGTTGGAGAAGAGTTTGGCAGCGGTAATAAATCAGGGCGTTACTGGGTTATAGATCCGATTGATGGCACAAAGAACTTCGTTCGTGGCGTACCAGTCTGGGCAACTCTCATAGCGCTAATGGAAGGCGACGAGGTTCTCGTGGGTGTTGTCAGTGCGCCAGCTCTTTTTCGGCGTTGGTATGCAAGTAAAGGTGGCGGCGCATATCTTGCAGTAAATGATGAAAACGCTCGAAAGCTAGGCGTCTCATCGGTAACGCAGCTAAGCGACGCATCGCTATCTATTTCAACATTCGCCTCACCAAACACTGGAAATCGCAATGATGGATGGGGTGACTTACACCAAGGGCTACTTGCACTTGCCGAGAAAGTTTGGCGAACGCGCGGTTATGGAGATTTTTGGTCACACTTACTTGTAGCAGAAGGTGCAGTTGACTGTGCGCTTGAGCCACGTCTCGCTCTCTGGGATATGGCTCCCCTAGCGATAATTGTGAGCGAAGCGGGTGGTCGCTTCTCCGATTTTCGCGGCGCAGATGGTCCAAATGGAGGTAATGGCGTAAGTACCAATGGACTACTTCACGATGCTGTCCTCGCACATTTCCCAGCTAAGTAGGGGAAATTAACCGCCAATTCTTTTATTGGCGACGCGTCATACTTTTTAAAGTTCCTTTCGCCATCCAACTAGTACTAATGTAGCAATATGGATGTTCGCACCATCGATTTAAAACTACATGGCATGAGTTGTAGTTCATGTGTTGCGACAATAGAAGGTGCATTAAATGAGTTGCCTGGCGTTAGCGCAACGGTAAATTTTGCTACCGAGACAGCGCATGTAATTGCGCCAGAGACCATTGAAATTCCAACAGTTATCAATGCAGTATCAAATACTGGTTACCGTGCAGAGCTACTAAACGCTACTAATAATCAATTACTTGAATCGCCACGGTTGGAGTGGCACTTAATTCTCGCAACGCTCTTTGCGCTCCCAACAATTATTATCTCAATGGTCATGTCTTTGCATGAACCAATCGATAATGCAATTTACAAAATATTAGATTTACTCAAGATTCTTCATCCAACAAATCATCCATGGGGTTGGTTGGCGATTGCGCTGAGCGTTCCCGTTGTATTTATTGCAGGGTGGCCAATACACCGCGTTGGATTACGTTCACTACGCCGATCCAACATGGATACCTTGATTTCCATTGGGACACTCTCGGCATTTATCTGGTCTTGCTACGCCCAAGCCACTGCGACCGGTGAAATTTATGTAGAAGTATCCGCAGGCGTCATGCTCTTTATTCTCTTTGGCCGATACCTCGAAAGCCGTTCAAAAATCAGAGCAGGCGCTGCGTTACGAGCGTTACTTAATATGGGTGCAAAAGAGGTCTCGATTCTTCGCAACGGCGAAGAGGTGCTTGCCCCAATTGACCATCTCAATGTTGGCGATCTCTTCCTGGTTCGACCTGGTGAGGCAATAGCAACAGACGGTGTGGTTGTTGAGGGTGAAGGGGATGTCGATCTCTCTATGTTGACTGGAGAATCTCTCCCCGTTCACTGTGGCCCAGGGAAGCGCGTGATTGGCGCAACAATTAATAAGAATGGACCTTTAGTAGTTCGCGCTGAACGGGTAGGCGCTCAAACAGAGCTATCCCGTATCGCTCGAATGGTGGTGCAGGCACAGGGCGAGAAGGCGCCGATAGCGCGACTTGCGGATCGAATCGCTGCACTCTTTGTCCCCACGATAATCGCTTCATCTCTCATGACATGTGCAGTGTGGCTCTCAATCACGAGAGATCTCTCGCAATCCATCGCGCCTGCGATAACGCTTCTTGTCATCGCCTGCCCCTGTGCTCTCGGGTTAGCAACGCCTATCGCTTTTCTTGTCGGATCGGGGCGCGGTGCGCAACTGGGCATCATTATGCGCACCCCCGCAGCTTTGGAGCGCGCTCAGAGGGGCAAGAATAATCAGGAAAAACCAATCCTCTTGCTAGATAAAACCGGCACGGTGACTACCGGTCACATAGAGGTTGTGGCAATTGAGAGGTATGGAATTGAAGAGTCACTCCTTCTCTCCATCGCTGGAACGCTCGAGAACCAGAGCGAACACCCGATTGCGCGCGGAGTGGTTGCCTTGGCAAAAATCCAAGGCGTGAGCTTTGGTCTCATCTCAGAATTTGAGTCGCACCCAGGGCGGGGAGTCGCTGGAAGAGTAGAAATATCGGGAAGAAGTTATCTCACACTTATTGGATCACCCGAATCCATTGCATATGGAACCGCTGGTTACTCTCCCGAGTTGCTAGGTGCGATAACAGCAATAAAAGCGCGCGGACGTTCGCCGATTGTTATCTCATTAGATGGTTCTGCTCGAGCAATCTTGGAAGTTGGCGACCAAATAAAAGATGACTCTGCTCAGGCGATTGAGAAGCTATCAAAACTTGGTTATGAAAGCGTATTGCTCACTGGTGATTCAAAGGAAGCTGCTGCTCATATTGCCAGCGTTGCAGGAATCAAACAATTTCGTGCAGAGGTTCTACCAGAAGAAAAAGTTGGAGTAGTTAAAGAATTTCAAGAGCAAGGTCGCGATGTCATCATGATTGGCGATGGCGTTAATGATGCGGCGGCGCTTGCTACATCAAACTTAAGTATGGCGATGGGCACTGGAACTGATAGCGCAATTGCTGTTGCAGATATTACGTTGATGAGAGCATCATTAAGTGCTGCTGCAGATGCGCTCCGGTTATCGCGCCGAACTCTTCGAATAATCAAAGAAAATCTAGGTTGGGCATTTATTTACAACATTATCGGTATTCCACTTGCCGCCACCGGCAATCTCAATCCCATGTACGCCGGAGGGGCGATGGCTCTCTCGAGCTTTATCGTGGTAGCAAACTCGTTGCGCTTACGTCGTTTTAAGTAGCGGGGGCAGGATTTGAACCTACGACCTCTGGGTTATGAGCCCAGCGAGCTACCGAGCTGCTCCACCCCGCGTCGGTAGAGCCATCGTAGAGCGAAGCAGAGAGCTCAACCAAATCGCGTCAGAATTCTTGTGAGTGGCAAGGCACGAAATTGCACTAGATCCCGGAAGTTTTCCTGCGATGTGTACTCAATATGTGCGCTAGGTGCACGCACGGTGCACATAATTTTGCGCACCGTTATAGCACTTATCTGAAGTAGCTATTTGCTCTGGTTTTGCGCTCGAATAGCGTCATTAATTGCCGCCTTGAGCGCTTCTTGCGCCTTTCCGTATGCAGTGAAGTCACCCTTAGCAAGGGCTGCCTGTCCATCTGCAATCGCCTGTTTAGCCCGCTGTAGCGCATCGGCAAGGGTCTGGCTGTTAGATCCACCAGCGCTTGTGCCATCACCGGCGACCACACCAGAAGATTGTTGCCCAGAGTTACCTCCGAAGACTTGATCAAGGGCTCCCTTTAACGTATCTGAGTAGCCAATCTGATCGCCGAAGGAGACAAGAACTTTCTGAAGTAGCGGATAGGCAGCGCTATTAGAGGTCGCTCGAACATAGACAGGTTGCACGTAAAGCAGTCCGCCGCCCACAGGAAGCGTGAGCAAGTTACCAAGCTCCACATCTGATCCACCTTGTCGCAAAAGCGAAAGAGAGGTTGCGACTTCAGGTTTTGCTTCAAAGTTAGATGACACTTGTGATGGACCTGCGATATTGGTGCTTCGTTGGAGCTGGAGTACTTTAATCTTTCCATAGTTAGGTCCCGGGTCTGCAGTCACTGCGACAAATGCAGCTAAGTTTTCACGGCCTCCACGTGGTACAAATGGTGTTGTTAATGAGAATGCCTCTTTTGCCTCACCAGGCATCTTTAGAGTTAAGTAATAGGGTGGCTGCGCACTTGCATTTCCACCAAATGTCGAAGGATCTCGTGGTACACGCCAAAAATCTTGGCCACCGTAAAACGCTGTCGCGTTTTGTACATGGTAAGAACTCAAAATGTCACGTTGAACACGGAAAATATCCTCTGGATAACGAAGATGGGACATGAGTTCTTTCGAGATATCCTTCTTCTCTTTTACAGTTCCAGGGAATGCTTTAGACCATGTTTGTAGCACTGGGTCTTTTTCATCCCACTTGTACAAGGTGACTGTTCCGTCATATGCGTCAACAGTCGCCTTTACCGAGTTCCTGATGTAGTTGATTGAAGAATTACGTTGCGCGGTAATCGCATTTGAATTGGTCGTCAATGCATCAGCAGTGGATGCAGAGAGATTGACTTTTCGAGAGTAGGGGTATCCAGCGCTGGTTGTATAGCCATCCACGATCCACATCAGGCGACCATTAATCACAGATGGATAGGGATCTCCATCGAGGGTGAGCCATGGAGCAACTTTCGCCACTCGATCCCTTGGGTTTCGTTCAAAGAGAATCTTCGAGTTTGAATTAATTAAGCTCGAGAGAAGAATACGCTGCTCTTGGTACTTGATAGCAAAGACAGTTCGAGCGAATAGATTTCCAATCGGTACACCACCCTTTCCGGTGTAGGTATAAGTCTTAGAACCATTTGGCGATGCATCATCCGGGTAATCGAATTCCACTGGAGAATCTGAGTTCTTTCCACCAATGATTGAGTAATCAGGAACATTTTCACCAAAGTAAATACGTGGCTGGAAATCACCTAGCGTCTTCGTTGGTGGAATATCTCCTAGGAAGAAGTTTGGCTTGCCATCGGCATCTCGGGTATTTCCATACGCACCGACAAAACCAAAACCATGGGTATAAACAAGATGATCGTTAATCCAGTTTCGGTTTGGATTTCCTTCAATATTCAACTCTCGAACAGCGACAACAGCATCACGAACTTTCCCATTAACGACGTAGCGATCAACATCTAGCGACTCTGGGAAGGTGTAGTACGGCTTGATTTGCTGAAGTTGTCGGAATGTTGGGGAGATAACGTTTGGATCCATCAAACGGATGTTGTTAATTGTTTCGACATCTTTTGCCAACTGACCAGGGGCGGTATTCACGGTTGCGGAGTATTCGACGATTTCTGTCGCATCGATTCCATATGCAGCACGAGTCGCCTTGATATTCCGTTCGATGTAGGGCGCTTCCTTGGTTGATTCGCTTGGCTTTACTTGAAATTGTTGAACAGCAGCTGGATAAAGCCCAGAAATTACAACCGAGCTAATAGCCAATAGAGCTATGCCAGCGCCAGGAAGTTGCCATGACTTGCGGATGATATTTGCAAAGAAGAGTAGTGCACAGATGACGGCAATCCCCGCCAGAATCGCTTTTGCGGGAAGAACCGCATTGACATCGGTATATGTCAGGCCGGTGATGATGCGATCATCTTTGAGGGCAAGAGCAAATCTATCAAACCAATATGCGACGGCTTTTGCTAGCACGATAAAGCCAAGCAAGACCGAGAGTTGAACTCGAGCGGCAACGGTAGTGCGCTCTCCTGGACCCTGAGGTCGGATTCCACCATAAAGATAGTGAACGACTGTCGCTGCAATCAAGCCAATAATAATTGTGGAGATAAACCAACCTATTAACGCTTGATAAAAAGGAAGTTTAAAAGCAAAAAATGAGATATCTAAATTAAATTGCGGATCCCTCTCACCAAATGGTGTTGCATTACGCCATACCAGCCAGGGCTTCCATAGTTGGGATCCCGCAGACCCTGCAAAATAAAAAATTGCCAATGAACCGCCAATCATTGCAACCCTCTTAATTGGTTCAATTTGGGAGCGATATCTATCTAAATTATCGGTTTCAATAGAAAGTGGCGCAAAAACTGGGCGTGCGCGATATGCGAAGAGCACATTTGCTAAAACTAAAAGCGAAGTCAAGCCACCTGTGATCACAAATAACGTTGCCCGCGTGAAGAGCGTTGTCTGCCACACCTCAAGAAAGTCAACGGAGCGGAACCACAGGAAATCAGCATAAAAACCGCTAAGGCTCACGGCGCTGACACCAAGAACTACCAAGATAGTGATAGTCAATGGGAGTGAGCTACGGCGACCACTTCGAGGGCGATTCGGGATTGGCATGGAAAAACTCATGGCTAGAGATTACCTAGTTCCGATTGGCGGCGCTAATTTAAGTCAAAATCACCGCTTCTTCACTCCTTAAAATTTGGCAAAGCCTGACAGGAAAAAATGACTGAATTACTCTTGGGCTTCTCTGACCTCGATATCAGATGCGCGAATCCTCTTCTTTCGCTGTTTTACTGTTTTATCAGAATTACCCACAGATTGGCAGAGTCTGCGGATCTGTGGCGCGCAGCGCAGCAATAGCCTCCGTAAGATTATCGACTGGTACAACCTGTAAACCTTTCGGCACGTGCTTTATGTCAGGACAATTTAGCGATGGAGCGAGAAAAAGCGTTGCACCCTCACGTTTGGCGCCAATTAACTTCTCCTCAATACCCCCTATCGGGCCGACTTTTCCTGACGGGGAAATAGTTCCAGTGCCTGCAATATTTCTACCTCGAACTAAATCTTCCTCGGTCAATTTATCAACAATCGCCAAAGTAAAAATCAAACCTGCGCTCGGACCACCGACATTTTTAAGATTAATCTTTACCATGAATGGAAATTTATAATCTTCAGAAATTTGAATTCCAATAACATTTTGTTTTGAGCCATTTGATTTGATATTCGTAAGATTTATCGGCAGTGTTAATTCTGTTCCATTCCGGGTAACACCGATTTCTGCTCTGCCTTTCTTTGCATCGTGAATTAGCTTTCGTAACTGTGAGCCAGATGTAACGCGAACGCCATTGAAAGAGGTAATTTCATCTTGCAGCTTGATGATGCTCTTATTCGGAGAATCATCTGAGTACCCCTTTATAATCAATTTTTCGGAGTATGGAATTTTTAAGTAGTTGAGCGCAGCTATCTTTGAAGAAAGCTGTGAATTCTTCATGTCGGCAATGCTCTCAGCTGTAACTTTCTTAGGATCTTCTCCTTTTGGGTAAAAAACTTCTCGAGGTTGCACAGAACGCTCGCCATCTACCCAGGCACGGAATAGTTCAAAACTTTGAATGTGAGATTCTGGATTTGTCACCCAAATGCTGGTGACATTTAATTTTCCTGAAGTGGCATAACTTTTTCTTCCAACTATTTCTACAACCTGTTTACCATTCTCTTTTCCAAATGTGTTATTTGGAGTTCCAGGCTCTACAACAACAAATGGAAGTGGAGCAATCATTCCTACTAAAATTAATAGCGTAACAAGAAAAATGTGAGGGCGAGAGACTCTACGAAGCATTATGTATCTGTACTTTTTAACTCTTCAGAGTTTCTATCTTTTGGTTTGCTCTTAAAAGCTGATCGAAAATTTTCGTACTCAGCGATACTCTTATATGTGTTCTGGCGTTTTTTGGTAGAGATCGACCACCATACGTAGATAAGCGCTCCTAGGCAGGCAAATAACGGAATTAACCACCACACTAGAGCCGACATATTCCAAGGGTATCTAGAACTGTGGGCCTGCGCTCAATCCATCGGCGTTACAGTGAAGCTATGGAGCGAACTCTCAGTATCTCCTTCGCGCGATAAGTTTCGGAGAGGGAGCGAAAGGGCGTGAAAATGCACCCATGCAAGAACAGAGCGCTCAGAGCGCTCAGGGTTCCTCGAGCAAGCGGGATTAGCGGGAATAAGAAACCTTGAAATTCCGTTCTCACTGGTTAAGAGTTGTTTTACGAGGTTTGTTAGATTTTTGAGTGTAAAAGCAATCTTTGGAGGTGCGCACGGATGAGTGAACCGCAGGGAATTGGTGGTTTTGACTTCAGTCAGCTTGGCGAGATGCTCTCTCGACTCGGGCGCGCATTTAGTTCAGGTGGCGTTGGCTCATCACTCTCTCCCGAAACTGTGCGCGACTTAGCCGCCGTTCAAAATGATACGGCCCTGCCCCAAGAGTTACTTAACCAATCTATCGATGCGCTTCGCGTTGCTGATCTCTGGCTAGATCAACATCTCTCCTTTACTAGTACACAACTTCCGGGGCAAACGTGGAATCGCGCGCAGTGGGTTAATGGTTCAGTGGCGACATGGTGCGGAGTTGTTGAACCACTATCGAACTCGCTTGGAAGTGCGGTTGGTAGTGCGCTCTCTGCGCAAGCGGAGCCTGAAATGGCTGGCATGGCTGGCATCTTTGCGCAGATGAACGAGATGATGAAGAAAATTGGTGGCGTGATGTTTGCTACACAATTAGCTGAAGCTCTCAAAACTGCAGCAGAAACTGTAACTGGTGCAGGCGATGTTGGTATTCCTCTAATAGACCCAGTACGCGCAATTCTCATTCCCGAAAATGTTCTTAAGTATGCAGATGGCCTAAACATTCCATTTGGTGAAGTTCTTCATTACTTAGCACTTCGTGAACAAGCATCCGCACGTCTTTTTACACATACGCCATGGCTTAGCGATGCAATTACTGATTCCGTGAAAGCGTATTCGGCGGGAATACATGTGAATATTGAAAAAGTTCAAGGTGACTTTGAACAATTAAGTGGTAACCCAGAAGCTATTAATGAGGCGATTCAAAATGGACTCTTTGCGCCAGAAGAGAGCGAAGCTCAGCGTTTAGCGCTTAAGCGCCTCGAGTCACTCATCGCCCTCGTTGAAGGGTGGATTGATGAGGTAAGCGCCCAGGCTGCCGATGCTCAGTTACCGCACAGCCAGGCGTTACGCGAGATGTCACGGAGAAGACGAGCGACGGAAGGCCCGCTCCAACGAATTTTTGCTGCCCTACTTGGCCTTGAAGTCTCGCCTCGGAAGGCTCGCGATGCTGCCCACTTCTTCAAAATTCAAGGGGAGATCCACGGAAATGAGTATCGCGATGGGCTCTGGGAATCGATTGGCTCTCTTCCTCTTGCAGAAGAGCTGAGTTCGCCTGAAGTTTTTAAAGATGGGCGGAGCGCACCCGACGATCTCTCGGCGCTTTAACTCGGCGCTTTAAAATGTGGAGTTAAAGTTTTATTTTGGCTCAAATACTTGTAACAAGTATTCGTTACATGAATTTGCAACAAGTATTTGCAACAAGTATTTGATAGAAACATCCTCAAAAATTTTCTATTTGATCTACCAAAAAATTAACGCACACTTGTAAATAGTTAATTGTTACGAGGAATGAAGAGTTTTTTTCGAATAAAAATAGCGAAGCCCCCGGGGCGCACGTTCACTTATCTGCCTTCCCCTTGCAGATATGTAACCGGTTATCCGGGGACTTCTGACGCGAAAGTACGGGGATAGCGAGAAAGAATCAAGCCGGAGAGAAGGAATCTCACACTCTTGCACCATATTTTTCCTGCCCAAACTTTTTCGTAAGTCGATGAAATGGATGGAAAAAATGGAGAGCAATCGTGCGTGCGTTTTCAAGTTGTGGATGAGCTACCGAAAATCTGTGCACAGGGAATGGGCGCTTGTGGATATCCTCGATAAAGAAAGACCTACGGAGGAGCAGAGCGCGCTAAATAGCGCGAGATCTCTCTCCATTTGAGGTGAAAAAAATAGCGAGGCGACTCTCCCTCACCTTCCGAGACTTCTCCACAGGTAGTGGATAACTTCACGCCATGGCGCGGGAGAATCTCTGGATGAGTCGGAAGAGCCCGCGCAGCAAAGGAAACGACAGTGAGATCGGTAACGAAAAAGGCAGAGAGAATGGCGCGGACAGAGGCAATGGCACGGCCAGAGAAATCGACAAAAGAGGTATGAAGGAGAAGCGGCGCGCTGGGCACTCCGCCGCCCCCCTCATCCAAGGAGATCTCTTTCCCCGAATGGGTCTCGATGGTCGCGATATCGGATTGATTATCGAAGTTCGTCGCAGCACTAAACGGAAAAAAACAATTGAAGCCTATCGAAATGGCGAAAAGGTAATCGTCTCGATTCCTGCGAGGATGAGTCAACGAGAGGCGAATCAGGTAGTTGATGAAATGGTGAAAAAAATCCTCCATGATGAAAGTGCTCCAACCAATTCTCATCTTTTTGATAGAGCTAATTACCTCAATCACAAATACCTTGAAGGAAAAGCAATCCCGGTATCGGTTGAATGGTCTTCACGGATGTCTCGAATCTGGGGCGCCTGCACAATCGAAGATAGAACGATTCGCATTTCAGATCGGCTCCGTGACGCTCCCGAGTATGCCCTCGACTATTTACTAATCCATGAACTCATTCATATTTTAATTCCCGGACACGGAGCAGACTTCCATGAAATGCTCACGCGATATCCTCAACTTGAACGCGCCGAAGGGTATTTCGAGGGAAGGACTCATCGACCAAGTGGAGACTTTGATCAACTCTTTGATGAATAATCTGAGTTTTATTCACAAGTAGGGATGCAACTACCCTCTGAAACATTTATCTACAGAATTCACAAAATCATCTACTTACCTTCAATCGTGCAAGATTCGACTTCTACTCTCTATAAATGCATCGAGAATTGAGAATTCTTCCTGGACTGCTATGTATCGAACGTAGCGATGGCTACTTTATAGGTCACTTAGATGATCAAATTATTTTTCCAAATGTACATCTCATTCCACTCCTTCGAAAATTACAAACATGGCAGATATTTCAAAATCTAAAAGAAATTTCAGATATTAATTCAGAGGGTTGTGAAGCTGAGTTATCTACTCTATTAGAACAACTTGAGGCAAAGGGATTTCTGGAATGGCGAAATACTCAATTACAACAAAAGGAAATCGTCATCAGTCATATGAATGAGATTGGTCTCGCTCTTGCACCGATACTTTACGAAGAAGGATTCGCAGTTGCTACGTTGGATAAACGATCAGTACGGCTTTCCGATGTTAGAGGTTCGTTTATTCGAGTAGCTGACCTCGGTGAGAGATTTGATAGTGTTCTGCATTCTCAAATACGCGAAATTATCAATAGCGCAAGCGCACTTACTTCTTCTCAACGAAATCTCTGCACCATCAACAATCAATTGTTTGATAGGAATTCTCAAAAAAATCTGGTAAATCCGATTGAGCAAAAAACTCTGGTAGTAATCACCTCGTATCCAGAGCCAGAATTACTTGCTTCCCTGATGGAGCATGAAATTCCACATATATTTGTATTCACCGCTCCTGGGGGCGCATATTTTGGTCCCTTAGTAAGACCGGGGCAGAGCCCCTGCTTCCACTGCATCGAACTACACAGGAGTGATCGGGATCGAAATTGGCAGAACGTCGCCCTAACCCTCTTTACCGACAGATTAATCAACGCACCGATGGCCTCAGCGCTCTTTGCCGCGGCAACTGCCGCCCAGTGGGTCTTGGCAATCGTCCGCGAGGAGTTAACGCTCAAGCGATCTGCGCGGACAACTATTTTTCGTATTCCCGATTTACGCTCCAACTCCGAAATAGAAATTCGTGATGAAAGCCACACCTGGAACTTTCACCCGAGCTGTTCATGCCATTGGGGTGGTGGCCTTTCAACTCGCGCAAGGTAAGGCAAAGCAGAAGAATTACTGCCATGGCCAAAGTTCAACCTGCTGTCGATAGTGGTGAGGTCGAGACCATCAGCGATCCCGACGGGCTTACTACCGGAGGCGTTGCGCGAAGCGCGAAGTTAGCGTCAATCCCGCTCTCAGCGATGGGGCGATCTGCCGTCGGATTCGGTCGACAAATGATCGGTCAATCCGGCGAACTCGTTTCCAAAGAGATGCAAGCAAAAACTGCCGAACAAGTATTTCGAGTTCTTGGAGAATTAAAGGGCGGCGCCATGAAGTTTGGCCAAGCGCTCTCAGTATTTGAAGCTGCGCTTCCAGAGGAATTTGCCGCGCCGTATCGCGAGACGTTAACAAAATTGCAAGAAGCTGCGCCACCACTTCCAGCTCGTGTAGTGCATCGGGTACTTGCAGAACAACTTGGCGAAGATTGGCGTGATAACTTTGCAGAATTCAATGATAAGCCATCAGCATCTGCTTCGATTGGACAAGTCCATCGAGCAATTTGGAAAGATGGTCGCCACGTTGCAGTTAAGGTTCAATATCCAGGAGCTGCCGAAGCGTTGATTTCAGATTTAAATCAAATCCAACGCTTTGCAAAAATATTCAATTTGTTTATGCCTGGCTTAGAGATGGGTCCGTTACTCGAAGAGTTGCGCGCACGTATCATTGAAGAAGTTGATTACAAATATGAAGCGCAAGCTCAACAACTCTGTGCGGCAGAATTCGATGGCGACCCTGATATTGCAATTCCTAAAGTGGTTGCTGCCGCCGACAAAGTCCTTGTTAGTGAGTGGCTTGAAGGAACTCCACTCTCGAAAATTATTAGCAAAGGAACGAAAGCGCAACGTGATGCTGCGGGCATTAAATTAGCTCGTTTCCACTTCACCGCGCCCACGCGAGTTGGTCTATTACACGCTGATCCACACCCAGGAAATTTTCGATTACTCGAAGATGGGCGTCTAGGTGTTCTTGACTTTGGTGCCTGCAATAGATTGCCTAATGGATTTCCAGAACCATTTAAGCGCCTTCTCAAAAATGCGCTCGATGGGAATGCTCAAGCGCTATATGAAGGATTTAAGAGAGATGGATTTATCCTTCCTGAGGTAGATGTGGATCCTCAGTTAGTTCTCGACTATCTACTGCCACTTGTTGAGCCGCTACGGGAAGAGACATTTAAATACTCGCGCGATTGGCTTCGAGTCCAAAGCGCTCGAGTTGGCGATCCACGAAATCCCACAGCGAAAATTGGATTCCAACTTAATCTTCCACCTGAGTACATGCTCATCCACCGAGTAACGCTGGGTACTACTGGAATCTTCTGCCAACTCGGAGCAGAAGGAAAATTTCTTGCGGAAGCAATCTCTTGGTTACCAGAGATTGCTCCCACAGCTCGCGTTTAATTACTAGGCAGCAGTTCGTGGACGCCCTGGTTGGCGTTTTGTTTGAACGACAACACCGTTATCGAAAATCTCGCCACCCCATACGCCCCACGGCTCTTGCCGTGAGAGCGCACCTTCCAGACAGCGTGCGCGCATTGGACATGCAGTGCAGAGATCTTTTGCAGTTTCGAGCACCTCTTGAGATTCAGAGAAGAATAGCTCAGGGTCAACTGAGTGACATGGAAGTCCAAAACCCTCATCTTCCTTGTAACCCGAATTCTCATTGCGAGTTAGCTCGTATACGCCAATCTTTGTATCTGCCCAACCTGGAACTAACAGTTCGTGAAATAAAACCGTCATTGCTCTTCACCTTCCCTCAACTTGTGGTGCTCACCGCGCTCCGGACCATCCGTGCTTGGCGCCTTGCTCTTTTCTCTCCTGCTCTTTTCTCTCCTGCTCTTTTCTCTCCTGCTCTTTTCTCTCCTGCTCTTTTCTCACTTCGCTCGGTTTTATCGAGAAAAAGAGAAAGGGCCCGCGAATCCTTGTGGATTCGGGGCCCCCGGAGAGCTTCGAGGCTTAGCCTTCGATCCCCCGGGTGCCACTAAATCCAAAATGCTTCGGATTGCCGGTGGCATAGGTTGAATATGAGCGTGCAAAGTCGCTCAAAGGACGCCAATCGGCGCTTCGAGTAGTAGCAAGTGCTAGTGCCACTGTGACTGCCTTTCGCTCGGGTTCGTGGCGAGATTCTCGCCGCGATATACACAGAGTACGCAACCGGTGCGACTCCAGGCAACTTAATTAAACGAACCCCAGAAATTACGCGGGTATGGGCGAGGATATTCGGAAAAACGGAGCGGTGAGGGAGGTGGCAAGGGCTGGCGAGTTAGGTGATGTCTGCGCTAGGCGGGAGGAGCGGTGCTCGATAGGCCTGGGAAATAGCGGATGCGGGAAGAGCGGCTTTAGGCTCAGGCCATGTTCGCCGCAGTACGAGATACCGTCCTTTTCTTCGATACCTATGGATCAAACTTTCATCCTGAAGGACGAGAGTTGCAGGAACGACCAGTTGCATTTGTTTCTCATGGCGGCCCTGGAGCGGATCACTCCATTATGCGCCCAGGTATGGATCCAATTGGTGAGTATGCGCAGATTGTTTATTGGGATCACCGCGGTCAAGGGCGCTCTGCTCGTGGAGATATTTCAAAGTACACCCTTGATGAAAATGTCGAAGATTTAGAAGCGCTTCGGGCGCATCTTGGTATCGAAAAAATAGTTAGCGTGGGTACGAGCTATGGTGGCATGGTCGCGATGGCACATGCCGCGCGGTATCCCCAATCAGTCGCCAAGTTGCTATTAATAGTTACTGCAGCACATGGAGGTTTTAATGCCCGCGCTCAAGAGATAGTTGCCTTTCGCGGAACCCCAGAAGAAAAAGAGGTTGCCCGCCAACTCTGGGCAGGTGAATTAACAAGTGATGCGGCTATGAGAGAGTACTTTCGCACTACCTGGGGTCTTTACTCCACCACTTTTGATGAGAGTAAACGTGCCAAAAATGAAGATGCACTTGCACGTGCAATTCTCTCCCCTGAAGCCATGAATCGGGCATTTGCACCTGGTGGATTTTTACTCGACTATGACTTACGTCCTGAGCTAAAAAAGATAACTGCGCCAACATTGGTCCTTGCTGGACGTCACGATTGGATCTGCGCGCCCGAATTTTCTGAAGAAATCCATGCTCTTATTCCAGGATCACAGTTAAAGATTTTTGAAAATAGCAGCCACTCTCTCCGCGGTGATGAACCAGAAGAATTTTTCGCGACATTAAAAGAATTTATTACGAGTTAGCAGTGAGATTTCCAAAAAATTAATCCAAACTCACCTAATTTAGATTAGGCTTTAATTAGCAGAGAGACAGCGAGAGTAAAGGTGTGCGATGAGTCAAGATGGTAAGAGCCTTGAAGCGGCGAATAAAGCTGCCGCAGCCATATTTTTTGAGGAGATTTGGAATCAACAAAGTGAGGCGGCAATTGATCGGCTAGTTGCAGAAGATGCCGCTGGAAATGATCCAAAATTTGGAGTCGGCCGCGAGAGCTTCAAAACTCAATGGCGTAAATGGCATGCTGGCTTTTCCGATTTACATTTTCACGTTGAAGAGATAATCGCTGAAGGCGATCGAGTGGTAACTCGATGGCGCCTCACCGGAACCCATGATGGTGAATTTCTGGGCCACGCACCAACTGGCCGAAAAGTGGATGTCGATGGAGTCAGCATCGACACCATTCACGAAGGCATCGTCGTCTCTGGCTTTGACGCTTGGGATGCGCTCGGCTTTCGCCAGCAATTAGGTTTTATTCCAAAAGACCCTGAGTAATTAGATGTGGAAGTACAAAAAACTTACTCGACTGGCTGTGGCTTCACTCCTTTAGTTCTCACGCGCTCTGGCCCTTTACTCAGAATTGAGAGCGGGCAGAAGGCTTAGGAATCGAGATGAATCACTTCCGGCAAAAGAGAGGTACAAACCATCTTTTGCTCGAGTCACTGCAACATAGAAAAGACGCCGTTCTTCTTCCAAAAGCTTTTCAGATTCTAATGAATAGGTAATTGGCAATACGCCTTCACGAAGCCTTGGCAAGAAAACGTGGCTCCACTCCAATCCTTTCGCTGAGTGGATTGAACTTAACACCACCGCATTCTCTTCTGGTTCGACATTGCTTCGCTCACGTTCATCAAATTCGGTAATCAAATCTCTAAGCGAAGCGCCATTGACTTTCGCTTCGAACTCTTCAACAAATGTCAGGAGTTTAAGGCGAGGGTCGTCGCCCGCAGCTCGGTCGGAATGCCAACCAACTGCCGAGAGAACTGATCGCACTTGATCACTGAGGGAAATTTTCTCGCTTACTGAATCACTTGCAATAGCTGCGCCACGAATCAATCGAATTGCTTCCTTGATTTTTCCATCATAGAAAAAGGGTCGTTGACCTTGCGATTGACCAGCAATAGTTACTGGTATGCCTGAAGAGATTAAACTCTCTGCAAATACATTTAATTGATCATTGCGCCTAAAAAGTACCGCGATTTCGCGCGGATTTACCCCACCGGCAAGGAGTTCCCGTATTTGTTGAAGAATTTTTTCACTCTCTGCTAACTCAGTTGTATGGGAATGCAACCGAACATTGTGAATTCCCTTGCCACGTACTGAAACCAATTCTCGATCAGCGACTTTATTCGCGACACGAACAATCTGAGCGGACGACCTATAATTCCGATCCAGGCGGAACACCTGTGCATCTGAATATTTCGTGGCAAATCCAAGTAGATATTCATTGCTCGATCCAGCAAAGGAGAAAATCGATTGATCTGGGTCTCCAACCACACAAATTTCTTTACGATTTCCTAACCAAAGATTGAGCACTCGCTGCTGCAGCGGTGAGATATCTTGGTGCTCATCAACTGTAAAGTTTCGATACTGATTTCGCACTCGATCAATTATTGAGCTTTGCTCTTCCAATATTCCAACAAGTAACAAGAGAATATCTTCAAAATCTAACTGCCCTTGATCTTGTTTTAAGAAATCATAGGTACGGTATAAATCGGAGATCTCCATGTATGAAAATCCTTGTGGCATTACTCGAAATTTCTCTTGCGCAATTCGAACATAATCTTCTGGGGCAATTTCTTGCCCTTTAGCCCATTCAATTTCTGTTGCAAGATCACGCAATGATGCGCTACCTCTGCCCCGGCCAATCTCTCCTAAAGCAGCACCAATAAATTCATTTTTATTTGAAAGGATTCGAAAGGGCTTCCCGCCAATTGCCTCATTCCAAAAAAATTGAAGCTGACGCCAAGCTGCGCTATGAAAGGTATGAGCCTGCACGCCCGAATATCCCAATGTAGCCAATCGAAGTCGTAATTCAGAGGCCGCTTTGGCCGTGTAGGTAAGGGCCAAAGTGCGCGATGGCTCAGTCACACCATTTTCAATTGCATGCGCTATTCGGTGGGTAATGGTGCGAGTTTTTCCAGTGCCAGCGCCAGCGATAATGACTACTGGGCCTCGTATTGCGCTCGCTGCTTGACGTTGCTCCTCATCGAGCCCGGCAAGAAATCTCTCACTCACTGTTTATTAGCGCCAGCTCTCGGGAGAATCTATTGAACTGCCGTACCATGCTTCAATCATTCGACGAGCGATACTGATTCCTGGTGGAATGAGAAGTTCGCCACTTTTGAGATCTTCAGTGAACTTCTCTCGGCTATACCAGCGAATATCTTCAATTTCTTCACCATCAGCTCGAGCATCCTCTGGATTTTCAACAACGCCAGTAAATGCCAACATGATTGACGCCGGAAATGGCCAAGCTTGTGAGGCGAGATATTCAATCTGTGAAATTCGAACGCCGGCCTCCTCTAATACTTCACGTTTCACGCACGCTTCAAGAGATTCTCCAGGTTCAAGAAAGCCTGCAAAATTTGAATACCGCTTTGCTGGCCAAACTTTTTGTCGACCAAGTAGTACTCGATCATCTTTATCTCTCACGAGAACGATCACTGCGCTATCGGTTCTCGGGTAATGCTCGCTCTCATCACTTCGACATCGACGAACTGAGCCACCCATCGCGCTATAGGTCTCTACGCCACACCGAGGGCAATGAGTATGTGTGTCATGCCAATTCGCAAGTGCAACGGCATGTACTGCCGCACCAATCTCTACTTCGCTCGCTATCAATCCTGCCTCACGAAGAGTCTGTAGATTCTCACTCTCTTCTGCAAAGCGAGCGTTGATGGCAAAGTAGCCAACGCCATCGCTATCTAGGCCGAGAAAATATCGTTCTCCCGCCGGCGCTGAATCTGGTTTGATCCAATGAATGGCATCGGTGTAGAGAAATTTTCCGCGATGAACCTGAAAGATGCGTCCGGTAGAAAAGAGTGAATCTAGCGCCGCATCATCGCTTCGCAGATGGGCAGCGCGATCAAGATGGGCGCGGGCCAAGGAGAGGTTCATCACGGCGAGGCTCATAAGTGGCGAGCCTATCTAATTTGCCCGTACGGTTCACATGTGAAGATTGCAACGTGGAACATCCTGCATGGAATGGCAGTCCCCAAAGGGGTCATTGATAACGAACAGCTAATTCAGGGAGCAGTGGCTCTCGATGTTGACATCCTTGCCATTCAAGAGGTTGATTTTTTCCAAGAGCGTTCCCACTATGTCGATCAATGCGCGTTAATTGCAGAAGGACTTGGCGCCTCATTCATTTCACGTGGCATAGCGCTACGTGGCACTCCTGGGCAGAGGTGGGAAAAATTTCATACCTCGGAGGTTAATTCCACTCAACTTACTCGAGAGAGCGGTATGTACTATGGAAATGGAATCATCTCGCGTATCCCCATTCTTAACGAATTTCGACTTGAGTTAGGTCGCTCCAAAGTGGGCTTGCCACTAGCGGTTCCACAGACTTCCCCAGGCGCTGCGAAGCCAAAAATAAAATTAATTTACATTCATGATGAACCTCGGGTAGCTCACGCAGTTCTCCTTGAGAATGGAATCACGGTTATCAATACTCATCTCTCTTTTGTACCAGGAATGAATTTTGTTCAACTAAGGAAAATTCATCATTGGGTTCAATCGCTGCCAGGAAAGAAGATTCTTGTAGGAGATTTCAATCTGCCGGGAAAATTGCCGAGCAAGATTATGAAGTGGAAAAGTGCAGCCGAGCAGTTTACCTATCCATCATGGGGAGCGAAGGTGCAGTTTGACCATATCCTCACCGAGAACTCGGAAATTAAAATTGAGCGCAAGCTCCAATTTGTGCAGGGTGCGGCATGGGTGAGCGATCATCTTCCATTAGGCGTGGAAATCTCACTTGCAAGTGGAACGCGGTGAATGAGGGCGAGTAGACCGTCATAATCCAATAGATCGCTTGGTCGCACCGTATCCTCTGACGAAACATAATGGAATGCCGCGCGAACGTGATCAATTGGTACGCCTTCTATCTCGGCAAAAGCGAGTCGATAAACAGCAAGCTGAATTGCCGCATTAGCTAATTCATCGCCGCTCTTCGCAGAGCCAGTCTTCCAGTCAACGACATCAAAGGTGCCATCAGAATTCTTGTACACAGCATCCATACGTCCGCGAAGGATGATGCCGCCAACGCTTCGCTCGAAGGGAACTTCAACGCGATATGGCTGGCGAACTGACCACTCGCTACGGAGCCACTTCTCTTTTAATTTCTCGAGTGCGCTGTCATCTAGGGCACCTTCATCAGCAGCACCGGGCAGCTCATCATCACCAATAAGAGGAATTGAGAGGGCAAATCGCTCCTCTAGCCATGTGTGAAAAGCAGTTCCACGGCGGGCAATTGGGTCGGGTTTAAAAGGAAGAGGGCGACGTAACCGGGCGACATATTCTTCAGATGACTGCGCGAAGGCCATCAATCCCGAGACCGATAAGTGTGCTGGGAGAAATACACGCTCTCCCGCGTGCCGTTGAGAAATTTCACGTATCACAAGTTGCGCTCTATCAAAATACGAAGTCAGTTCGCGGACATTCTCAAGTGAAGATTTCAACTCATTCCCAGACTCATCCTCGCTTAAGCGTTTAAGACCTCGCGCGACTCGATTGAAACTCTCTCGTACATCACCGAGTGGATCACGTGGCCATAATTCCTGTCGAACATCGTTGAGTTTTGGATTCTGCGCATCGGAGTCAGGTTTCTCATCAAGTCTTCCAAAGAATTCGCCCTTGTGAGCATCAATATGTTGCGCAATGGTCAAGAAGTACTCGCTTGGCTCATGAGGTTCTTTCGCATCTCGCCACCACGATGTTGTTGCTATCAGGTGATACTTTGCGCGCGTAACTGCTACATAAGCTAAGCGTCGCTCTTCATCTGACTTACGGGCATTACATACATCAGCGAAATCTTTTACCTTATTTGCTACTTCTCTTGCGGAAGTATCATTTTTTGGATCAAATTTTGGTAATCGATTGCCATCTGCTCGTAGCGCAAAGGGAAGCACTGATTTACTCTTTAGCCAATTTTCACCGCTCTGCTCAGATGGAAAATTTCCTTCGGCCAAACCAGGCACCACAACCAAATCCCATTCGCCACCTTTTGCGCTATGCACGGTAAGGATTTGCACAACATCTTTTCGCACCTCTACCCCTGCAGCGCGAAGTCCACGCTCTTCACTCTCAGCCACCGTCAGCCATGACAAGAAGGAACGGAGCGAACCGCCCTGGCCATAGAAGTTTGCTGCTTCATCAAGGAACTTGTCGAGGTAGCGACGTTGATGAGCGGTGATCTCTACATCAACTCCAAGAGCAAGCTCTCGCTCCACTTGATAGATCAAATCAGGAATTGGTAGATGGATAAGAGTTCGCAACCTACGGAGAACTTTGGCGAGTGAAGTTAACCGCGTTACTCCTTCACTGCTAAAGAGAGCTCGTTCTTCGCTGGTAAAATCTTCGATCTCATCAAGCGTCTCGATAATGGATGAGCGAGCAAGTTCATCCTCTTCACCGCTACCACCGGCCATCACGCGATCCACCAAGCTGATTCGTTTCCCTCCAGTAGCGGCAAAACCTCTATTTTTTGCCACTTTTGCCAAAGCTGACATATCCCGTATTCCGATTTGCCAGAAGCCACCACTCATTAATTTGACCAGCGAGCTTCCTGCCTCTGGATTGGTAATCACCGTGAGGGCAGCGCGAATCTCTGCGACTTCTGGAACATGAATTAAGCCATCAATTCCAACAACTTCAACAGGTATACCCCTAGCGCGAAGCGCCATTTCAATCTCGGCAATCTGTTTCTTCTTACGAACTAAAATAGCGGTCGATTCGACATACCTAAGTGATGGATCGCTCTTTGCTACAGCTTTTAACTCAGGAATTTTCGCTCGTGCTTCGCGGCTCCAATATGGCGCTAGGGCCTCTGCTATGCCTTCTGCTTCATCACGACTTGAGATATAAATTCCACCCGAGATAATTCCGGCAACTGCACTTGGCTTTGAAGTCAATACTGGTGTATCAACTCCACGATTGCGAAGCGGAGCAGAAATTTCATTAGCGAGATTGAGAATCGAAATATCATTTCGCCAGCTCTTTGACAGTGTAAATACCTTTGCCGGAGCTCCTTCACTATCTGGGAAATCAAGAGGGAAGGCGCCGATGGTGTCACTTGAAGCGCCACGCCAAGCGTAAATTGCTTGATGCGGATCACCTACTGCCGTAATTGGGTGGCCGCCACCAAATAGTCCTTGCATTAATCGCAATTGGGATGAGGAAGTATCTTGATACTCATCGAGAAGAACTAAATGATATTTAGCCCGTTCAATTTCGCCAACTTCATGAAAAGTTGTTGCGACTTCCGCCGCAAGCGCCATCTGATCATCAAAGGTGAATTGCGCCCTATTATTTCGATACGCCATGACCTCTTTAATAATAGGAATTAATTGAGCGCGTGCATACTGAACTATTTCGGCATCGCGTGTCAGCGCTAACTTATCACTTTTGCGATACGGTGTTTTGTTGGAGATGCTTTCAGTAAACTTGAGCGCTTCATCTAAGAGCGCGTCAGGGTTAACATCATTCTCTTGTAATTGCGAGACTAATCGCATGACGTTGTCAACCACAGTGCTAAGCGCATCTGAAACCTGACTCATATCCCCGTCGTACTCTCGAACAATTCGTTCGACCTGCTGCCATGCTGCCGCTTCACCCAATGGTTGCTCTGGTGGTTCGACGCCAAGGCGAAGCGCATGTTCCTTTGCAACGCGATGCGCATATGAGTGGTAAGTCGAAATCGTGGGCTCACCAGCGGCCGATAAAGGAGCGAGTTTCCCGTCTTTTACCGCTGCCTGGAATTCTGCTGATTTCTCTAATATTTTCAAGCTTTTTCTCACCTTGATAGCGAGATCGCTAGCAGATTTTCGAGTAAATGTTAGGCCAAGCACTCGATCAGGTTGTACTAGACCATTCGCAATTAGGTAAATCAATCGAGTACTCATAGTTTCAGTTTTGCCAGATCCTGCACCTGCAATGACAACTGCTGGGCGAGTGTGATCGGAGGTAATAATTTCCGTTTGTTCATCTGTCGGTGGATGTTGGCCGAGTATCGTTGCAATCTCTTCAGGAGTAAAGGGAATTAGGGTCATCGCAACGACCTCCCCTCTGGACGGACTGGGCAACTTGTTCGAAGTGCACAGAATTCGCAAAGTTTGTTATCAATAGCGAGAAATTCTGATGATGCGACCGTGGCGCCATCGCTTTCGATGATTTTCCTTACTTCATCACCGGGGATTGGAGGTTGTGGCCTGACCGCGCCCTCCTTATTAACTGAGGGATAGAAAAGTTCGGCGCCAGCAG
>Ga0214923_10001903_pt1 | contig 28772 bp, 16 predicted proteins | sample LL1510_MetaG_FD_177993 | JGI IMG/M metagenome (GOLD analysis project Ga0214923, IMG submission 177993) | Freshwater microbial communities from Lake Lanier, Atlanta, Georgia, United States - LL-1510 | ecosystem: Environmental > Aquatic > Freshwater > Lake | place: USA: Georgia | collected...
GCCGTCGTCCGGTCGCCCTTGGCGGCCGTCAGAGCCACCTTCGCCTTGATCGCCGGCCCACGCGTCGGTGTGTCGATGATGCGCGGCGACCGACCGGCTCCTTGCCCTGTCAGACGACTGCCGATAGTCTCCGGACACAGGGTTTTTGGCCGTTTCTGAACGAGATCTTTCTGAGCGGCATACCCTCAACATCCGCACCCGAGCAGCAATCGAGGTTCACGATGGCCCGCCGAAAAAGCCCCACGACCGGAGTCCGACTTCGCCGCACCAGGAACCGGCGACTCGCGCTGCGTCGCGACGCGATCGCGACGCCGCTGCGCGGCGTCGAATCGCTCGAACGACGTCAGGTCATGGCCGGCGACATGCTGACGGCCGATCCCGGTTCCGTCGTGACCGTCGACAACCCGTTTGACGAAGGGCGCGACACGAGCACGTTCGTCGCGGCGGCGGCCCCGGCCGCGCCGACCAACATGATCATCGGCTGGTCGAGCGACGCCAATTCCTCCGACGCCCTCTCGTTCCGGTTCGGCGACCAGATCCAGGCCGGCGACACCTGGCGCGTGCTCGAGAACGGCGTCCCCATCGCGGTCAACACGCAGTACTACAAGCGCCTCACCGGACCGACGTGGGAGACCACGATCGACGCCCTGCCCTTCGACTTCACGGGCAAGCAATCCTGGGAGTTGGCGAGCAACCCCGTCATCCTGCCCACGGCCGACGGTCTCCGCGCCCTGACGGCCGGCAACCGCTATGAGGTCGAGGTCATCCGCGGCGGTGCGTCGGCGACTGGTTCGTCGCTGTTCGGCCGTTTCCGTGGGGCCAGTGCCGACGGCGTGAACGAGACGCAGACGGGCACCGTCGCGCTGCTCGACCTCGACTTTGGCGCAGCGGCGCCCGCCGGCGTGACGCTGGTGCGGGCCATGCAGGGGGAGCAGGTGGCGGCACTCGTGCTCGATGCCGGCACGAAGGTGACGCTGCGGCTGGGCGAACTCGGTTTTCGCAGACTCTACACCCCCACGCTCGACCTGCTCGATGCGGGGCTCGTGGCGCAGGCCAACCGGCCGGACGTCGTCACGGCGACGGTGGCGAAGGTCGCAGATTCGCAGGAGTGGACGCTCACGCTCGATACGTCGGTGCTCCAGGGCAAGGCGGGACTCGTCTCCGTGCGCATCGTGAACACCGCTCCGGATGCGAACGTCGTGGCCCCGCGGTATCTCGGCATCGTCGTCAAGGACTCCGGCGGCAGCGTGCCGGCCCGGCCCGAGTGGCTCGCCGTCGGAGCCGTGAACACGAACGACGCCGATGCGCAGAACTTCTTCCGCGGGACCGACCCCACGGATCCCACCGGCTTCAAGGCCTTCGACACGCAGTACATCTATCTCAACGACGGCCCGCTCATGCGGCCGGCGGGCCAAAATCCGACCCCGACCTCCCCCCTCGAGCCAAACCCCAAGGCGTGGCGCATAAGCAGCGACGGATTCGACGGCAAGAAGCTCGTGCAGTCGCTGCGCGAGAGCGCGAAGTTCGGCGCGGTCCCGCAGGTCGTCTACTACAACATCATGACGCCGAACGAGAGCCAGGCGATCGCGCTGGCGAACCTGCAAAACCGGCCGTTCATGGTGGAGTACTTCAAGGACCTCAAGTTCACCATCGACACGATCCGGGAGTTCGCGGCGGGCACCACGGTGGCGCTCATCCTGGAGCCCGACCTCCTGGCGTACATGATGCAGTCGGCGAGGCACGTCACGATCAACCCCGACGGCTCGACGACGGTGACGTACAACGATCCGTCGACGATCCCGGCGATGACCGACGCCGCCTACGAGGCGGGACTCCTGCCCGACCCCGGTGCAGGCAACCGGCTGCCGAACACGCTGCCCGGCTTCGTCGAGGCGATCAACCGGGGCGTGCGCCACCTGTCGTCGCAGACGGTCGAGGGTGTGACACGGACGGTCAACCTGGAATACGGCTGGAAATTCAACCTCTGGGCGTACGACACGGACGAGCCCGGCAGCGTGGTGAAGCTCACCGACACGAACAAACTTGGCTGGACCAACGGCCGCGCCATGGTGCAGCAGGCGGCGAGAGCGACCGCCGACTGGTACACGAAGGCCGGCATCCTCACCGGCGACGACGGCAGGACGATGGACTTTATCGCGCTCGACAAGTACGGCACCGACGGGGGTGCGGAAGGGAAGGACTATCCCCAGAACGGCCCTGGCTACCTCAATCCGCCCGAAGCGACCTACCTCTGGAACGCCGACCACTGGAACAATTACCTGCTCTTCGCCAAGACGCTCCATGACACGCTCGGAAACCGGCCGGTGAGGCTCTGGCAGCTGCCCGTCGGGCACGTCAACGGCTCGAATTTCATGGTGAACGGCCAGCCGGTTGCCGACCTCGCCAACATCGACAAGCAGTGGGAGGATTCCGCGGTCAGTTACTTCTTCGGCGACACCTTCACCGGCGCCTCCCGTGGACGCGAGGACAACGTCGCCGCCGCGGACTACTTCGCGTCGAACCAAGCCGACGATCCGCTCGTGTCGCGGGTGGGCACCGGCCCGATCACGTGGGGCAGCCACATGGCCGCGGCCCGCGATGCCGGTATCGAGTCGATCATGTTCGGTCCGGGACTCGCCAACAGCACGCAGGGAGGCGGCTCCATCGGCCCGCCGCTCGACGAATCGTTCTGGGCTGAGAAGGCACAGGACTACCTGAAGAATCCGTTGCCGATTCCGCGGGCAATGACCTCTCCGCTCGCGACCACGCTCACCGCCCAGCCCCAGGCGGTCGTCCGCTCGCTCGGCGCCCCGGCCCCGGCGGCCGTCGTGACGGTGCACCGCACGGGCGACCTGTCGCGACGCCTGTCGCTGCCCGTCCGCGCGATCGGCGGCTCGGCCGACGCCGGTTCGGACTATCTCCGCGACCGGCTGAATCGCACGCGGCTCACGTTCGCGCCCGGCCAATCGTCGGCCACGCTGCGGATCCCGACGCTGCCCACGCGCAGGTCGCAGCCGCACGAGACGCTTCGCCTCCGCATCGGCGGCGCGACGAGGTCGCAGCCCGTCGTGCGGACGATGGTCGAATTCGGAACGACGGCCCGCATGCCCACCTCGACACCACCGGCGGCGGTGTTCGTGGCGAAGCTCTCGAACCAGATCCGCGCGATCGAGACGTTCTCCGACCCCACCAACCCCGGGCAGATCGTGGCCCAGCTGCGGGACGGGCAGTACCCGAATCCCGAGGCCCTGAACCGGGTCGGTGAGATCTCCGGGACCAACGGCCTGGCGGCCTATCCGGGTGACGGCCGCAACACGCCGGGCGCGTTCCAGGTCGATCTGGCCAACATGGGCATCCGCGATCCCTACAACCCCTGGCAGGAGACGTTCGGGGAGTGGAAGGGCACGGCGCAATCCGACAAGAACGCCTCACCGTTCGACACCCAGATCGCACTCAGCAAGGGGACGCTCTCCGAATTCTTCGGCATCGAGGTCGATGATGGCGGTCTGATCACGAGGATTCCTGCCGCGGCTGCCGCGGTGTTCCTGCGGAACGACGCCCTGGCGTCCGCGACCACCGACGTCTGGGATCCGACGGCCAATCCGCTGGTCGGCCAGCACATCGACGCCTTCCAGACCGAGCAGCTCGCGCTCTACCTCGCCGGCCGGTCGCCCGTGGACGGATCCACCGGCGTGAAAGACGATCGGACGGCACCCAAGCCCGTCATGGATCTCGCCCTCGGGCTTCAATCGCAGGTGTCGCGGAGCTTCATGTACGCCGTATATCAGAAGTTCCAGAATCACGACGCCTACAAGGAGATGTTCGCCGAGGTGAAGCCCTACCTCGGGTCCACGCTCAAGATCACGGCCACGACCGCCTCGTTCGGAGTGGACGCGGGAGACGAGTTCTGGTGTCGCCTCAACGGCGCCTTCATCGTCGCGGGGACGTACGTCCGCGGCGAGGGCAACATGGCGAACCTGCTGACGGCCTTCGTGCAGGCGGCGAAGACGGGCAGCGGGACGTGGGTCATCGAACCCAACAACCCCGCCGCGAACGTGACGATCACGCGGGTCACGCCCGCCGGCACGATCGGTGCCGACGCGGTCTTCAGCGTGGACAAGACGCCGATCAACTACAATCCCTCCTACCCGTCGATCTTCCACTACGGAGCCGTCGTGTCCCCCATGGACGACGGTGTCGACTGGAACGACAAGGCGGCGTGGGGCATCAAGGACCGCAACACGGCAGGGGGCCTCGGCTACACGCGTCTCGCGGCCAGCCAGGCGGTGACGGGCACGACGACCGTCTCGCAGCCCGGCCGCTACGTCTACTCGGGGCTCGCGGCGGGCGGCACGTTGACGCTGACGGGTCCGGGGCCGTTCGTGATCATCGGTGCGGCCCCCCCGACGACGATCACCAATGAGGGCTATCCCCAGACGCAGAACAACTCCCAGACGGTCGCTACCGGACAGAAGATCGACATCTCGTCGTTCGGCATGACGACTCCGGAGCAGGTGTTCAACGCCTCGTTCTACGGCTGGTTCGACAACGGCGCCCTGCGGATGGCACAGGTCAACGATCCGGCGGTACCTTCCGGCAAGTCCCTCTACCTCTACTTCGTGCCGGCAGCCGGGGGCGATCCGGCGAACGTCCTCGCCAACCAGGGCGCGTTCTACGACTCCGCCTCGCCGTACTACCGCTCGGCCCGCGTGGCGGCCGCGCGCGTGGACGTCCTCGGCCGGCCGGCGACGGCCGCCGCCTGGGCGAACAACTTCCTCCTGACGCCCACCCCGGGCACCGGGATCATCGACGCGAGCGGGGCGACCGGCAACGTGCTCGTGATCGCCGACGACACGGTGGCCACCGTGAAACTCGGCAGCGGCCGCTCGATCGCGTTCGGGATCGACTCGAGCACGCAGCCCCGGACCTACGTGCTCAATCCCCGGCCTGCCGTCGGCAGCGGCGCCAGGCCGCTCATCGGCCTGAACGCCGGCGACACGATCGACGCCCGGTTCGTGAGCGGCCAGCCGGCGTGGACGATCGACAACCGCGACGTCTCGAGCTTCGACAACACGGCGGCCGCGGGCACTCCCTACCGACGGTACGCGGCATTCGGTCGATACTTCGCCACCGCCGGTTCCCCCGCGACGGTCGCGGAGTTCGCCGCGTCGCTGCGCACGGCCGCAGCGGTCGCCGATCCGGCCGCGGTCGTCCGGGCCGCGCTGCGAACCTGACCGGGCCTGCGTCGAGGAGCCGCCCGCACCGGTCTGTCAGACCTTGACGAAGCCCTCGTCGATGTCCCGCAGGTAGCGCTGTCGCATCGTCTGCAGCAGGAGGCCCAGGTAGGCGTTGGCCCCCAACGACAGGAAGAGGGCGATGAGGCTGCCGATCAGCCAGCCCCACGGCCTGGCGCCCGCCGACGTGCCGCCGGCGAGCTCCGCGAGCTGGCCCGATGTCGACGCCACGGGCAGCGGCTTGCGTGGCCGCGCCGCCGCGTCGACGACGGCCCGCTCCACTGCGGGCGGCCAGTTCTCGCCGACATAGATCCGGACGCGGCGCACATCGCGGGAATCGGCCGGCACATCGCTCGTGAAGTGATAGGGAGCGCGGGGCTGGCCATCCGCGGTGCCGGGCTTGGTGCCGAGCAGTTCGGGCTCGACCCGCACGAGATACTCGCCACCGCCGTCATCGCTCGGCACGTACGCGGCCTCGATGCCGGTCGCGAGAAACGCGGCGACGAGAAGCACCATCTCCACGAGCATGTCACAACCTCCGGGGGATCACGGACCGGACGATTTCACCCTCGCGACCGTCTCCCCTGCAACACCGTCCCCGGGGGAATGTCCCGGCGGGCCCTCTGCCGGGGCCGTCTCGCGGCCGCCGAGCACGCCAAGTTCGGTTTGCAGCATCGTCAGGGCGGCCTGCAGGAAGGCCACGGCGATCGGGCCGACGAAGATGCCGACCGGCCCCAGCGCCCCGACGCCGCCGAGGACGCTCAGGAGCGCGAGCAGCGGATGGAGCTTCGACTGGCCCTGCAGCACGAGCGGCTTGATGACGTTGTCGATCGTCGAGACGACGAGGACGCCCCACACCGCGAGACCCGCGGCGGCCCACGAGTCCTGCGCGAAGAACAGGAGCCACAGGCTCGCCGATCCCCACACGGCCGCCGCGCCGATGAAGGGCACGAGCGCGCCGAGGAACGTCAGGACGGTGAGCAGGAACACGCCGTCGAGCCCCGCCACGGCGTAGCCGATGCCGGCGAGCACGGCCTGCACGATCGCCGCCAGCAGGGTGGAGCTCACCACCGCGCGGCTGATCTCCTCGAACTCCTCGAGCAGCTGCCACTGGTAGCGTCGATCGAGCGGGATGAGCCGCGTGACACCCTCGAGCATCCGCGGCCCGTCGGCGAGAAAGTAGAAGAAGCTCACGATCATCACGATCACGCCGATGACGAACTTCACGATCACGGCCGGCGCACGCCGCGCGATCGGCCCCGCCACGCTCTCGGCGAGCCCGCGGAGCTCCGCGTTGACGTCCTCCGACGTGACGTGCAGCCCCACCGCGTCGTTCACCGCGGCGACGAGCCTGTCGAGCACCTGCGGATCGAGCCGCACCCCGTCGGGCCGCCGCACGATCGAGACGGCGTCGCCGCCCGCCCGCGCGACGAGCAGCCCGAGGGGCACGAGCACGAGGACCAGCACGAACGCCGTCGTCAGTCCGGCCGCCAGCCACTGGGGCGCCTGGAGCCGCGCCCGCAGCCAACGATGCAGCGGCCCGAAGATCACGACCAGCATCGCCGCGAGCAGCAGCGGCAGCAGGAAGGCGGCGAGCACCCGCAGCGAGAGCAGGCCGAAGAGCACGACCAGCCCGAGCAGCACGCCGAACGAGACCAGCCGCGTCATCGGACACCTCTGCCCACACCCGGCCCGGCCCACGCGACCGCGCCGATCGTCACGCCACGATACACGCCGGCGGCGCGCAGTCCGCAGGTGCCACCGACGGCGCACGAGGCCGGATGGCGACGGCTCGCCGCCGCTCGGTATTCTTTCCTCGCTCGGCGGATGACGCCTCGCCGCTCCCGTCGCGACCCGGAAACCCCACTCGATGTCCGTTCCCGACGTCTCCCTCGTGGTGCCCGCCCGTGACGAGGCAGGCAACGTCGGGCCGCTCGTCGCCGAGATCCGCTCCGTCCTCGACGCCGCCGGACTGACCTGGGAGGCGTTTCTCATCGACGACGGCTCGGCCGACGACACCTGGGACGAGATCTCCGCCGTGGCTGCGGCCGACCCGCGCGTGCAGGGCATCCGCCACGGGGCGGCGCTGGGCAAGTCGGCCGCACTCGCCCGCGGCTTCGCGGCCAGCCGGGCCCCGTTCGTCGTCATGCTCGACGGCGACGGCCAGGACGATCCCGCCGAGATTCCCCGGCTCCTCGAGCGGCTGCGGAGCGACCGCCGGGTGGGCCTCGTCAACGGCTGGAAGCACCCCCGGCTCGACCCGTGGCACAAGACCATGCCCTCGGCGGTCTTCAACCTCCTGCTCGGCGCGGTGAGCGGGCTCTCGCTCCATGACCACAACTGCGGCCTCAAGGCCTTCAGGAGCGACGTCGCGAAGGCGCTCCTGCTCGAGCGCGACATGCACCGCTTCATTCCCGTGCTCGTCTGGCGGGCCGGCCACCGCGTCGAGGAGGTGCCGGTGCACCACCGGCCCCGCACGCGCGGCCGGTCGAAGTACGGCGTGGCGCGATTCTTCAGCGGGCTCGCCGGCCTCGCGCGGGTGGGCCTCGTCATGCCGGCGGGCACGCCGCCCCGTCCGCGGCGCACCGAGTCGCGCGGCCGCGTGCGGCGAAGCACCTATGCGATCCTCGCCACGGTGGCGCTCGGCGCCGTGCTCGGCCGCATCGGCGCGGTGGCGAGCGTCGATCGTCTCGCGCTCGAGGCGCGGCTCGTGAGTGACGCGGTCGCCAGGGCGACGGCGGCCGGTGAGGAGGTGGACGCCGCCGCGATCCGCCGCCGCATCGAGACGGAGAAACGGCTCGTGCGACCGTTCCTCTCGGCGAACGACCGCAGCCGCTGGCTCACGATCCGCAGCCTCGTCGAGCGCGGCACGTTCGCGATCGACGAGCTCGTGGTCGAGCCCGGCTGGGACACGATCGATGCCGTGGCCCATCCCGACGCGACGGGCCGCCTGCGGCTCTACTCGAGCAAGCCGCCGCTCCTGTCCGTCCTCTGCGCCGCGCCGTACTGGGTCGTGCACCGGGTCACGGGCTGGACGCTCCGCGACCATCCCTTCGAGCTGGGCCGCGTGCTCATGGTGCTCTTCGGCCTCGTGCCGCTGGGCATCACGATCCTCTGCGCGTGTCGGCTGGTCGAGACCGTCGGCGTGACCGACTGGGCACGCATCTGGGCGGCGGCGCTCGTCGCCTGCGGCACGCTCCTCACCACGTTCGCCGTCGTGCTCACGAACCACGTGCCGGCAGCCGCGTGCGTGGCGGCGTCGGCATGGCTGCTCGTGCGGATCCGCTGCGACGGGCTGCGGTCCCGCGCCGCCTTCGCGGGCCTCGGCCTCACGGCGGCGCTCGGCGCGGCGTTCGAACTGCCGGCCCTCGCCTGGCTCGCCGCCTCGCTCGCCATCGCCGCGCGCGCCGACTGGCGCCGCACGCTCGGGGCGTCGCTGCCGGCCGCCGCCCTCGTCGCCGCGGCGGCCCTCGGCTCCAACTGGCTCGCGCACGGCACCGTCGTGCCTCCCTACGCCCAGCGCGGCACCGAGCGGCCGTCGGCGCCCGCCGCCGATGGGGCCGAGGAGTCGTGGAACCCGAACAATTGGTACGACTACGCGATCCGGCTGCCCAACGGCAAACTGCTGCAGAGCTACTGGCGGTCGCCCCGCGGTGTCGATCGCGGCGAGCCGTCCCCCGGCCGGTACGCGGTGCACGCGCTCGTGGGGCACCACGGCATCTTCTCGCTCACGCCGGCATGGCTGCTCGTCCCCGGCGGACTGTGGATCCTCGCGCGAGGCGGCCGCGCGCGACGCGGCATCGCGGAGATCGCCACGGCGATCGCGGTGGTGTCGTTGGTCGTCATCGGCTTCTACCTCGCCCGCCCCCAGGCGGACCGCAACTACGGGGGCGTCACCGTCGGCTTCCGCTGGGCGCTCTGGCTCATCCCGCTCTGGAGCGTGGCCGCCGTGGCGGCGGCGGATCGCCTCGCCGGATCGCGGGCCGGTCGTGGCCTGGCACTCGTGCTGCTCGCGCTCTCGATGGTGTCGGTGGCCCATCCCACCTGGACGCCGTGGACCCAGCCGTGGATCGAGCGGTGGCTGGTGCACGCCGGCTGGATCGCCCCACCCTGAGGCCGCTTCCGCAGCGGATCCCCCGCCCGCGCGGGACACCACCTCGCCCGGTGCGGAATCCACCTGCACGTGGTAGTCTCTTCGGGGGTCTTTCGGCGGAGTGGCCCGCCGGAAGCGGACAGGTCGCTGGTGCATTCCTCCGATGGCGATCACCGTGCTCATCGCGGATGACCACGAGGTCATCCGCCGCGGCGTCGAGGTGCTGCTCGAGTCGTCACATTTCCGGGTCGTCGCCAGCGCGGCGTCCGTCGCGCAGCTCGTCCGGCTCGCGCGGAAGCACCAGCCGGACGTCGTGCTGCTCGACGTGCGGCTCGGTGACGAGGACGGGCTCGACGCGATCCGTCGGGTGCGATCGGCCGCACCGAAGACCCGCAGCGTCGTCTTCTCGGCGTTCGACAATCCGACCTATGTCGCCCGCGCCGTCGCCGCGGGGGCCAACGACTACCTGCTCAAGACCGCGGACCGGGACACGCTCCTCGCCGCCCTCGACAACGCGGTCGCCGACGGACCGCCCACCCGCACCGGCATGCTGCGGAGCGTCGCCGCCTCGATGACGAAGCGGGACGCGCCGGGGGACGCGAACGTGCCGCTCACGCCCCGCGAACTGCAGACGCTGCGGCTGATCGCCATGGGGCTCTCGAACCGCGAGATCGCCGACACGATGGGCATCAGCGTCGAGACGGTGAAGGAGCACGTGCAGAACATGCTCCGCAAGACCTCGCTCCATGACCGCACGCAGGCGGCCGTCTGGGCGCTGCGCAACGGCCTCGCGTGACGGCCGGCCGTCCGGTGCCCCGCCCCCGAGGCCGCGGAGCGCGAGCATCACGGCGAAGCGGCTCGTCGCCGCGAACGAGCCCGCCGCCCGCACCCCCTCCACGACCATGATCACGAGCGTGACGACGCTCGTGACCGACCAGGGAACGGCACGGCCCATGTGGCGACCTTCCCGGGCCAGTGCTACAATTCCAGGTAGTTTGTGTCGGTCCCGCCGAACGACCCTCCGGTCCGCGATCCGTGGCCTGACCGCCGCCGGATCGGCGACGCGGGTGACCCGTCCGTTGGAACCTCCTGTCGAGGAGTTCATTCCATGGGTTGCTCGTCCGTCCTCGTTCGATCCGTCGCGACCGCCGCGGTGACGGCCGTTCTCGCCGCGGCAGGCGACGCCCGGATCGTGCCGCACGCCCGGGCGGCCGAGGTCGCCGGCCCGCTCGACTTCAATCGCGACATCCGGCCGATCCTCTCGGAAAACTGCCTCTACTGCCACGGACAGGACGCGGCGAAGCGGCAGGCCGATCTCCGGCTCGACGTCCGCGAGGCGGCGCTCGAGGCGCGGGCGATCGTGCCGGGAGAGCCCGGGGCGAGCACGCTGCTCGAGCGGATCCATTCCACGGATCCCGACGTGCGCATGCCGCCCCCGACGTCGAATCGGGTGCTCTCGGAAGAGCAACGGGCCCTGCTCGATCGCTGGATCCGGGAGGGCGCGGAGTATCGTCCGCACTGGGCATTCATCGCCCCGACGCGTCCCACGCCGCCGACCGTCGGCGGGGCCGAGTGGCCGCGCACACCGATCGACCGCTTCGTGCTCGCGTCGATCGAGGCGGCGGGGCTGGCGCCGTCGCCGGACGCCGATCGTCCCACGCTCATCCGGCGGCTGCACGCGGACCTCGTGGGCGTTCCCCCGACCCCGGACGCGGTGGATGCCTTCGTGAACGACCCTTCGCCCGACGCCTATGAGCAGCTCGTCGACCGCCTCCTTGCGAGCCCGCACTACGGGGAGCGGATGGCGCTGCCGTGGCTCGATGCCGCGCGGTACGCCGACAGCAACGGCTTCCAGCAGGACGGCGACACCTGGCAGTGGATGTGGCGCGACTGGGTGGTGCGCGCGATCAACGACGACCTGCCCTTCGACCGCTTCTCGATCGAACAGCTCGCCGGTGACCTCCTGCCGGACGCGACGACGGACCAGCGGATCGCCACCGGCTTCAACCGGAATCACCTCCTCAACGGGGAAGGGGGTGCGATCGCGGAGGAACAGCGGTTCAACAACCTCTTCGACCGTGTCGACACGACGGCGACGACGTGGCTGGGGCTGACACTGGCCTGCGCGCAGTGCCACGACCACAAGTACGACCCGTTGACGATGGTCGACTACTATCGGCTGCTCGATCTCTTCAATCGACTCCCGGAGTCGGGCGCGCCGACGCGATTCTCGGCCCGCATCCGCGTGGCCCCCCCGGTGCTCGAGGTGCCGAGCGACGAGGTGCGGGCCAGGCTCCAGGAACTCGATGCCCGCCGCGCCGAGCTCGAGGGAGAGGCCCGGCCGGTGATCGATGCCGCCTACACGGCCTGGCGGACCGGTCTCTTCGCGGACGGTGAGCCCGCCGATGGCGCGGGTCTGCCGCGAAACCTCACGCCGCTGCTGCGGAAGCCCGTGGCGGAGCGGACCGAGGCCGACACGAAGTCGATCGAGAGCCAGCTGCGGGCCCACTTCGACTCCACGGTCAGGACCGAGGTCGTGAAGAACCTGCCTCAGGTGGTCGCGTACGAGGCCGCGAGGAAGGCCCATGACGAGTACCGGGGCGACGCCCTGCCCCGCCCGATGGTGATGAGCGACGAGCGCCCACGGGAAACGCGGGTGCTCGATCGGGGCGACTATCTCGCCCCTCAGGGAGACCCGGTGGTCTTCGCACCGCCCGCCGTCCTCCCGCCACTGCCGGACGACCAGCCGCGGAACCGGCTCGGGTTCGCCCGCTGGCTCTTTCTGCCGGAGCATCCGCTCACCTCCCGCGTGTTCGTCAACCGCGCGTGGGCCCACTTCTTCGGCACCGGACTCGTGAAGACGCTCGAGGACATGGGCGTGCAGAGCGAGTATCCCCGTCATCGCGACCTGCTCGACTGGCTCGCCGTCGAGTTCCGCGAGTCGGGCTGGAGCCGCAAGTCGCTCCATCGGCTCATCGTCACGAGCGCCGCCTACCGGCAGTCGAGCCGCATGACGGCCGCACACCTCGCGGCCGATCCGGAGAATCGGCTCGTCGCCCGCGCCTCGCGGTTCCGCATGCCCGCGCCCGTGCTCCGCGACGTGGCGCTGGCCGCCGCCGGCCTGCTCGACACGCGGATCGGGGGACCGCCCGTCTATCCGTACCAGCCCGACGCGATCTGGGAGGCGCTCGCGATCACGAAGGAGCGCGACTTCACCTATCCCACGTCCACGGGCGGCGACCTCCACCGCCGCAGCCTCTACACGTTCTGGCGACGCACCGTGAGCCCGGCCAACATGTTCGACGCGGCCAACCGGCAGACCTGCTCCGTACGGACGAGCCTCACGAGCACCCCGCTGCACGCGTTGACGACGCTCAACGACCCCACGTGGGTGGAGGCGGCCCGCGTGCTGGCCGAGCGGAGCATGGCGGCGGCCGCGGATCTCGACGGGCGGATCGGCTGGGCGTTTCGGCGGGTCGTCGGCAGGCCGCCGACCGGATACGACATGTCCGCGCTGCACCGCGCCCACGCGCGCCAGCTCGAGTGCTTCGCGGCCGATCCCGCGGGAGCCCGCGCCCTGCTCGCCGTCGGCGCCACACCGCGGGCCGAGTCGCTCGACCCGGTCGCCCACGCCGCGCTCGCGAGCACGTGCCTGCTGATCCTCAACCTCGACGAGGCCCTCACCAGGGAATGACGCACCATGCCCGACCTGCATGACCTCCGCGGCGCGCACGAGGAGAACGTGGCCCGCGTCACGCGACGGCGGCTCTTCGGCTCGGCGGGCCTGGGCATCGGTTCGGTGGCGCTCGCCTCGCTCCTCGGACGCCATGCGGACGCCTCGTCGGCCCCCGTGCCCGCGGGGATGCCGGGCCTCCCGGGACTGCCCCATCACGCGCCCAGGGCGCAGCGGATCGTGATGCTCTGGCAGGGCGGCGGACCGTCGCACGTCGATCTCTTCGACCCCAAGCCGGTGATGGTGGCGCGGGCGGGCCAGGACATCCCGGAGAGCGTGCGCGGGACGACACGACTCTCGACCATGTCGAGTTCCTATGCGAAGTGGCCCGTCGTCCCCGCCATCAAGCCCTTCCGCCGCTGGGGCCGCAGCGGCATCGAACTCAGTGAGATGCTGCCCCACGTCGGCGGCATCGCCGACGAGATCTGCCTCGTCCGCAGCATGCACACCGAGGCGGTCAATCACGCGCCCGGGGTCACCTTCTTCATGACCGGCTCGCAGGTGCCCGGCCGCCCGAGCCTCGGGGCGTGGCTGAGCTACGGCCTCGGCTGCGAGACGGCCGACCTCCCGGCGTTCGTCGTGATGACCTCGAGCGACAAGGGGAAGACCTGCGGGCAGCTCTTCTTCGACTACTACTGGGGCAGCGGCTTCCTCCCGAGCCGCTTCCAGGGAGTCAAGTTCCGCAACACCGGCGAGCCGGTGCCCTACCTCGCCAACCCGCCCGGCACGAGCCGGGTCGCGCGTCGCGCGCTCCTCGACGACCTCGCCGCGATGAACGCCGCGCACCTGGCCGACTACGGCGATCCGGAAATCGACACGCGCATCGCGCAGTACGAGATGGCGTTCCGCATGCAGGCGAGCGTGCCCGAACTGGTCGACTTCTCCGACGAGCCGCGTCACGTCCTCGACCGCTACGGTCCCGACGTCAACGTGAAGGGCAGCTTCGCCTTCAACTGCCTCGTGGCCCGGAGGCTGCTCGAGCGGGGCACGCGGTTCGTGCAGCTGATGCACGCCGGGTGGGACCAGCACGGCAACCTCCACACGCAGCTGGAGGAGCAGTGCCGCGACACGGAGGGCCCGTCGGCGGCGCTCGTGCTCGACCTCAAGGAACGGGGGCTCCTCGGCGACACGCTCGTGGCCTGGGGGGGCGAGTTCGGCCGCACGCCGTTCGGCCAGGGCGACCCCGCCGCGCCGAAGGGGCGCGACCACTTCGGCCGGGCCTACTCATGGTGGCTCGCCGGTGGCGGCGTCCGCGGGGGGCACGTGCACGGCTCGACCGACGACTACGCCTGGAACATCACCGCCGACCCCGTGCACATCCACGACATGCAGGCGACGATCATGCACCTCGCGGGCATCGACCACACCCGGCTCACGTTCCGCTATCAGGGTCGCCAGTACCGGCTCACCGACGTGCACGGCCACGTCGTGACGGGTCTGCTCGCCTGAGCCCCGCCTTCCCTGCCTCCACGTGGCGCACGCCTCCAGGCGTGCGAATACGGTCTCTTGCTGGGGCGTTCCTGCACGCGCCCAACGCGCCGCTCGGGGGACCGTGCTCGCCGTTTCCTCTTGCCCTGTGATCCTGCCTTCCCTGCCTCCACGTGGCGCACGCCTCCAGGCGTGCGAATACGCGTTCACCCGCGTGCGGCCACCCAGTCGTGCAGCAGCGCGACCTGCCGGGAAAAGTCCTGCTCCGCCACGCCGAGCGGGCTCTTGAAGAAGCAGGCCAGCCACGAGAGGGCCCCGTTCTCGCCGTCGCGAGCGGCTCGCTCGACGAGCCGGACGAGGTCGAGCACGAGCGGAGCCGCGAGGATCGAGTCGCATCCCTGCCAGGTGAACTGGAGCGTCATCGGCGTGCCGAGGAAGCCGCGGAAGTGCACGTGGTCCCACGCCGTCTTCCAGTCGCCGAGGCTGCGGATGTATTCGATCGACACGTGCGTCTGCGGCGCGTAGCCGAGGATCGCGGCGAGCAGATGGTCCTTGCTCCGCACCTTGGCCGCCTTGTTGCGCGGGTCGTCGAGCACCTTGCCGTCCATGTTGCCGAAGATGTTGTGCCCCACCCAGCTCATCACCTCGAGATGACGCGCGGCGAACATCGGCGCGAGCACGCTCTTGAGGAGCGTCTCGCCGGTCTTGCCGTCGCAGCCCGCGTGGGCGACGCGCCGGTGGATCGCGAGATCCTGGAGCGCCCGGGGCGTCGCGCCGGTGGACGGCGTGAAGTTGACGTACGACGCCCCCGCCTCCGCCGCCGCGAGAAAGTAGAGGCTGCTCGCCGGCAGCGGGCACGCCTCCGCGTCGTCGAGCAGCGGCTCGATCTCGGCGAAGTCGAGCGGGATGGGCAGCGCCGGCGGCGGCTCGGTGGACGCCACGTTCACGACCACCACGTGCCGGAGCCGCTCCGCGGCCGCGAAGGCCTCGATGTCGGCGCGGATGCGGCTGATTGCGGCGCGGGGCGTCTCCACCACGCTCGCCGCCGACGGGTCGGCGAGGCTGCGGATGCGTTCGCCGGTCGCGACGAGCGTGCCCGGCCGAAGCCGCTGCTCGACGGCCGCGAAAAACCCGCTCGCCCCGTCCACGAGGTCGGGCGGAATCGCCCGACTCTCGCTCCACATCCGCCGGGCTTCGGCGCCGAGCGGCCCGGAGCGGATGTCGTGGCCGCCCACGACGAGATCGGCACAATCGACGAGCCCGATCCGGGTGAACGGCTCGAGCGCGGTGACGAGGCCGATCGGTTCGATCGCTCCTCGCGCGAGGCTCGCGAGGCCGGTCATCAGCGTGGTGGCGACGCCCCCCTTGGCACCGATCAGCCACACACCGACCCGCGTGCCAGCCATGTCGTTCCCTGTGGAGGGGGTGGGCTGTCCGCTCGCCCGCGCACTGGAGCGAGATTCTGTTCGGTGCCGCCCCCGCGTCAACCGGTCCCCCCGCCTGCCGTACATTGATCCGGTCCCGGACCGCTGCCGCCGATCATGACGCGACCCGACCCCTCCGCCCCGCTCCCGGCTTCGGCCGACGCCCCCGCCATCCGCCTGCGCGGCGTCACGAAGGAATTCGGCCGGGGTGACACGGTCACCCGTGCCCTGCGGGGCGTCGATCTCGAGGTGCCCTCCGGGGAGCTGCTCGTCCTCGCCGGCCCGAGCGGCTGCGGCAAGACGACGCTCGTCTCGATCGTCGCGGGCACGCTGCAGCCGACGTCCGGCGAGGTCCACGTGCTCGGCCACGACGTCGCACGGATGACGAACGGCCGACGGGTGCGGTTTCGCCGTGACCACGTCGGCTTCGTCTTCCAGTCGTACAACCTGCTGCCCTCGCTGACCGCGGCGGAGAACGCGGCCGTGCCGCTGCTCATCGCCGGCTGGAAACGCCGCGACGCCGTCGAGGTGGCGGCCGACATGCTCGACCTGCTCGGGCTCGGCGACAGGCTGATCAACCTCCCCAGCGAGCTGTCCGGCGGCCAGCAGCAGCGGGTGGCGATCGCCCGCGCCCTTGTCCACGACCCGAGGCTCTTGGTCTGCGACGAGCCGACGAGCGCGCTCGACGCCGAAAACGGGCGGATCACGATGGAGCTCATCGCGCGGATCGCCGTGCAGCCCGGCCGGGCGGTGATCGTCGTCACGCACGACTCCCGCGTCTTCACGTTCGCCAACCGCATCGCGACGATGGAGGACGGCCGCATCGAGTCGGTCGAGACGACGACGCGCGGCGCGGGATGAGGGCAGACGCCCGACCTGGCGCCCCGCGGCTCCCGGTGGGTCACGCTTCATCGTGCGAGACGACGACGCGACCCGCCGCCACCGCCGCGTGCAGGAACGTCGCGGTGATGATCACGACACCGCCGATGGCCGCCAGCGACGACGGCCTCTCGCCGGTTGCCAGCCACGCCCAGAGGGGATTCGTCGCGGGCTCCACGAGGAGCAGGGCCGAGGCCTCGAAGGCGGTCACGCGGCGAATCCCCCAGTCGAGCAGCCAGTAGGCGAGGCCCACCTGCACGCAGCCGAGATAGAGGACGCCCGCGACGTCGGCCGCCGACGGCGATGCCCCACCGGCCGACGATGCGAGGGCGGGCGGCAGGGTCGCCGCGCACGCGAGAAGGTTGCCGGCGACGACCACCGGCAGCGAGCTCGCCTGACCGTGCCGCGCGCGCTGACGCAGCGCCAGCACCGTCAGCGCGAACGTCAGTCCACTCACGGCCCCGAGGACGTTTCCGAGCACGGGTCGCGGCGCGAGTGCCGTGGTGGCTCCGTGACGGGCGTCGAGGAAGAGGACGACCATGGCCGCGAGCAGCACGAGGCCGAGCGCGACGTCCCGGGGTCGCACGCGCTCGCCGAGCAGAGGCGGCGCCAGGAACAGCAGGTAGAGTGGGCCCGTCGCCTGCAGCCAGATGGCGGCGGCGGCCGTGGTGAGCTTGGTGGCGAACGCGAAGCTCACGAGCGTGGCGGCGTACGCCACGCCGGCGACCCAGACCCGGGGACTGCCGAGCCGACGCGACTCGGGCAGGATCGCGAGGATCACGGCGGCCGCGATCGCCGACCGGCCGACCGAGATCCACCATGCCGAGAGCTCGCTCCCCTTGATCGCCGCGCCGCCGGTGGAGAAGAGGAGCGCGGCCAGCACGATCGCCGCCCGACTGCGCGTGAGGAGCATGGCGCGTCCGGATGCGAGGCGTGGCCTGAGGCGGTCACGGGAGCAGGACGATCACACCCGGCTGCAGCCTGGCGCGAAAGAGAGGGAGTGCCCCGTCTAGGACTCGAACCTAGAACCCTCTGATTAAGAGTCAGATGCTCTGACCAATTGAGCTAACGGGGCCTCGACGGGCGTTGTACCCGCGTTCGTCGTCAGCGGCAAGCAGCGTCGCTCACCGTTCGGGCCCGTCGTCGCCCGACGACCGGCTCGTGGACTCGCGTTGAGGCTTTGCGGATGAGCCGGTACATTTCCGCTCTTCGGCCAGGCGCCGGACTGCCGCCGGCCGCTGTCCGTCCGGTGGCGCTCCCGGCCGCCGCCCCCCTCACCTCGGAGCGACGCGATGGGACGATTCGACGGCATGAAGGGCCTCGTGCTCGGGGTGGCGAACGACCATTCGATCGCGTGGGCGATCGCCAAGGAGGTGCTCGCCGAGGGGGGCCGCGTCGGCTTTTCGCACCTGCCCGACCGCCCCGACGACGAGCGGCAGCGCAACCGTCGCCGCGTCGCCCAGCTCACGGATCCCGAGCCGAATGCCGTGTTTCTCGTGCCGATGGACGTGTCGAGCGACGACCAGATCGCGGCGGTGGTGGACCGCACCCGGGAGGCGTTCGGCACGATCGACTTCCTCGTCCATTCGATCGCCTACGCGCCCCTCGAGGATCTCAAGGGGGAGACGACGATGTGCAGCCGCGAGGGCTTCCGCACGGCGATGGAGACGAGCGCCTACAGCCTGCTGGCCGTCGCGCGGCTCGCACGGCCGATCCTCGCACCGAACGCGTCGATCCTCACGCTCACCTACTTCGGCGGTGAGAAGGTGGTGCCGGGCTACAACATCATGGGCGTCTGCAAGGCGACGCTCGATGCATGCGTGAAGTACATGGCCTTCGATCTCGGCCCCGCGGGCATCCGTGTCAACGCGGTGAGCGCAGGACCGCTGCGCACGCTCGCCGGCCGGGGTGCCGGGGTCGAGGACATGCTCGGGCTCTACCAGCACATGGCGCCACTGGGCCGCAACGTGACGCACGAGGAGGTGGGCAAGGCCGGCGCCTGGCTCCTGTCGCGTGAGTCGCTCGGCATCACCGGCGAAATCCTGCATGTCGATGCCGGCTACAACGTCATGGGCTCGCCCGGGCGGCTCCTCGACCTCGTGCCGAAGCCGGCGTGACGTCGTGGGCCGGGCCGCGGGGCTCGTGACGAGCCGCTACGGAGGGTCATGACCGCCCGGGTGCCACGGATGGCAGCGGCAGATGCGCCGCACGCCCTTGAGCACTCCGCGAACGGCCCCCTCCCGCTCCACCGCCTGCCGGAAGTACGCGCTGCAGGTCGGCTCGAACCGACAGTGGCGGCCGAGCAGCGGGCTGAGCGTCCACTTGTAGACGACGACGAGCGCGACGAGTGCCCGCACCGCGCAGCGATCGCAGAAGGCCGTGACCGGCTTCCAGGGCGACGGCGCGGGCATGGTCTCAGCGCCTCCGGCCGCGGCCGTGGTCATCGCGGGGCGACGGCAGCGCCCCCGCGGCCGCATACCCGCGCCGCGCCGTCACGCGGCGCGACAGTCCGACGAGCCATGCCCCGACCTGGCGCAGCCCCTCGGCGCCGGCCGGGGGCAGCCCGCCGCGCACCACGACGACCAGGTCGGTGGCCTCCGGCAGGCCGCCCCGCACGGTGCGAAACGCCTCGCGGAGGCGACGCTTCCACCGGTTGCGCACCACGGCCGAGCCGACCCGTCGCGAGACCGACAGCCCGAGCCGGACCCGACCCTCGGGCTCGTCATTCGGCGCGGCGTACACCACGATCGGTCCCTCCGCGGCGCTGAAGCGATGCTCGTAGACGCGCGCGAAATCCTGCGGACGCAGGAGCCGCACGCCCCGCGGCAGTCCCGCACCGCCGGGCGTCACCACCGGAGATGCGCTCGTGCATCGGACGCCCCCGCCTCCGCGGCCCGCGCCGCCTCGAGCAGCTGGTCGCGGATCGCCGCGTCCGTGACGTCGGGCACGCCGACCTGCACCTCCGCGATGAGGTCCCCCTTCGCACCGTTGGCGTGCCGCACGCCCATGCCGCCCGCGCGGAGCCGACGGCCGCTCGACGTGCCGGGCGGGATGCGCAGCGCGATCGTGCCCCACGGCGTCGGCACGTCCACCTTCGCCCCGGCGATCGCCTCCGACAGCGTCACGGGCAGGGCGACCTCGAGCGTGTCTCCGTCGCGACGAAAGACCGGGTGCGGATCGACGCCGACCTGGAGGACGAGGTCGCCCGCCGGGCCGCCGTTCGCCCCCGGCAGCCCCTGACCGCGCAGCCGCATCCGCGACCCGTCGGGCAGGCCCTGGGGAATCGTCACCGTGATCGTCTCGGGCGTGCCGGCCCGGTCGAGCCGGACGTCGGTCTTGCCGCCGTCGATGGCGAGGCGGAACGGAATCTGGATGCGGGCGGTGACGTCCTCACCGGGCACCTGCGCGGGACGACGACGACCGCGCGACGCCTTGCCACGCGCACCGCCGAACATCTCGGCAAAACCTCCGGCACCGCCGAAGAGGCTCTCGAGGTCGATCTCACCACCGCCGAAGCCGCCCGCGCCTCCCCCCGGGAACCCACCGCCACCCGGGAACGGCCCGCCGCCCGGCCCCGCGCCGCCGACACCCTCGAAAGAACTCCCGTAGCGGTCGTACATCTCCCGCTTGCTCGAGTCATTGAGCACGTCGAAGGCGTTCTGCACCTTCTTGAACTTCTCCTTCGCCGCGTCGTCGTCGGGATGCAGGTCGGGATGGTACTTGCGTGCCAGCTCGCGGTAGGCCTTGCGGATGTCCTCGGCCGACGCCGTCCGCGGCACGCCGAGCGTCTGATAGTGGTCCTCGGCCATCGATTGGTGATCTCGACAGGTCTCGGGCATCGACGCGGCTCGCTCACCGCCGTCATGACGGAGCCGATTGTAGCGCGCCGCACCCGTAGTGGAGCAGCGTCCCCAGGGACACGACAGCCGCGTTCCCCGGAGCCGCGAAATCGGCACGGCGGGCCTCACGGCCGTCGGAACGCCGTGCGCTCGTCATCCGCGTCCGTCGCGACCCACCTCAGCGACCCGCGCCGCCGTCGGCCGCGCCCGGGACGCCCGTGCGCTGCTCGAGAAACTCGTACTGGCAGCGCCGGGTGGGCACGCCGGCCCCCGGATGGAGCAACTGGAACGACCCGTCGGCACGCTGCTCGCGGGCCCGCGTGTTGTCGGCCAGGTAGGTGGGAATGATCTCGTTCAGGATCCGCCCCGAGAGTTCCGGCGCCAGCACCGGGAACATCACCTCGACCCGCCGGATGAAGTTCCGCGGCATCCAGTCGGCGCTCGAGAGAAACACCCTCGCCTCCTCGCCCGCGCCGAACACGTAGATCCGGCTGTGTTCGAGGAAGCGGTCGATGATGCTGCGCACACGGATCGTCTCACTGAGGCCCGGCACCCCGGCCCGCAACGCGCAGATGCCTCGCGACACGATGTCGATCGGCACGCCCGCCTGACTCGCGCGGTAGAGGGCCTCGATCGCCGGCGGATCCACCAGCGAGTTGAGCTTCGCGAAGATCCGCGCGGGCTGGCCGGCACGGGCCCGGGCCGCCTGCTCGTCGATGAGCTCGATCGTGCGTCGCTGCAGGTGCTCGGGGGCGACGATCAGCCGCTGCCAGGCGTGGCCCTGCGAGTAGCCCGTGAGCAGATTGAAGAGCGCGGTCGCGTCCTCGGCGATCGCCTCGTCGGCGGTGAAGAGTCCGAGGTCGGTGTAGAGCAGCGCCGTCGTCGGGTTGTAGTTGCCGGTGCCGAGGTGGACGTAGCGCCTCAGGCCGCCCCCCTCCTGCCGCACGACGAGCGACACCTTGCAGTGCGTCTTCAGGTCGAGGAACCCGAAGACCACGTGCACGCCCGCGCGCTCCATCTGCCGCGCCCAGCTGACGTTGTTGGCCTCGTCGAAGCGGGCCTTGAGCTCGACGAGGGCGGTCACGTGCTTGCCCGATTCCGCCGCCGCGATGAGCGCGCGGGAGATGGGCGAATCGCCACTCGTGCGGTAGAGCGTCTGCTTGATGGCGAGCACCCGCGGATCGGCGGCCGCCGTCGTCACGAACTCCACGACCGGATCGAACGACTCGTAGGGGTGATGGAGCAGGATGTCGCGCTGCGCGATCGCGGAGAAGATGTCGGGGCCGCGCCGCTCGAGCCCCCGGGGCGGCCGGGGCGTGAACGGCTTGTCGTGGAGCCGCTCGTAGCCGGGCAGCTTGTAAAGCTCCCAGATCGCCGTGAGGTCGAGCGGGCCGTCGATCCGGTAGACCTCGCTGTAGCCGTCCCCCGAGCCGTCGGCGGGCGCCGCGTGCAGCTCCTCCTCCTCGATGATCTGCTGCATGATCGCCTCGTCGGCCTTGGCGGCGACCTCGATCCGCACGGCCTGCCCGCGCTGCCGCGCCTTGAGACGATCCTCGATGAGCTTGAGCATGTCGTCCGACTCCTGCTCGAGCAGTTCGAGGTCGCTGTCGCGCGTCACCCGGAAGGCGCTCCAGGAGTCGACGTCGAAGCCGCCGAAGAGCTCCGGCAGCCGCGCCGAGATGACGTCCTCCAGGAGGACGAACGGCATGGTGCCGGGCTCGCCCCCCCCGACCGCGACGATCCGCGGCAGCACCTGCGGCACCTGCACCACGGCGAACATCTGCTTCGGCCCGAGTCCCTCGGTGCGATGGAGCATGACGCCGAGGTAGAGGCCGCGATTGTGATAGCGCGGCGACGGGTGCGCGGGATCGACGGCCATCGGCGTGAGGATCGGCCGGGCCCGCTCATGGAAGAAACGATCCACGCGCGCCCGCTGCTCGTCCGTCAGCGAGGCATACCGCAGCTGCCGGAACCCCTCGGCCTCGAGTGCCGGTCCGAGGCTCTCGCGGAGGCAGCGATACTGCCGCGCGACGAGTTCCTGGGTCCGCGCGGCGATCGCCTTGAGCTGCTCGAGGGCGCTGAGCCCGTCCGGCGCATGGTCCTGCGGCGCGCTCTCGCCGAACGCCTGCTCGCGCAGGCCCGAGACGCGCACCATGAAAAATTCATCCAGATTCGATGAGAAGATGGCGAGGAACTTGAGCCGCTCGAGGAGCGGGTTCTCCGCATTCTCGGCCTCCTCGAGCACCCGGAGGTTGAAATCGAGCCAACTCAACTCGCGATTGATGAAGCAATCCGCCCCGATCGCTCGTTCCGCCGTGCCTGCCGTCGTCGTGCTCGCCATGATCGCTGCATGCCTCCCGGGTGTGGCCGCAGTGTATCGTCGTTTTTCCACGTGTCCCGTGGGTCCCGGCAGCCTCACACGATCAACATGAACGGCACACCGCCGCCGCCCAGCGGCACCACGCCGTCCAGAGACCTGCCGGCCGAGGTGCTCGCGCGGCTCGCATCGCTTCCGGCGGCCTGCCCCCCGCACGGCCGTGGCTGGTGCGCGGCCGCCGCCTGCATCCTCGAGGCGACGGTGGCCAAGCCGGGCAACGTCCATCCCGGGGCGGCGTTCGACGACCTCACGTACGACGAATTGGTCGCGGCGGCCCTCGCGATCGCGCCGGTGATGGAGCGGGCCCGGTCCATGCCGCTCGGCGCGACGATCGAGGCGGCGGTCACGGCCTCGCGGCGCGTGACGCGCTCGAACGGCAACCTCGGGATCGTGCTCGCCATCGCGCCGCTCGCCGCCGTGCGGGGAGACGGGCCGCCCACGGTCGCGGGCGTGGCCGAGGTGCTCGCCCGGCTCGACCCGTCCGACGCGGCGGCGACGTGGCGGGCGATCGCCGTGGCCCGGCCCGGGGGTCTCGGCCACGCCTCGCGGTTCGATCTCGCCGGCCCACCACCGGACGACCTCATGGCCGCGATGCGGGCGGCCGCGGGGCACGACAGCATCGCGAGGCTCTGGACCGAGGCCCATGCGCCGCTCTTCGCCGGACCCGTGCGCGATCTCCTCGCGTCGCGAGCCTCGGGCGCCTCGATCGAGACCGCCGTGCTGCATGCCTTTCTCGCGCAGCTCGCGAGGGAGCCCGATTCCCTGATCGCACGTCGACACGGCGCCGACGTCGCCCAAGCCGTCTCGGCCCGCGCCGGGGAGGTCCTCGCCACGGCGGAGCCGGTGCGCAACGGGGCCGTGGCCGCATTCGATCACAGCCTGCGCGTGCCGCGCCGCATCAATCCGGGCACGACCGCCGACCTGATCGCCGCATCAATCTACGTCGTGCTCACGGCGTAACGGCCGCCCGGTTGCTCACAGGACGGCGACAGCCTGACGGCCAACGGATACCGTTCGGCCCGCCGCGGGACGCCGACTCACGGCTGGCCAAAAACTCATGGAACGAAACAGATACGCGCGTTAGAAAAATCGTGTTTCGGTCCCGGCTTCCGCCACACCCGTTCACCGCGAGGAGCACAGACAGGATCATCCCATGAGCCTCTTCCACGCGCTCTTTCACCATCGGTTCCGCAAGCCACGCGCGACGGTTCGCACGGTCTCCCGACATCGCACCCGCGAGGAGCGGGCGTGGCATCGAGACGGATCGCTGACGCAGGGCGAGCCGCTCGAGCCGCGGCACCTGCTCGCGATCGTGGTCAATGCGGGCAACCTCGCGAGCTTCCGCCAGACGACGGGCGACTATGTCTTCTCGGACTCGTCGAGCATCGAGGTCGCCACAGGCACAGTGCTCGACGCGGGTACGGGCGCGATCACGTTCACCGCACCGAGTGTGACAATCGGCGCGAACGCACGGCTCACGACGTCGGGTGCCGTGTCGATTACCGCCTCGAAATCCTTCCCGTCGCTCGGCGGAGTGTCCAACTTGTGGAGCCAGTTGTCCACGATCGTGGAGGCGATCGGGGGCATGCGTACGGCCGTGAACGTGAGGGCGGCCGCAGCCATCTCCGCGGGCTCGTTCTCCATCACCGCCAGCGCGGGCGACGACCCGACGTTGCTGAACGCGCTGAGCTTCAGCGGCGAGGGTACCCCGGCCATCCCTCTGCTCGGCCAGGGCGCGTTCATGTTCCTCGGGAACATCGTGAAGGACGACATCTATGCGTTGCCACTCTCCGTGCAGGTCAAGCAGCCGCAGACCACGATCACGATCGATGCCGGCGCGACCATCGAGGCCACGGCGGGCGACGTGACGATCACCGCGTCCGCCACGGCCGACGCCACCGGCCAGGCGATCTATTCCGTGTTGGCGAATGACCTGCAGGGGGACAGAGGCGGTGGCATCGCCGCTGGCTTCAGTTACGTGGATGCCTCGTCAACCGTCAGCATTGCGGGCAGCGTGCGATCGAGCGGGGCGGCGAAGGTCGAGTCCACGACGACGGGCGTCGCCGAGATGACGTCCCGAGTGACGCTCAACCAGGGTCTGCAGAAGACGAATCCGAAAAACGTCGAGGTTGCCTACGCCGGCACCCACCTGCAATCGACGTCGAGGATCACCGTGGCCGCCGGCGGCACGATCGAGGCCGGCAGGAACGTGTCCGTGACGTCCAGCGTCGACGACACCAACAAGCTCAAGGCCAACACCGCCTCCTACCGGGACGGGCTCGTGGGCGTGACGATCGGAACAGGCTGGACGTACGGCACCTCAGAGGTGATCGTCGACGGCACGATCCGCGCGGGCCGGGTCAATGTGCCGCGGACGGTGACCTTCGACCCGACGTTCGCCTTCGATGTGGCCAGCGGCACGATCGTGCTGCCGGAAGCCGCCGACTTCCAGACCGGCGACGCGGTGACCTACTCCACGGGCGTGGGCTACCCGATCCCGGGGCTCGTAAACGGCCGCACGTACTACGCGATCGTCGATCCGCAGGATGCGAAGCGGGTGCAACTGGCCGCCTCAGCGGCCGACGCCCGAGCGGGTCGGCCCGTCCGGCTCGGCACCTACCCCACGCTGACGTCCGGCCGAGGCACGCTGCCGATCACGTCGATCGACGCGGCGGGCGGCGACACGATTCGGTTCGGCACGACCACCTGGCCCGACGGGTCGCCCCTTTTCACGAGCGGCCAGACGGTGCGGTATGTGCCGGCGGCCGGCCAGTTCCTCGGCTTCAACGCCGCCGACGGCACGTTCGCCGGGCAACTCCCGGCGGGTGACTACGTCGTGCGGGTGTTGCCCAGCGGAGCCGACGAGCCGGGCCTGGCGATCCAACTCCTGCAACCGGGGCAGCCGGTCGTGACCGGCCGCGCGATCGACTTGAACGACAACCCCCAGGTTCGCCTCGCCGACGGCTCGGTGCTCCAGATTTTCTCGTTCGACGCCGACAGCGGCCAAATCAACCTCGTCTTTCCCCGGCAGGGTTCGGGCGAGGGGGAGGTGCCCTTCCCCACGCCGCAGCAAACCGTCAGCCTCGTCAACGGCCAGCCGGTCACCTACGTCGAGGCCTTCGGTACGAACGTGCCCGGGCTCGAGGATGGCCGCACCTATTTCGCGATCGTCGATCCGGCGACGCCCGGGCTCATCCGGCTGGCGCCCACCGCAGCCCAGGCGGCCTCCGCCAACCCGGTGATCCAGCGGGCAGTGCCGAAGCTCGAGACGCTCGAGGGCCGCACGCTCGACGTTGGCAACGTCGAGCCCGGCGCGGGACTCGTGTTCGCCGCCGATCCCGGCCTCGCCGCCGGAACTCCCGTCATCTACCGGGCCGCTCCCGGGAAGCCCGTCGGCGGCCTCGTCGACGGCACCACCTATTACGCCTATCCCCAGGTGAACCCGTTCTTCGAACCCGACTGGCCGCAGTACGTGGTCGGTCTCCGCACCGCGGCCGACGCGACGCTCCCGCTTCTGACGTTTTCGCTCGCGCAGGCGTTTGTCTCTGGGGGTACGACCTACGAGCTCACCGGGATCGATTCGACGAGCGGTTCGCTGGCGGTCGCCCTGCCGACCGCCGCCGCGATTCCGGTGCTCGATGGCAGCGGCCTCGTCGGCGGCGCGGGCACGATCGCCGCGATTCCCGCCGGGTCGCGGCAGATCTGGACGACGGCCACCGGAGGCACGTTCGCGATCTCGCTGCCGAGCGGTGCATCCCGGGTGACGACGGCGCCGATCGCGTTCAACGCCCCCGCGACGTCGGTCATGGCGGCGATCAACGCGCTGGGGCTTCCCGGCGTGTCGGTGACGGCCGCCTTCGGCCGCGGCACGCCCGCGAGCCCGTGGACGTTCGTCGGCACGCTGCTCGAGGGGATGCGGTGCGACAGCACGAACCTCGCCGTCGGTGCGGCCTTCACCCGGGGAACGGCCGAGAGCCTCGTGGCCGTTTCCTCCGCGGCCTCGGGCGGAAGTTTCAGACTGTCATTTCCGGTTGCCGGCGGGCCCGCGCTCACGACGGGCACCATCCCATTCGATGCCCCCGCCGCCGCCGTGCGGGCGGCCATCAACGCGATCCCCGGGCTCCTCGCCGCGGCGGTGCAAGGGACCGGCTCCGCGACCGACCCCTGGCTGGTGTCCGTCCGCGCGCAGCCGATCCGCACGGGCGACCCGCTCGTGTTCCGCGACGCCTGGGGCTCGACGAGCCATGGCCTCGTCGACGGTCAGACGGTCTACGCCGTGGTGCGACCCGAGGCCGCGCAGGGCAAGGCGGGGTCTCTCGTCATCTCCCTCGCGGCCACTCTCGCAGACGCGCTGGCGGCGACGCCCGTCACCCTGCCGCTCGACACCACGGTCGAGTTCGGCACGCCGCAAGCGGTCGCCATGAGCGGCACGGCACACACACTCGCTTCGACGCTCGACGCCAGCGGCATCAGCCTCTCCGCCAAGCTCAAGTCCGGCGACCAACAATCGCTCAAGGCGGCCAACGGCGGCGAGCCGAAACTCAAGGACACCCTCACCCGCTACGACACCGACTTCGGCGACTCGAAAAACGCTCAGAACATATGGGGCTACGTTTTTCGGTCGAAGTACGACACGAAGACGGGCAACTCCGCGCTCAGTGACCTGATCAAATCGCAGGCCAATGGCGTGACGAATGAGACCCTCACCCTCTCGGGCTCGGGCGCGGGGATGACCGTCGAGAACACGGCCCGCGTGGTGCTCGGCAGCACGGCGACGCTCGCCACGGCCGGCAAGGTGTCGCTCGCGAGCAGCATCACCGAGAAGGTGAAGAGCAATGTCGAGGCGACGGTCTCCAAGCCCAACAAGGGCGAGGTGGCGGTCGCCCTGGCCATCGACGTCGTCGACGTCTCGAACACCGCGCGCACGATCGTCGGGGCCAACGCGTCAGTCACCGGGGGAGAAGGCGTCGTCGTCGACTCGAAACTGGTCTATCCCTGGGCCTTCCAGTCGTCGTGGCTTGGGGAGAAATGGAAGGAGAACCTCGGCTTCGACACCATCGGGACGCTCGCCAAACTCGTCGGCGGCAAGTTCGGCGTGGACGACTGGTTCGTGAACCACTGGGCCAACGCGGGCGTGAAGCAGAACAACTTCAAAGACGCGCAGCTCAAGCTGACATTCACCACGAGCCTCGCCCTCGTGACGTTCACCAACGAGTCCACCGCTCGAATCGAGGACGGTGCCCGGATCAACGTGGACACGGCCGGGATCTCCATGCCGACGGCCAACCCCGTCACGGTCACCGCCTCGACCGACGTCGCGCAGACCGGCTTCGCCGGACTCGTCTACATCGACCTCTCTCCCGACAACATCCTCAAGAAGATTCGCCGAGGCGACAAGACGACCAACTCGCTGCTCGTCGCGGCGCAGGGGGAAAACTCGATCGGCGGCAGCGTCGGCGTGTTCACGATCGACAACACGACGCAGGCCTACGTTGGCGGCCTCGAGACCGAGACCGTCAACGGCGTCACGCGACCGATCCGCACTCCGAGCGGTCCGCTCCGCATCTCCACCGGCTCCGGCCCGCTCAAGGTGGCGGCCATCAACAGTCTCCTGATCGTGCAGCTCGGTCAGGCCGGCGGCGACGCCAGCAGCCTCGGCATCTCCGGCACGGCCGCGGTGGTGAACGTGAAGGGCCAGAAGGCCGACGCCGCGATCCTCGGCGCGAGCGACCAGAGCCGGGCCGCGGTGATCGACGCCGGCAAGG
>Ga0214923_10001904_pt1 | contig 28750 bp, 27 predicted proteins | sample LL1510_MetaG_FD_177993 | JGI IMG/M metagenome (GOLD analysis project Ga0214923, IMG submission 177993) | Freshwater microbial communities from Lake Lanier, Atlanta, Georgia, United States - LL-1510 | ecosystem: Environmental > Aquatic > Freshwater > Lake | place: USA: Georgia | collected...
CCAAGACACTCCTTTTTTAACAGGAGGGTATAAATCTGTTCCTTGTGATTCAATTGCGTCTGTCACAATTAGCAATTTTAATACAGCAAGTTCGAATACTTTAAGAATTAAATCATGTCCTGCTTCTCGTGGAGATATTGAAGCACCAGCATTATTTGTAGATAATACTATTCGTCTAAGTTCAGGTGTTTCATCATTATTACAGAGCCCCACTTGCTGTAATTCTGTTCTTACTAGAGCTTATAATCGTAAGACAGATGCTCCAAAGACATTCTTTAAAGTATATCAACCATTTAGTAGAAATACAACTAAACCGTGGGTGGGTTCATATGGAATAGAACCTGGCTTTAATATAGGAGCTACAAAGATTGGTGGATATGTTCCTATTCGTTCTTTAATGAATAATGTAATGCCTAAACATGGTAATCCTATGATGGAACATCAATATAATTATGAAGGACGTAAACCTTTATATGGAAACTATATTGCTCTAAAGATTGATAGACCTACCCTTTTTAACATAAAGGGATAAATATAAAAAATGTTATGGGTTTGTTCAGACATAACTTTTATAGATAATTTTCGTGAAAGATTTCGTTCAGAACATGAAGGTGTTTTTTTAGATTTATCAAAAACACCTTCAAATCAATTAGCGGATGAATCTGATTCAATTGTAAGTCATCATTCAAAATGCTCTGTATTTTTAGGATATCTTGAACCTGGTTGGATGTTAGATCCTACACATCAAACAAGATTACGAAAATTATTTAGAAAATTTCCTGTAGGTGTTGTAATAAATTTTGTTGAAAGTATTCCTTTTTCATGGAAAACCGAAATTGATACATTGTATGTTAGAAAACTACATAATGGAAAGTCCAATTCTATCAACAATGGTGGTTCTTTACAAGACGAATCTTAATTTTGATACAACTATTTTACTTGAATCTTTACCAATAAACGAACAACTTATTAAAATAGAAAAAAGAGGATTTGTAAAAAGAGGTGAAAGTAAACGAGATAAAATTAAACGTCGTTCTAAAAAAGAAACAAGTAATACAGGATTTTGTCATAATTCATTAACTATTGTTATGTTAAATGATGGTGATGGAACATTACTTAAAAAAGAAATAACAATCAAGATATTTCAAAATGGTGTATTTCATATGACAGGTGTTCTTGATGAAAAATATGATATTTGTTGTATGAGAATTTTAATGGATATTATATGGAATACTTGTAAACAATCTATTAAACAAATTCCTGAAAATCCAGAAATTATAAATCGTAGAGTTGTTTTAATGAATTATACAACTAAATTATCTATAAATACAACAGTTCCTCGTGAAATATTACATACAAATATTCGTAATTCTGGAATTGAAGGTATTTTATCACATTATGATCCTGATGTATATCCTGGTGTCAAGATATGTATCGGAAATAATAATTGGACTGCAAAAGTATTTAGAACAGGAAAAATTATTTTAACAGGAATTGTAAGTCATGATGAATGTTTAGAACTTATACAACAACTGCTTTCTCTGTTTGAGAAGGTGTTACCGCAAAAGCAGATACAATACAATATGATAGGTATATCTGACCTAACATTAAAGCGGTAAGCATACATAACCACATAAATATAATATTTGGTTCTTTAAACTTTTCCCAAAGATTTGAGTATAGCGCGACGGCTCCTCCTACGATGAGAAGAAGACTTATTGTTCCTCCTCCTATGAGTCCTACGATGATGGCGTCCATTTAATTTACGTCGTGTTCTTTTTCCACCACTTTTTGCTTCATATGCAGGAGCTTTTGATAATCCATCTCCTGCTGCATCAGCTTGTAATTTTAATAAATTACTTCCCATATCAACTTGAATATCTACAGGAGTTACACCATCTATACTTCTTGCTGTTGGAATTGGTAAAGGTGCAACATTAAGATTTCCACCTCGTTTCTTTTTACGTTTACCACCACTTTGTCCTGCCCCTAATTCATGTGCGGCTGCTGCTTCTGCTTGTGCTCCTGCCTGTGTCTTTGCTGCTGCAGCTGCTAAAGAACCTCCTGGTGTATGTGCGTCATAATTCAATTTTACAGGTGTTGGTAATCCTGGAACAATTTGTCCACTCGGTAAAGTACCCATCTTAATGTATGAATGAGAAATATAATAATGCCAGAATTTACTTCTATACAAGTTCAATCTATGCTTCGTCAAATGGATGTAAGTATGCGTAAACATCGTAAACTTAAAACTGAAAATAACGCAAAATATATTGAAAAAATTCAAGAAGAAAATAAAGTTTTAGAAGAAGGTCTTTCTGTTGTTTTTTATATGCATTTAGATGGAAAATTAGATGCTACATTTTTTGAAATGTTAAAATTGAAACGTAAAATTGAATTAGGAGAATTAACAGAAGATCAAGCGTCAAAAATTGTAGGTCAACAATTATTTGATAGATTTGTAAGTCCTGTTATACATTCTACACCTTCTCCTGAAAAACCATTATCTTATTCTGAATTTTATGAACAATATAATAAAAAAGAATAGGATATACATAAATGCTTAGTACAAAAAATATTTACTACGGAACTTCTGCGTATACAACGAAAAAAGGAAATGATGTTATTTCTACTATAAAAGTGCTTAATCCAATTACTAAATCTTCTATTACATCAACTGGTCTTTCGACTTGGTTAAAGGTTAAATGTGCTTGTGGTATTAGGACTTAAACTCATCTCTTAATTCCATTAAAATATGTCCTATCATATTTTTACCTCTCCATTTTTCTGGATGTTTAGATTTTTCTACAGCTTCAGAAGATCCTATACCCCAATAAATATTACGAGCATCTGCATAACCAATTTTACGATCTTCTGTTTCCTGTAATTGTTTACGCAATTCAGGATATTGAACAAATTTAGATTTTATACCTTGTTTCATAATTTCATATTTTGATTTATCCCATTCAACTTGATTGAAATTTTTGATTTTTTTACCTAGAGCTTTTACAGCTTTTGTAGATTTAGCTTTTAATATTTTTTCTAAAGATTCTTCATCAAACATTTCAGCTTTCTTTGCTTGATAATAATGTTCAACAGAAAGATAATCTTTTCCTTCAATTGTAATTTTATGTAAAGACATATTACTAAAATTACGAAATTCTCCTTTACTTTCATCAGCTCCATGAAATAAAACAGGAGGTGGTCCTTCTACTTTTCTAAGTTTACGTTTTTTACTTTCAGGTTCCTTTTCAGGTTCCTTTTCAGGTTCCTTTTCAGGTTCCTTTTCAGATTCCTTTTCAGATTCCTTTTCAGGTTCCTTTTCAGATTCTTCTTCAATTTTATGTTTTTTAGAACTTCTTTTAAATATGAAAGATCTATTTAAGAATGAAAATGATTGTTGTTCTTCAGTTAAAACAATATTTGTTTGAGATGTATAAAGTTCTGAAAAGGATTTAGTTTCTAATAATTCATATCCATGTTCTTCTAATATTTTAACAACTTTTTCAAATGGAACAAGATATTCTATAGCAGGACGATCAAAACTTTCAAGAAATACTTTTACAGGCATACCAAATTCTTCAGGCCATGTTTCATGATCATCATATTGTTTTGAATATTCACCACATACTTGTTTATCAACTCCAAATAAATGTGATTTCTTTCCTGTTAAAAGTGAATAAATAGATTTTCCATCTGAACATGTTCCAAAGAATACTCCTTTTCCATATTTTTGAAGATTTTTAGCAAAACTACGAAACTTTTCTTCTGATTCACAAGCATAATGAAGAGCAAATTGACAAGAAATAACATCAAAAGATGTAATATTTTCAAATTCTTTTAAATATTCTGTTGATCCTGTTTCTTTTCCATTTAAAATATTCATATATATATCTTCTTGTTCAAACAAAGGATATTCTGTCATATCTCCTTTAACAAATAAACATTTTGGAAGATAATCTCTTGGATGTGCTCTTTTATCATTTAAATATCTAGCTGCAGATCCTTGTGTTGGTGAAATTATATTAGATAATGAAATATCTATACCTACAACTTTAGAAGGTTTTGAACGTTTCCATTTATTTAAATCTCCTGCTCTTCCAACAGCAAGTTCTAATAATGTATCTCCTGCTTTTACATTTTGTTTATACAATTCTTCTTTAATACGATTATGAAAATCATAAACATCATTAAAAGTTCTTGAACATCTTTTTAAATCATCACGATAATACATATCATCTTCATACGTTTCATCAGGAGGATTACTTACAAATGTTTTTATCATTTGTTCTGTTACAGGAACATGAATAGATGTCCATACAGAATCAGCTGTTGAAATATCATTACCATATTGAGGTTCACGAAGTACACGAAATTGATATGTTTTATCATATCTTGTTCTTAAAATTTTCCATGATCTTGTTTCTGTATCATAAGAACATTCAACAATTGTAGTATCTTCAACTCTATTTCCTTGTGAATCAACAGTTAAATTTTTATCATTTAATGGAACTAAAATTTGATACGCATCAGGTTCACGAGGAACACTTGGTTGAAATACAGAAGGAACTCGTATATTTGTATCAGCAATTTTTTGAAGATCTTCTGGTAATTTTTTAGGAACGTATTCACCTGTCATAGTTCCTCGTGGATCAATTATATCATCTTTAATTGTTCTTGATACATATAATTCACCTCTTTTTGCTTTTGTATCATTTTTTGAATCAAATGTTTCTTCAGGTAAAATTTTAAGTAAGAAATCAATTGTATTTAAATGTGGTGGTTTCCATTTATATACTCGTAACCAAGTCTTTCCTTTTCTATCTTCTGTAGGAGCAACTGCACTATTTCTTGGTGTAAATATTAGACCATCTGTTTCATATTCAAATTTTGTATTTAATATTTTTTGTATAGATTCTTCCATAGCAATACCATTTCCAGCCATAAACATTTTTGTTTCAATTCTTAATGGAGTTAAAGATGATTCAATTTTAAATTTTGTTGATAAATCTTCTATAAATAATCTAGCACAACCAAGTCTAGAATTTAAAGGATTTGTTAAAGTATCTTCATCACTTTTCATTAAAGGTAAATTACGAACATCTCGTAAACGAAATCTGTATACATCAAATATACAAAATAAATTATGAGAATGAATAATTTCTCCATCTATAAAATCACCTGAATGTGAATCATCTAAAGCAGTTATACCAGTCCATGTTACTTGTAAAGTAGGTCTTATAAGAAGAACCTTACGATTTTTTGAAACATATAATCCACATCTATATCCATCAGCTTTATTTGTCACAGTATAATCTTTCAAAATATTGTGTAAGTTTTCAGGATTTAAATGACGACGAACTAATGTTACAGGATTTAGAAATATATTCGAAGTTGCTTTAAATTCTTGTTGATAATGTTGTATATCTGAAACAGAAAGAAGAAATGAAGTTTCATAATATGATTTTAATATTTTAATAAGTAAGTCTGTTAATTCTTTAACAATAACATCATTTTCAATTTTTGTGTTTTTATTTATAAATTCAATTTCAAGTTCATATGAATGATTATGTTTTAACATATCACGAATACTCTTTTTTTGATTCATTTGTCGAGTTTTTACAGTTGAGAAATCAATTCTAAATAATTCATTTGGAGTTTTAAAAGATATTCTTTTTATTAGACGAATATGACCTTTTGGATCACTTGGATTTCCTTCCCAATCTTTACGAACTAAATCTTCAGATTTTAATGTAAATCGAATAGAAGAATCTGGAACATCAATTATATCTTGTTTTCCATTAAAATAATTTACCTTTTTTTCAACTTTTAATGGAATGTTTTTAAATGAATTAGATACACATAATTTTTGTATATTTTGAGCTTCGTTTATAATTACACGATTACCATCTGAATAAGATATTGTAATATAATTATCTTCAGATTGAATACCAACAGATAAACTCTTAAGAGTTTTTAGAAGTCTATCTGCTATATCCTTTGTTTGAATTTTTCCAGACAAAACTTTACATTCAAATTCAGCCTTTGGGTCTTTTTTTGATATATTCAGGAAATTTGAAATATCCTTTATAACTTGTGAAGATATAATACTCTCCATACTGTTATAATTTACTTGGATTAAAACATATCCATTTTCTCTGTATTATATATAATGGACCTTTTATGGATTTCGCTTATTTTAGGTCTTTCTATAGGTAGTATTTTATCTGTTATGTTTGGAATATATAGTGTTCCTACATCCGACTCTTACATTCGTTCTGTTTTTGGAACATCCTCTTATGATTTAATTTTTAATGGTATAATTCTTATGATTAGTGCAGGGTTTCTATTCTTAACAATTGTATCTATAATAGTTCGTGATACATCATATCCTGTATCTAGACCTTGGAATTTTACAACTGAAACTTTATTAATGGCTTTCTTACCTGCTTCTATATTATTAGTTATGGGACCTTTACGTGGTGATAAAATAGATTTTACACTTATTGAAGAATTTTTAATTTTATCTGTAAAATTTGGTGCTTTACATTTACTTTTACAATTTTCTGGATTTTATAGTAATATTTTTCCACCACCAAAAATTGGAGGAAAGCGTTAATTAATCATACGTTCATATGTAGTACGAGTTTTCATATCTTTATCCATTCGTTCTTTTTGAACTAAACAAAAAGATACATATTTTTCAATTTCTGTTAGACAAGTATCATCTAAAACATCTGTTGAAATTAAAACTCCATTTTGAACTTTTGTACTATCTGAAGGTTTAATCATATTAAAAATTTGTTGATGTTCATTTGGACCAAGTTTATCAATTTCTTCTTTAAGCTTCTCCTTCCTTGTTCGTGGAAACGAGTTCATTTAGTTTACTAGGTTCAGGTTGTTTAAGTTTAAGTTTTCTTTTAACAGATTTTTCAGGCTCTGTAACAATATTTTTAACATCAGGATCTGATGGTTGAGTAGAAATCTCAACTACTTTTTCAGTTATTTCTTCTGGTTCTTCTTTTGTTTTTGATACAAGTTTTCCAAGAACTACAATATCTTTATCTTGTTGTTTAAAAGTATTTCCCATAACTTCAAATTCTATAGTATCACCAACTTTTATATCTTCAAATTGTTCATTTCCAATATGAAGATCTCTAGGAATTAAAACTTTAATTGGAGGTGTTTCTGCATGAATACCAATCTTACTTTTTACTGTAACAGGTGCCTTAAATATTTGCCCATTATGAGGTAAACATATATCAGCTTGAAATTCAACTTCATAATCTACTCCACCTTTTATATAATTTGCTCTTCCTAATGAATAATTTACAATAACAATACTATTTGGTTGAATAAATCCTTCAGAAGAACATCTTCCTTCTAAATTCATTTTAAGCTGAGCAAGTATAGACGTTTGAATATTTTTTTGAAGAAATTTTGAATAAATATGAACCTTTTTTGACAATTTGCGACGCTCAAATAATGGGTCCATTTTGTTATTATCTAAATTATAGTTTGTTTTATCCGTTTTAACTGAAAAAAATCCACCACCTTTTTAATTATCCACTACCCATTCTACTGAACCAAAATATTGGATTGGGTTAATTTCAAATCTAACTACCGATGTTTCTGTGTTTACAATATCAAAGTTTAATAACGCTTTATTGTCTTCATTATGAAGTATTGAAGGGTTTAGTCTCAAATCATTCACATAATTACTTGTAAATGATATAGGAATCTTATATGTTTTATCATCTGTTAAAACAACATAATCATTTTGATCTTCTATGAAAATAATTGAATTTCTTGGACGTTTGGGCATTTTGGTACTACTTATTTATTTAAAATGATAAAATCCGTTTTTAAGCAAAAAAGATAATGTAATACAAATAGTCTTTATTGTTTTAAAAGTATATCGTAACATAGGTATCATTACACTCCTCAGTAAGATCGTGTTTTAGGTCCTTAACAGCGTTTAGACTGCGAAGAAGAAGTCTCTTATCATAAGGCGCCATTGTACTGATGTCGTACATAGAGCCAGGTAGATAATCTAGACCCAAATCACCAAAACTACAAATAAGTTCATCTTCATTACTACAAGGTAATGTTTCATGAAGTATCCTTAGTTTTGAGAGATCACGATGATCATACTGGCAACCTCCATGTTCAGGAGATTTACAGCTGTCTGGATCGGTCGTATGACTTCTGCATCCTCGTGTTTTACCACGAGATGCGACCCATCTATCATGATGTTCACACCTTTCATGGCGGAAAGGACAATTAGCCCATACACACGCATTCTGATGCTTACACCATTTATTAGGACGACTATCCTTCTCTTTGACTTCAGTAGAATCACTTCCTACTGTAATCCATACTTCGTCATTCTTAGGAGTAGATGGTTGAGTGTGCCAGCTTTCACTGTCCGCCCAATTATCTAGCTGTAAGTCAAGTCCGAGTAATATTTTATTCTCTTCCTCTTCATCCACTTCAAGAATAGTCTCAAGATCTCCATGAATTATTAATTCTCTTTCAAAATCCCTCGAAAGACAATCATCATATTCTTCAACGACTGCTCCACAAGCTCCCACACTCATAAACTTACTATCATCAAAATCCAGTTCATAATAACTGGATGAAACCTCGAAGGATCTGGGTACTATATCAACAGCTCCTTCGGGTTGGTTGTTTATATTGCGAATCATTGTATAATCGTATATAAACAGGGGTACAATATACTATCTTGAAACTAATAAATCCGTTTTTCATTGTTGAAAGAAATCACCAACTCTATTCTGTATTTTTTCATTTTCATATGAGTCATCTTGCTCTTCACACCATTCACGATACTTATACATCTCAAAATCTTGTTGTCTTTTCAATTGTATCCAATACTTGATAAATCGTTTGATAATTTCTTGTTCCATTTGATTATTATCCTCAGGGGGTACAATATATAAAATATAACTAATAAATCCATTTTTAATTTAACCACACATACCATTCCAAGTAGTTCCACATTGACGAGCTAAATTACATTTTGCCGATGCTGATTGAATTGAAACATCATCAGGATTAAAAGGTAAACAACCTGATACAGAAGAATTATAAAAACATAAATTTTTTTCAGAATCGTATAACCATCCATCAGGACATTTACTCATTTTAGAAGCATCTAATTTTAGAACTATTTGAGGATTTATTACATATTTGTATATAATAAGAAACAAAACTGTAAAAACAATCGTCCAAGCGGTAATTGACAAATACTCCATTCTTTTGTTTGATACAAGGAAAGGAATGGCACGCCATTTATTAGATACTTTTTTCAAAGATGTTTCAAATCCATTAGTTAGACATCATTTAGATTCTTATAGTGATTTGTTATCTATTAAAATACCAAATTTTATTCGTGGTATGAATCCAAGAACACTTAATTTAGGAGATGATAGATTTATAAAAGTATATATTGGTGGAAAAAATGGGGACGACTTTATATATTCTCCACCTATTGATGAACTTGGTAATGCAATACTTCCTCATCAATGTCGTCTAGATAATAAAACATATTCATTAGATATTCGTACAAAAATAGATATTGAATATGTCTTTGGACAAGAATCTGAAACAAAAAGTTTTGATGATTTAATTTTAGGAGAACTTCCTCTTATGTTAAAAAGTCATCTTTGTTATTTATCTCCAATGACTTCAACAGAATTATATAATGCAGGTGAATGTAAATTTGAATTAGGTGGTTATTTTATTATTTCAGGTGCTGAAAAAGTTTTATTAACACAAGAAAGATTAGCTGAAAATATGTTTTATGCTTCAAAACGTGTACAATCAACATCTTCTTCATCAGGATCAAAAACTTTAGTTGAAAAAGAATCAGCAAGTAAATTAGAAGGAGCTACAAAAGAAGATAAATATGAATATATTGCAGGAATACGTTCTATTTCAGAAGATGGAACAAAAGGTCCATTTTCACATTTTTTAATTATTCCACCTAAAAATAAAAAAACAGATGATCCAAAAGAAATAGAAAAAACTGTTGATTTATCTGAGTTTTCTACAAAAAGATTAGCTGTAATTACATTACCAGGATTTACTCAACCTGTTCCTTTATTAAGTGTATTTTATGCTCTTGGATTAACAAGTGATCAAGATATTTATGATACAATTCTTGCTGGTGTTCCAGATTTAGAACGCACACAATATGATGAAATAATTACAGAATTAATATTATCACATGAAACATTTGTTCGTCAAGAAATGTTAAAAGAAGAAGACCAAAGACAAGATCCAAATATGTTATTTTTAAGAAGACAAACAAGAACTAGATCAGAAGGAAGTGTTTATATAAATTTATATGATTTATTATTTCCTCATTGTGAACATCTTAAAGATGAAACACCATCTTCATTATATCGTCGTAAATCTTATTTACTTGGTTATATGTGTCTTATAACATTAGATGTAGCATTAGATATAACACCAAAAACTGATCGTGATCATTTTAAATTTAAAAGATTATATTCATCTGGTGATTTATTATTTCATGAATTTAAAAGAGTTTTTAATGATGTTTCAAAACGTATGTTAACTGAAATGGATACACGTATTCATTTTGAAAAACAACAATATTCTGGTAATAAATTTACAAAACTTATTCAAGAAGAAAATATAGGATTTTATTGGAAAGCTTCTTCATTTTTAAAAGAAATTTCTAAATCTTTTAAAGGAAAATGGGGTGGAAAAGATGGTATTTCACAAGAATTATCTAGATTTTCTTATCTTGGAACTATTGCTCAATTACGTCGTGTAAATACAGATGTAGATAAAACACAAAAAATGGTTGAAATGAGACGTATTCATGGTTCTACATGGGGAATTTTATGTCCAACAGATAATCCTGATGGTTCAAATATAGGTCTTATTAAATCTTTAACTCTTTTATGTAGTATTTCTACTGCTACACCATCTATTGAAATATTAAATATTATTCAAAAATTTAATACATTTATTCAAATATCACGTATTCATCCTTCTACATGGAATCCTGTTTGGTCAAAAATATATATTAATTCAGATTTAGTTGGTGTTGTAACTTCCAATACTGAAAAATTACATACTATTCTTTTATCTGCTAGACGTGAAGGAACAATAAGTAAATTTATTTCATTAGGTTGGAATAGATATGAAAATGAATATGTAATTTTTACAGATTCAGGAAGACCTACAAGACCTATATATCATGAAGGAATAAAAGAAACTCAAATTGAAAAAACAAAAAAGTGGATAGATATATCAAAATATTTAGATTATGTTGATCCATCTGAAACAGAAACTTTACGAATAAGTATGACTCCATTTTCTTCAGATAAACCTTCAGAAATACATGGTATTGCTATTTTATCAGCTTCTGCAAGTGTTCTTCCAAATTCAGATTTTGATCCAGGAACTCGTAATGCATTTAGTTGTCAACAAGTAAAACAAGCATGTGGTTGGTTTAATACAGCGTTTAATAAAAGATTTGATACAATTGCTACATGGTTAAATTATGCTCAAAGACCTATTTCACAAACATGGACGTATAATTCTATTCTTGGTAAATCTGGTTGTCTTCCTTATGGAGAAAATCCTATTGTAGCTTTAATGGTATATTCTGGATATAATCAAGAAGATTCAATTTTACTTAATGAATCTGCTTTAAAGCGTGGTATGTTTCATACTACCTATTATCATTCATACGATATTGAAGAAGAAGCTTTAGATTCAGCATTTGATAAAGGAGAAATTAATGTTTTAAGTTCAACAGAATTTGCAAATATTGCTACAAATGAAAAATATCGTGAAACTGTTACACGAAAAGAAGGATATGATTATAGTTTATTAGATTCAGATGGAATTATTAGAGCAGGTGTTATTGTAAATGATAAAACTATTTTAGTTGGAATAATAAGTCCTAAAAAAGTAAACGGACAAATTGTTGGATATAATGATATATCAAAAATTCCTAAAAAAGGACAAATAGGATTTGTAGATGCTGTATATCGTTATCCTACAAAAGATGGTCTTCATGCTGTAAAAGTTCGTATTGCTGAACATCGTATTCCAATTTTAGGTGACAAATTTTCTGCAAGACATGGTCAAAAAGGAACATGTGGTCTTCGTGTTCGTGAAGAAGATATGCCTTATACTGCTAGTGGATTGAAACCTGATATGATTGTAAATCCACACGCATTTCCTTCTCGTATGACTATTGGACAATTTATTGAAGGAATGTCTACAAAATTAGGATTAGAAATGGGTTCATTAATTGATGCAACACCTTTTTCAACACAAAATAGAGTAAATGAAACAAAAGAATTACTTTTAAAAGCAGGTATGCATCCATACGGACATGAAATAATGTATAATGGTCAAACAGGTGAAATGATGGAAACTGAGATATTTTTAGCACCTACATATTATATTCGATCTAAATTGATGGTTGAAGATAAAATTAATTATAGAAATACTGGACCTAAAAAATTATTAACACATCAACCTGTTGAAGGAAGAGCAAATGATGGTGGTTTAAGAATAGGTGAAATGGAACGTGATTGTTTAATTTCTCATGGAATATCTAAATTTTTAAATGAATCTTTAATGGAACGCTCAGATAAAACAGAAGTTTTGTTTCAACCTGAAAGTGGATTATTAGACGCAAATCCTGAATTAGAATCAGTTATTTTAACTACTCCATATGCTCTTGGTCTTACAATTCATGAATTAGAATCCATGCATATTTCAACGACGCTTGTGTCCGGTTCTTCGTAATTTACGTTTTGTTTGTTTTCTATGTTTTCTATGTTTTCCTCCCTTTGTTTTAAGTGTAGATTTTCCAGTTTTAGGATCATAATGAACACCAACTCCCTTATATCTACCTGTTGTGGAACTAGGTTCAGTAACAACACTAACACCTTCTTCTAGCTTAGGCCCAGTTGGTTTAGGAGTAACAACTTCTTCTTCACTCATTTATATTTAAGAAACGGATTTTAATTGAACGAACATATAAATTACAAATGCAACATTTATATGTAATCAAGCGTGATGGAACTCGTGAACCTGTTTCATTTGATCAAATTACTCAAAGAATTCGCAAATTAGCGGAAGGTCTTGAATATGTCAATCCTGACCTTGTGTCTCAAAAAGTATGTAGTCAATTATCTGATAATATAAAAACATCTGAATTAGATGAATTTGCTGCTGAAACTTGTGCTACAATGCAATCTAGATATCATCCAAATTATGGTATGCTTGCTGCAAGAATTTTAATTGATAATCATCATAAAAATACTCCACCAACTTTATTAGATTGTATTGAAACTTTATATCATGAACAAGAAATAGTTTCAGAAACATATCATGATTTGGTTTGTAATCATAAAAATGAATATGAATCTATAATTGATTATTCTAGAGATTTTATGTTTGATTATTTTGGATTTAAAACTTTAGAAAGATCATATTTATTAAAAAAGAATGGAAAAGTAGTTGAAAGACCACAACATTTATGGATGAGAGTTTCTATTCAATTACATTCTAATAATTTTGCAAAAGTTAAAGAAACATATGATGCTCTTTCACAAGGATATTTTATTCATGCTACACCTACATTATTTAATTCTTGTACAAATCATCCACAATTAAGTTCTTGTTTTCTTTTGACTATGCATGAAGATTCTATATCTGGAATTTATAAAACTCTTTCTGATTGTGCTCAAATATCTAAATGGTCAGGTGGAATTGGTCTTTCTATACATAATATTCGTGCTCGTGGTTCTCGTATAGCAGGAACAAATGGTGAATCTACAGGAATTATTCCTATGTTAAAAGTCTTTAATGATACAGCTAAATATGTAAATCAAGGAGGAAAACGTAATGGATCTTTCGCAATATATCTTGAACCTTGGCATGCTGATATTGAAGATTTTCTGAAATTAAAGTTAAATCAAGGTGCAGAAGAAGATAGAGCACGTGATTTATTTTATGGTCTTTGGATTCCTGATTTATTTATGAAAAGAGTTGAACAAGATCAAGATTGGACTTTATTATGTCCACATGAATGTCCTCATTTAGCAGATGAATATGGTTCTGTATTTGAAGAACTTTATACACATTATGAAAAAACAAAGAAAGGAAAGGTTATAAAAGCAAAGAAATTATGGCAATTAATTTTAGATGCTCAAATTCAAACAGGAACACCTTATCTTTGTTATAAAGATGCTGTAAATTCTAAATCTAATCAACAACATTTAGGAACTATTAAATCTTCAAATTTATGTACTGAAATTATGGAATATACTTCTCCAACTGAAAGTGCAGTATGTAATCTTGGGTCTTTAGCTTTACCTAAATTTGTAGAAGATGGAAAATTTAATTTTGAAAAACTTCGCCATTATACTCGTATTCTAACACGTAATTTAGATATTGTTATTGATAAAACATATTATCCTACAATTGAATGTCGTAATTCTAATATGAAACATCGTCCTATTGGAATTGGAATTCAAGGATTAGCAGATGTATTTGCTAAACTTAAATTATCATGGATATCTATTGAAGCAAAGAATTTGAATCGTGAAATCTTTGAAAATATTTATTATGCTGCAGCTTTTGAAAGTATGAATGGAGCATCTGATGGTTTGTGGAGAGAAATTAGTATAGATACATATCGTTCATTTCAAGGTTCTCCAACTAGTAAAGGACAATTACAATTTGATTTATGGAATGAAACTCCTATTACAACTTATTTAGATTGGAATGAATTACGTAAATCATGTAGTGTTGGTATGCGTAATTCTTTATTAGTAGCACCTATGCCTACTGCATCAACATCTCAAATTCTTGGTAATAATGAATGTTTTGAACCTTTTACATCAAATTTATATACTCGTCGTGTATTAGCTGGTGATTTTATGATGATAAATAAATATTTAGTTGATGATTTAACTAAACTTGGATTATGGACATCTGATATACGAACTGAAATTATAGCAAATAATGGTAGTATTCAAAATATTCCACAAATATCTCAAGATTTAAAAGATATTTATAAAACTGTTTGGGAAATACCACAAAAGGTTTTAATTGATATGGCTGTTGATCGTGCTCCATTTATATGTCAATCTCAATCTCTAAATTTATTCTTGAGTGAACCTACATATGCTAAAATATCATCTATGCATTTCTATGCGTGGAAAAAAGGTTTGAAAACAGGTTGTTATTATTTAAGAACAAAAGCAGTTTCTTCAGCACAAAAGTTCACGGTCGAGCCCGCGTCAAATAATTGTTTAACTTGTTCATCTTAAATTTTCTCTCTAAGAAAGTATAAAACAAATGGAAAGTTATGCTAATCCCACTGTCCTAAATGGCACTGCTGGAAACTCTGCTCCTGTTGGTGGTCGTCGTCACAAGATGAAGAAGGTATCTGCCAAGACCATTCGCCGAACCTTGAAGAAGATGGGTCTAAAGCCTAAGGGTCGTGTAGTCTTGAAGGGTGGTGAACCTACTGGAGAATCTGAAGCTCCTGCAATGGGTGGTCGTCGCCGCAAGCGCTCAGCATCAGCCTCAACTCGTCGTCGTTCTTCCTTCAGACGTATGTTGGGTCTTTAAATTTTCTCCAATTTCAGATACCATAGCAAATAATTTTTCATTAAATCCAAAATGACATCCATTTGGTTCTTTTAATTCTGGAACTTTTCTTGAAGATGTATTTAATGGATGTATTAAACTAACAATAATTTCTTGTGGAGATAATTCACGGCACATATGTTCGCGACCGCGAATAAATGTATCACCTTCTGCAATTGAAATTTCAGGAAATTGAGTATTCTCCCAAAACTTTTTTGTAAATATCATAGAAGCTTCAGAAACTCTTTCAGACATTCTAAGTTTTAATGGTGGAGCATTCATAAAAGAACAATATTTTGTTATATCATAACATGGTATAGTTGTACAAAAAGCACATTCTTTTGATGGTTGTTTTAATAACATAGCTGTTCTTTGAAGAATACTATTATTAGGATATACATCATCATCATCCATAAATGCTATAACATCATACATACATTTTGATACACCAATATTACGTTTCTTACCTATAGATGTCTTGGTATCTAGACGAACATATACTACATTTGGAACTCCAAATAAAGTATCTTCAATTGGATCATCACCATCATCTACAATAACTAATTCTAATTTTTCTTCAGGATATGATTGAATCATATATGAATATTTTAGAATAGGCATAAATACACGTCTATCTTTTGTTATACAAACTATAGATACAGAAGGTAAATCTTCTTCTTTTGGAAGATCAATTAAATTTGTTTCAATAAAAACATTTCTAATTAAATCTTGAATTTTCAAAAAATCTGTATGTCTAGATTCATATTTTTCACGAATTAATTCAGATGAATTTTTACGTTGTTTAAATGATGTATCTGTATATTCACCTAATGTTTCAACTAAAGAATACATATCACATGAAAAAACATTTCCATAACATTCTTTATTTTCTTCTGAAAATCCTCTACAAAAATGAGCACCTACATTCATAGTTACAAGATCTTCTAAAAATGGTGGAATACTTGAAACTAATAAATTACATCCTGATGCCATAGCTTCATTTACTGCATGTCCAAATCCTTCAGCTTTAGATAAACAAATACAAAGTCCACATTCTAATAAAATTTCATCATATTCTTCAGGAGTTAATATTTTATTATATAATTTAACAATATGTTGTAAAGTTTCTGGAATTTCAATAGGTTTCCATGATATAATATTTAATTCTGGTAATTTTCCATATGTTTCAGAATCTGTATTTTTAATATGAATATACGCCTTAAATAAAACATCAATTTCTCTTGGAGCTTTTCCAATTGGAACAATAGCTTTATAATAATTCTTTTTTGTAGGTGTTTGTTTATTTATAGATGTCCAACCAATATATCTTATTTTTGTTGGTGTTAATTGTTTAAATATACGTTCAGCTTCATGTGTTTTTACCCATATTTCATTTACCATATCTAAATAAGGTAACCATGTTTTATAAGTGTTTTCATGATTTGGTATCCATATATTTTTAGAAGCATATGTAAATAAAGAAGGATTTATAGTTTCAAGAAATACATTTATATCTCCATTTTCACATTGTGGTTGATGATATGAAACCATACGTATTTCAACTTTTTCATTAAATGCAGCATAAATAATACCATAAAGAATTTTTATATCTTGTGCTAATCCTGTATTAGGACGAAGATTGGATATAAGATTAACTCTCATTTAATATTATTCATTTATTTACTGATTAAACGCCTTGTCGCACGTAAAAAAGGTTTTCTTAAAGTTTTAGAACGAACTTCAAGATATTTTAAATATTTTTTCCATGAATTTGTATCTTTTGAAATACATGGTAAAAATACACAAGGTCTATCTTTCCACCAAACAAGATTTTGTTCTTTATACCATCTCCATACATATACAGGATCTTTAATTTCTTTTGCTTCTGAAAGTTCAGTTTGTTTAATTAATAATTGACACATTTTCTTTTGTTCTAATGATTCATAACCATACCATTCACTAAATAAATTAGATTTATAACCTTCTATTGGAATAAATTGATTACCATTCCATCCAATACCTAAAATAGGTCGAAAAGAATCCCATGTAGGTTCAAATGTATACAATTTAGATTTATATTTTCCATATATACGATCATGAAATGATATAAGTTCCATTACGAAATTAAAAGAAAGACTTTAATTCACCTGTACGCGTTCCATATACACTTGAATTCATAGGATTTGCAATAGGTGGAGCAAAATCTTGAAGATCTTCTAAATAAAATTGATGAAAATCAACTTCAGAATATACTTTTGTTGCTGCATATCCTACAACACGAGCATTCAAATCAGCTAATTCTTCAGCTACTTGAAGAGGATTATTTTTAGCATACGTTAAATAATAACTTCTCATAATAAGTTTTAATTCTGTATCACTTTGTCTACCTACACGATATTTTCCATTACTCATTCTTAAAACTTGATCTTGAAGATCTTCTTGAAGTTTATTTAGATTATCTTGACTAAAAAATACTTGATTTAAAGGTGTACATGTATGAAGATGACCTATCATATCATATCGAATAGTTGTATCTAGAACACCTTTATCTTCTACTGTTCTATATGCTCTTTCAGCATACGCATTTGTTTTTTCATCTTTTATGTTAGATACACGACCATTATGAGACGGCGCAGGAAATAAATGATTACTTGATGTCATATTGTATCGATGTTCTACACTTTGAGGATCAATTGGAAACTCCATTACCAATAGGTTGGAAAGTTTTATCAGGATATCCAAGCGATATCCATATATCATTTACTAATGCTATATCTGAGGGTGTTGCTTCTTCATATGTAGAAGGATAACGTTTTTTAGTAACTCTTATAAAAATATAAGCCATATATCCTTCAATACTTAATTCAACAGTATTTGTAGCTGTTGCTTCTGCGCCATACATAAGACGACCATATATATCTCTTCCATAATTTCCGTCAGGTAAAAAAAGAATAACTTTAATAAAACTATTTATTATTGTGGTCAAATTTTCTTTACTAGTTTGTTCCATTATTTTAGGGGAGGGGTATAGTTTTTTCGTGCGCAGAGAATATCGTCTTCGTTAAGAGTATAACCAAAAATGTCCGCTGATTTACAATACTATACTCTATACACCGCCGATGCCTCCGCTACCAACACACTTACCGTGCTTGGTGAGACTGGTGTAGCATCGACCCCTGACCAGGAAATTGTAGTACACGTACCTGCTTCTGCGTTAAAGCAAGCTCTAACATTTGATCCTAGTTGGGAAAAGCCTGCCGATAACGTCCTTGATATGGAAAAGTTACCAAGTGTAACGTGGAACCCTAAGGCACTTGCAGATGCTATGAAGGCGGATACGGATAGCAAAACCGCCGAAGACCGTTTCCTTGCTAAGTATACGGCTCAAGGAAAAGATGCCGCGTTTGCAGATGATGCTGGAACTAGTCTTGACACCATGCAGAAATGGATTGCGTATGTCCCTCCTCCTGCCGGTAGTGACATTGAAAAGATTCCTTTTGAGGCAATTGTCAAGGTTGTTCCTGGTGCTGTAACTGCTGGAAAACTTGGAGATTCAGCCAGACTTGGAGCTCCTCCTGTAGTAGTCGGTAATTCAGATGCAGGTGCCCATGCATCTGATGTAATGAACCTTTTCGAACAAGCTTTGGCAGCAGGACGTGCCACAGAATCTGCTAATGGAGACGCCAGTGCAGCGAATGCTGGTAAACTAGAATTTGTAAATGGTGATTCAATCACTGTATATGTTGTTTACACCATCAGTAAGAGTGTAACTGTTACGATTGATGCTCTCAATGGTACCGGAAGTGCCCAATACCAAATTCCTGGAGGTGCCCTAATTGACGCATCCACCCCTCTCACCGAGAGTACTGCGGATGCAGATAAAGTCGTAAAAACTGTGGCCTACAAGTTCTTGGCACATGCTTAAACTCTAATCTAGTATATAATGATACGTAGTTCTAAAACTACAAAAAGTTTTATAGATTCAATTAAAATTGCAGAACTTCGACATGAAGAATCTGAAAGATTACATCTTTTATATAATGATAAACTTATTACTATATTAAAAAGATATATGACACAAGAAGTTGGTAAAGATGATGTGTTAAAAAATCTAAAAGATTTAGGAGCAGAAGTTAAGAACGCATAGATTCATATACAGATGAATTTGTAATTTCTTTTAATTCTAATGTGAATGAAAAATCCATTCCATTTAGATCTAAAATTTGTCCATATGGATCTGTAACTGTAACTGGAATATTTGATATATCTGTTGGTTGATTAAAAAAATATTCTTTTGTTAATGTATTACTTCCATCATTAAAACATTCTGAAAATTTTGGTTGATTTATAATAAATTTTGAAAAAGACCATGATTCTTCATTATCAGGATTTAAATAATATATAACTTTCCAATCAGGATGTAAATTTATAAAAATATAATTTGTATCTATTACATTCAATATACTTTCTGCTGTATAAGATTTTAATCCTTTATATAATCCTGTAATTTCTGTAAATCCAAGATTATATCCAAGTCCATAATCTTTTACTCTTTTTGAAAAAATACCATCTCTAAAATTTAAATCAAATGAATTTGTAGATGAAATTGTAACTTTTCCATTTGATTCATTCATAGTTAATGTAATAGAATTTATCGGAAATGCTAGATTTATTTTTGTTTTTATTTGTACAATTAATGAAGTAACTCCTAAAGGTGTTGAATCCCAATTTCCATCATCAATTATTATTTCTTTTGTTATTCCTCCTGTTGGATATGTTAAAAAAAATGATGTATTTCCTCTTACTTTTGAAAATGTATAAAATGTATTTGGAAATTCTATAGATGACATTCGTATAGAAACTACATTTTTTATAGGATATAATAAATGATATATAAAATTTGTTGATGTTCTATTTGAATTATTTTTTACAGAATCTATATTTATTTGATGTTCATCAAATCGAAATCTACTATCAATATTTAAAACATTTGTTTTTATACATTTATGATATAAAATATTTGTTGTTGATAAATCATTATAAAGAACTGGTTTTAATACTTCAGATCCAAGTCTTGGTTGAAATTTTTTAAAATCTTCTTGATTTTCTAATTCTTCAGGATGATTATCTATAGCAGGAACATCTTTATCATCTTCATTTTCATATACAAATATATCTGTAGCATGTTCTTCATATGTATCTGCTAAAACTTGTTGATAAGTTAGACTTTCCATTACTATTCTCTTATCAAAATGTTAAAATGCCCTCTCAAGTAAATTCGTATGGTTTATGGCTTGCGGCACAACAAAATCCTATTTGTCCTGTTCCTGGACCTACAGGAACTACAGGACCTACAGGACCAAATGGACCTACAGGTTCTGCAGGGCTTAATGGAATTTCATCAGGATTAAATTATTATTTTAATTTAACTAATAATATTATAACAAATACAGGTCCTACAGGTGGAACATTAAATACAAATACAAATTATGCTGGTTCAAATACAGCTTATACAGGTGGAGATGTAGGATATTTTGTTCAACAAAGTCAAATTGGACTAGTATCTCTTGCAAAGTTTGTTAGTACACCATTAACTCAATCTGTAATTCCTGCAGGACCATGGACATTTTATAATAATATTTATTCGTTTACAGGTCCTGTAGGACCTCAACCTTGGGCCCAACCAACAGGATCAGGAACACCTGGAAAAGTATATGCTATTGCCAGATATCAAGATTCAGTTACAAGTGGACAATTATTTAAAACAGGTAATGCAGATGTAAGTTTATCAGATGATACAGTTGTTCTTAATGGAAATGTATTATCACCTGTAACATTGAATGGTACAGGTTCTTTTTCAGTTGAATATTATGCTGAAAATACTACACCTGGAAATGTATATGAATTTTGGACACAAGGTAATTCAGTAGCATTTGTAAATACTTCATTAGGTGTAGCAAATGGAACACAAGGACCAACAGGAGCACCTGGAGCAACAGGACCACAAGGGCCACAAGGGCCTGCTGGATCTATACCTAATGGAAGTTCTGGACAATTAGCATATTTTAGTTCTACAAATACAGTTTCTGGAACACCAAATATAACAACAAATGGAACTAATTTATCAGTCCTATCAGGATCCGTAACTGCATCATCATATGCTGGTGGTTCAATGAATCTTGCTGGTAATGGAACATTTGGAGGACTTCTTGATGTTATTAGTGGTGCAATCGTCAATTCTTCTAATACTGCAGCACAAGGTTTGACTATTGGTGGAGTAGCAGGAAGTGTTAATTTATCTGTTCCATTATTAACTCAACAGAATCTTCAAGTTGTGAGTGCATCATCTCTTACGACAGCAGGAATTATTAATTGTGCAGGTCCTCTTACAGTTGTTAATCAGGGTATTAATACACCTGCTATTCTACCAGGTTCTCTTGGATCTATTGGTTCTTTTATTGATTTTACTACAACAATTGGTCAAGCATCTTTTGTTATAGCAGGATGGAGATTTACATGGGGAAGAACTCCTAATGTATTTAATGGAGGCGTTTGTACATTCACAACTGCATTTCAAAAAGCTCCTGTAGTTTTACTAAGTGAATTTGGTTCATCAAATCATTCATATTCATTATCAAGTGTAGGTATAACCCAATTTTCAATTTTTCATAGTGCTCTTGTACAAATTGGTTTTTTCTTTTTAGCAATAGGTCAAGCTTAAACTTTAAGTTTAGATAAATCATGTAACCACATTCCTTTAGGAGTTTGTGATTCTAAATCTACAATATTCTTTTTAAGTTCTACAAGATCATTTTCATGTTTTTGTGCATTTTTTAAAGTTAGAGATTTAATTGGAAGATCTAACAAATAATCAAATGAATCTTTTATCTTTAAGAACTTTTGTGTTTCTAATAATTCATCACATTTCTCAAGAGTTTGACGTCTCAAATCTGGTAAAGGAGTTTCTAAACATTGTTGTTTAATAAATCTCACAACATTCTCATGATAAGGAAGTTTATCTTTCAAAGTTTTTAACATAAATGCCAATCTCTTTTCATATAAATCAAGTCTTACACTAACATATTCTTTTAAAATATCATTAGGTGTTTCATATTTCTTAATTACACCTTTTGAATTAAATGCGTGCATATTTGTTAACTTAATTTTCTCAGTTAACAATTTTGTAATATCTCCTTTAACTTTTACAAGAACATCTGTATCTGTTGATGTATCTGTATAATCTTTTATAGTTCCATCAATACACATCTTATCTAAAGTTTCACGAAAATCTTGTGTCCATGTTTCAATTGGAAGCTCTGTAATTGTAATTGTATCACCTTCAACTTTTGAAACACCTTCAACAAGATAATCTTGTTTATCAATCTTTGTAATTTTTCCTTTAAATCCACGAGTCCATGGAGTAAATTCACGATCTAATCCTGTTCCCTTTTCTAACCATTCTGTAATTGCTGATTTTAATTCTGTTGGATTAAATGATGGTATGAAAGTTGAATATCCTGTTCCAATACCTCTAGAACCATTCACAAGAAGCATAGGTAATATAGGTGCATACCATTCAGGTTCAACAAGAATACCATCATCATCACGATATACAAGACAATCAAAATCATCTGTAGGAACTAAATCTTTTATATATGATTGAAGATATGTATGAATATAACGAGGTGAAGCTGAATCTTTACCACCTTGTAATCTTGTTCCAAATTGTCCTTGTGGAACTAACCATGGAATATTATTAGATCCAACAAAATCTTGTGCCATTCCAATTATTGCATCATTCAATGAAGCTTCACCATGATGATATCCTGAATGTTCTGAAACATATCCTGCAAATTGAGCAACACGAATCTCTGATTTTAGATTTCTTTTAAAAGCAGAATAAAGAATTTTACGTTGAGATGTTTTAAGACCATCCATAACATTTGGAATACTACGTTCCAAATTATAATTTGAGAAATGTATTAAATCTTTATTCACAAAATCTTCATATAATAAATCTTTAGATGGTCCTACAATTTCTGAACGATTATAAGTTTTTAACCAATCTTTACGATTATCTGCTCTTGATTTATTAAACGCCAAATCTATACTATCATCAGATAATGTAGAAAATGTATAATTTACAATATTAGGAATTTTGAAATATTCTTTTGCTTCATCACGAGTAGATGTTCCTAATCCTTTATAATATTTCACATTCCATCCACGTGAACTATCAGTTTTACGCCATTCTTCATATTCATATTGTGTATAAAACACTTTATGAAGTTTTCCTTTATGTGCCTTTACAATAGGTGTAGCCATATACGTTATAAATCCTGGGACTTTTATAAGTTCATGCCATAATTCATGAAACATGTTTATAAGAAGACCACGAATATGTGATCCATCATAATCTTGATCTGTCATAATAAGAATACGACCATATCTCAAACTTTTTAGATCTGTATATTTCTTTCCAGTTTCAAGACCAACAATTTTCTTTAAATTTGCTATTTCTTCTGTTCCTTCAATTTTCTTTGCAGAAATATCTTTTACATTTAATAGTTTACCTTTCAAAGGAAATACACCATAAAATTTACGTTGTTCTTGTGATAATCCACTTATAGCCATTGCTTTTGCTGAATCTCCTTCTGTAAGAATTAGAACACATTCATGAGAACGAGCTGTTCCTGCGTATACTGCATCATCAAGTTTAGGTATACCTGTAATTTTTGATTGTTTCTTTCCATCTGTTTTCTTAAACTCTTTTGCATCTTTAGCATCTTGTGCTTCCAAAACTTTTGTTACAATATTTAATTTTGAAATAATCTTTTTAAGAAAATCTTCACCTAATTTACAAGAAACTTTTGAAGTTAAAACTTCTTTTGTTTGAGAACTAAAAGATGGATTTTCAACACAACAACAAATAAATACTGCTAATGAATCTTTTACAATAGCAGGTTTTACTTTAATTTTCTTTTTAGTTTCTAAATAAGTAACAATATGATTAACAATTTGATTCGTAATTTCGTCCACATGTTTTCCACTACGAGTCCAAATACCATTCACAAAGGAAACATTGAACCCTCTGTCAACAGGACTATCCGAAACTGCAAGTTGCCAGCCGGTTTGAGGAATATCTGTGACAATGTTTGTATCTACAGGGAGATACCAGGAGGCGTAACTTGTAAGGTCTCTAAACTTAATGAGTGTGTCGCACCATGTGACTCTGACATCCTTACCAACTGTCATTGCCAAGTCGTAGATTCTACGTTCTATGATCTTAAGTAATTGTGATGGAATTTTAGATTCTTTCCAACCAAATCTTGTAAAATCAGGTGTCCATTCAATTTCTACATAAGGTTTTGTTTTACATGCTTTTATAGAAGGTTCACCAATTTTAGACATATTATCTTCAAATGTTTGAACGTATTTTAGTTGACGTTTTCCATCTACAATAGTTATAGTAAATTTCTTTGAAAAGATATTTACAAGTTTTACTCCATATCCATTCTTTCCACCAACAAGTTTCTTTTCAGTTTTATCATAATTTGTAGATGTTAAAAGTTCACCAAATATCATTTGAGGAATATATACACCATATTCAGGATGCTTTTCAACATCTATAGATTCACCATCATTTCTCATTACAATAGAAGTTTCATTCAAAACAGAAATATCTATATGTTTTACAAGATTCTCGGACTTTCTTTGTTTTAAACGAACTACATGATCATGTGCATTCACAAGTAATTCATCAAATAATTTATAAAATCCTGGATTGAATGTTGTTAATGTATCCAATACAAACTTTTCACCATCCACTACATACATATCCTCTGTTGTATTTTCAATTGAACCTATATATGTATCAGGAAGACTTAAAATATGCTCCCTATGCGTATGCTTGCGATATTGCTTTGATAATTCCATTTGACGATATATCAAATAATATGTAAATGATTCGTTTTTTAATACTCGTTTTCACATTTTGAACATAATTATTTTAAATGCCTCCTAGAAAAACAAAAATTGTAAAGGAAACTAAAGTTATTGAAGAAACTCCTGTTGTATTTTTTTTAAGAATTAATGAAGATGAAAATTTAATAGAACCTGCAGAGCAAACTCTTACATATTCAGAAATATTAAATTCAGTTGAATCAACATCAAATCGTGAAATTTTTAATACAGATTTAATGAAATCAGTTCTTGATAAAGTTGTTGTAGATAGATATACTCCTCAAACAGCTTGTTTTTGGTGTTGTCATACATTTGGTTGGACTCCTTGTATTCTTCCTAAAACATATGATACATATAAAAATCTTTATATTTGTGAAGGTAATTTTTGTTCACCTGAATGTGCTTTAGCTTATATTTATTCTGATACTAAAGCATCTGATTCTACAAAATGGAATCAACATTCACTTTTAAATTCTTTATATTTTGGATTGTATAAGAAACGAACATTATCTCCTGCTCCACCAAGATCATTATTAAGATTATTTGGAGGACCTTTAGATATAGAGCAATATCGTGAATATTTAACAGGATCAAATGATATAATTCTTGTTGATTTTCCTCCTGTTCGTTTACAATTTCCTTCTATGAATGTTCAAGGACCTTTGAGAGATATAAAGAAATATGTTTCATTATCAACAGACGCAGTAGAAAAAGCATCAGAACAATTAAGATTAAAAAGATCAAAACCAGTCAATCCAAATATTCAAACTTTAGATATGTGTATAATGAGAGCTTAAATGGTTTTCACTTGTAAATAAGAAATGATTCGAATCCTGCTTGGTTTTTTTGCCGTTGGGATTGGAACTCGTGAATTATTAATTGATCCTATAATACCAACTCTTACAACAACAGCAAGTAAAACTTCTACAAAAACAACAACATCTACAAGAACTTCTATTCCTTCAGGATTAATTACACAATCACAACCAGTAAGTTTAACAAGTATAAAAACAGCAACATCTACAAAAACTGGAACTCAATCTAAAACTTCATCTTCATCATCTCAACCATCTGATTCTTTAATGTCAAGTAAAACATCTTCATCAAGTATTTTAAAAACAAAAAGTTATTTAGTTAGTGATACTCCAACATCAAGTTCTGCTTCTTCAAAATCTCAAAGTGCTACAATAACATTATCAAGAACTGCTCGTGATTCAAGATCTTCAAGTTCATCTCCATCAAGAAGTAGAAGCGCAAGTAATTCAAAAACTTCTACATCTACAAATAGTTATTCTGCTTCATCTAGAACATCTCAATCAGTTCGCGACACTCCATCAACTACTTCAACAACAACATCTTCAAAAACAGGAACATCAACAACATCTATTTCAAGAACTCCTCCAAATTCAAAAACTTCTACAGGAACTGTAACAACTACATTATCTTTAAAAACAACAAATACAGGAACACTTACAATATTAGGAACACCAAGTTTTTATTCAAGTATAACTTTAAGTGCTAATTCTCGTGTATCTAAAACATCATCACAAACAGCTACATCTAGTAGAACAATTCAACCTTCAAAAACAGCAACATCTTCTGTATCATATACTAGTTCAGGAATATCAACTATTAGTATAACTATAACTTCTACAGAAACACTATCATCTATGTTTTCAAGAATGAATAGTAATTCTAGTAGTGCTTCAGTATCTCCAAAACCAAAACAATCTCATACAAATGATCCAACATTTAGTTCATCAAATAGTCGTTCTTCAAATATTACTAAATCATCAACACCTACAACAACATTTACATTAAGTAGTTCAGCTACACGAACTATTTTTGGTACATATTCATCTACACAAAGTTCTTTTGATACAAAATCTTTAACATTATCAAAATCATCAACATCATCAGGATCTTTATCTTCAACAACAACATCAACAAAAACAGTAACATCATCAAAAACATCTACATCAAGTCCTGCTTCTACAAAATCTATGACTTCAAATCCAACATTTACATTAATATTAACACCTTCATCAACAAGATCATCTTCTTTAAGTTCATCACAAACTTTTACAAATAGTTTAACACCTTCTACAAGTCGAATACTTACTAGAACAATGACTTTATCAAGTTCTTTAGATTCTCATCCATCATATACATCATCTTTTACAATAAATTCAAATACAGATACTTTAACAAAAAGTATTTCTCCAATTCAAACAATTTCTTTTTATACATTTTCAGTAACAAGTTCTGCTTCATCAACAAATTCTAAAGAAAGTTATTCATCTACAAGTTCGGCATCATTTACAAGTTCTACAAGTTCAAGTCATTCAAGTTCATATTCATCAAGTTCAAGTCATTCAAGTTCATATTCATCAAGTTCAAGTTATACACCTATAACAATTTCAGGAACATTTAGTTTTACTCCAGAAGGTTCTAATACTCCAAGTGCAATTATATCTACAACAGCAATTCAAATATTAACTAAAACTACTAGTATATCTCCTTCTAAAACATTTGTATTAAGTATTTCACCAAGTGTATCACAAAGTAATACAGGTTCATTAACTACTAGTCTATCTCCTTCTAAAACATTTGTATTAAGCATTTCACCAAGTGTATCACAAAGTAATACGGGTTCATTAACTACTAGTATATCTCCTTCTAAAACTTTTGTATTAAGTATTTCACCAAGTGTATCACAAAGTAATACAGGTTCATTAACTACTAGTATTTCACCAAGTGTATCACAAAGTAATACAGGTTCATTAACTACTAGTATATCTCAAACTGTATCTCAAAGTAATACAGGTTCATTAACTACTAGTCTATCTCCTTCTAAAACGTTTGTATTAACTCCTACCATTTCTGTAACAATATCTAAAAGTCTAACAAATAGCATTACAGGATCATTAACTAAAAGTTTAACTCCTTCTAAAACGTTTGTATTAACTCCTACCATTTCTGTAACAATATCTAAAAGTCTAACAAATAGCATTACAGGATCATTAACTAAAAGTTTAACTCATTCTAAAACATTTGTATTAACTCCTACCATTTCTGTAACAATATCTAAAAGTCTAACAAATAG
>Ga0214923_10001906_pt1 | contig 28740 bp, 37 predicted proteins | sample LL1510_MetaG_FD_177993 | JGI IMG/M metagenome (GOLD analysis project Ga0214923, IMG submission 177993) | Freshwater microbial communities from Lake Lanier, Atlanta, Georgia, United States - LL-1510 | ecosystem: Environmental > Aquatic > Freshwater > Lake | place: USA: Georgia | collected...
GATTCAGTTTCAAACCAACGTTTAATAGTGTTTGAGTGTTTAACATATTCATAAGCCAATCTATTAATAACTTGTTGGCTTTCTTTACATTTCTGTAAAATTTCGGGTTTTAGTGTTTTTTTAAATGCCATTGATTAGTTTTACTTGTTTTTACTCTACAAATATACAACTAATTTTAATACAAATGTAAACAAAATGTATAAATTTTATATAAATTATGTAAACAATTGAAAATCAAATGTAAAATTTTTTATTTTAATAAATTATTTATTTTAAAAACCCAACAATTAAGATAAAATTGCTACATTTGTAATGCGTATTTTAATAACGTTAATTCAAACAATGACATAGCCATACATTTAAGTACTGATAAATATTATTTGTCAGTTAGTGAGCGCATTGTTTATCCACGTTGTCATTTAGCAGAAGAATTAATACAGATACTTTGTTTAAATATTTTAGAATGTAATGATAATAGATACCTTGAGGCGTATAGTGGTGGTTATTTAAAACAGTTTTTATGCGCTTGTTTATTTAGGTTATGGCATAACAAAGACCGTAAAAAAAAATACAAAAAATCTACCACAAATGATTTATTTGAGCATTGTGATTTAGCTATTAACATTGATGAGTTAATAGATGATAACCATGATTATGATAAAAAGACGATTGAAAAAATGATAGATATTATAAAAAAAGATTGTGACAGTAGCAATCAGGGTATTTTTTATAAGTCACGTGTGTTTAATTATTCTCATAATAACATAGCTGAATTAGATGCGATAGGCTTTAATAGTGCTGCAGAATTTTCAAGGAATTCAAAAATACCAAAAACAGCAGTACAACAGGCTTGTATAGCCTATAAAAAATATTTAAAAAAAAAATTAAAGAATGATTGAAACCGTAATAATAATATCCATTTGCTCATTTTGGTTTGCAGAACTTTCAACCATACCTCAAACCATCATACAATGGTTAGATACCAACCGATTAATACCTTTTGATTGTTCAAAATGTTTAGGCTTTTGGGTAGGTGTATTTTATATTTATGGTTGTAGAGAATATGAATTTTTTTATTTACCTTTACTCACATCATTTGTATCAATTATATTAAGTCGATTATATTATAAATTTTTATCATAATGACCTATACAGAAGCCTGTGAGATATTTATTAAACATAATCAATTCTTTGAATTATACGCAAGGGAAAAATATATTCCCCGAGCAATGGAAAGTATAATAGGAGAAATAACATTAGCTTACATGTCTATTAATCCTGATTATAAACAAACTTGCTCTAATTGTGGGAATGAAATGATAATAGATGCTAACCGACATAGGTTAAAATATATTAAGTACTTAAACGAAAAGCACCCTAAACCAAAAAACTATAAATTTTGAAAATTCTTTTAATATCAGATTTTACATTTAAAAATGGTCAAGCGGTTGTTAATGCTGTTGCATATCATCGTTTATATAAGCCGCATAAAGTATTAAACAGACTTAACCCGGAGATTCAATTTACACAAGCATCAATGAATGATGCGGGGTTAGATGATGATTTTTTTAAACAATTTAATTTAGTAATATTTTCAAGAACTTTGAATCATTTATACTGTGATAAGTTAGATTTATTTGGTATTAAGTATGGTATAGATGTTGATGATTACTGGTATTTACCTGAAAATCATATAGCGTATGAGGATTATAAAACTAATAACTATTCAGAAACTATAATTAAATCAATAGAACGTGCATATTTTGTAATTACAACAACCGAAATATTAGCAGAAAAAATTAAGGCTCATAATAAAAATGTTTACATAATTGAAAACGGTATTGATGTTGAGGATGAAAGTTGGAAACCACATAAATCAGAGTCTAAATTTATTCGCTATGGTTTTACAGGTGGTAGCACTCATTACTTTGATTTATTACAAATACATAAAGACGTACAAAAAGCGTTCTATGATGCTAAGTTAGCAGGCAATATACAAATGGTCTTATGTGGTTTTAATGCTGAATATAAAAAAGAAAGTATTTACATCGGCTATGAAAATATGTTGACGGATAATCATAAAACATTGGCTAAATACTATCCTGATTACTCGCATGAACTTAAAATACTTGAAACGCCATTAGCTTTAGATAAGCCATATAGACGTATAAACACAATAGATGTATTTAATTTTGGCTATTGTTACGATGCTATTGATGTATGTATAGCCCCTTTAGAGTTTAATGAATTTAATTCTTGTAAATCAGAACTTAAATTAATTGAGGCTGGGTTTAAGGATTGCGGAGTTATGTGTTATCATCGTGCGCCTTACTCTGTATTAGCTACTGATAAAAATTCATACGACTTAAATAAACGAACATTTTTTGAATGGGCAAGGTTTATTAATCAAAACCCTAATTCATTAAAAGATACAAAGGCACAATTAAAAATTGATACCCAAAAATATTCATTAGATTTGTTAACTAAAAAAAGATTAGAACTATATAAGGAATGGCTTTAATAGGTATGGCGGTGTACTCAACACCCGAAAATAAAAAGGATGATTGTTTATTTAAGACTTTAGTTAGTTTAAAAAAAACTGTTGATTTTAGTAAGCATAGTTTAATGTTGTCTGTTAATGCTTTAACCGAAACAACACAAACAATATTAGATTCGTTTAACGATATTATAAGTGAAGTAATATTTAATCCTACAAACATAGGAACTGCGGAGGCTATTAATAAAGTATGGGCAAAACGTAAACCTAATCAACACTGCCTAAAAATGGATGACGATGTAGTAATCTATAATGATGGATGGTTAGATTTATTAGAGGAGTGTATAAGCAGAGATAATAAAATTGGTATAATAGGCTTAAAACGTAAGGATTGTTGGGAGAAACCTCAACACGATAATCCTGATTATAAATCTGAATTAATAATGTTGCCGCAAACAGCAGGAGAAAAATGGTTAGTGGTTGAAAATGCTAAACATATTATCGGAACGTGCCAATTATATAATTTTGCTTTATTAGATAAAATTGGTTATCTTTACCAACCAAGTCTTTATGGTTATGATGATGTTTTAGCATCGTGGCGTTCTCAAATTGCAGGGTTTAAAAATGTATTTTTACCTCAAATTGAAATAGACCACATAGATGACGGACAAACACCATACCAAGACTGGAAGCATAGGCACTCAGGCGAACAAACACAAACGGTAATTAATTTAGTAAATGATTATTTAAACGGAATTAAACCAATATATTACAAACCAAATGAAATGTAAATTAATAACCACCTGCTCCGACATAACCAAAACGGAGTTATTACAACAATCCTTAAAGAAACATGGATGGGATTATCATATTATTGTACATGATTGGCTTGGGTTTGGGGATAAGATAATTAAGACTTATGAATACTTAATAGCTAATCCTGATATTACTCATTTCTTTTATTCAGATGCTTATGATACCATTTCTGTTAATACAATGGAGTACGCTTTATCTCAGGTAAAGGATAAAGATTTAATCTTAATGAGTGCAGAAAGAGCGTGTTATCCTCATCCTGATAAAGCTACTTTATACCCTGAATGTAAAACACCTTTTAAATATGTTAATGGTGGGGGATGGTTTTGTAACGCCCAATGTTTTATTGAGGCGGTAAATGCAAACCCTTTAACAGTTGAAACTAATGACCAAGTATGGTTTACTGACTTATTTTTAAAATACCCACAATATGTTAAATTAGACTCAAATTGTAATGTATTTCAGACTATTGCATTTTGTTCTGATACCGATTTTGAGTTAAGTGATAAGATTTTAAACACAGTAACTAAAACAAAACCTGTATTTATTCACGGTAATGGTCACACTTCATTAGATAAATTTTTAATATATGCAAGTGTTAATGTAACAAATTCGTTAAATGAGCTTTCTGCATATTGGAAAGATACACCCGAAAGACATAAGGATATTAATGAGTTATTTGAAATTGAAGTTAATAAAACCCCAAAACTAAAAGCACTACGCGATTATGTAGAAGCAAATATACATGGGTTTGGGGAGCGTTCATTCTACTGGCTGTTTAAATTATTAGTTGATACTCAAAAACCTAATTTTAACTTTTTAGAGATTGGTGTATTCAGAGGGCAAACATTAGCCTTAATTCGTACTTTAGCACCTAAAGCAAACATTGTAGGTATTACCCCTTTAGATTCTACTGATGGTCATTGGGAATCAGATTACGCAGCGGATATAGCAAAAATACACACAGAATTTAAACTAAAGCAACCTAAAATAATTAAAGGTTTAAGCACAGATGAAACCATTTTAACTGAAGCAAGTAAAACGGAATGGGATGTTATTTATATTGATGGTGGTCATTCTTATGAGGTTGCACATTCAGACGTTTATAAATATTCCTCATTTGTTAAAATAGGTGGTTATTTAGTGATTGATGACTGTTGTAATAAATATAATTTACCTGATGGAATGTTTAAAGGAATTGAAACCGTATCTAAAGCAGTAGATGAATTGTTACCAAATGAATATTATAAAGAAATTTGCTCAGTAGTTCACATTAGAGTTTTTAAACGTATAAAGTAATGACACTAACACCAATAAGATACTTTGATTACCTAAACGAGTTACAAACTAAAATAGATTTGTTTACAGCTTTAGGCATGACTTTTATAGTTTATCATAATTAATGGCTGAAAAGAAAATAGGACATAGATTTGCAATGGGTAATAATTTCTCAATAGGTAACAATGGGGGGCGTCCTGCTATATATAAAACACCTGAGGAATTATACAACAAAATAATGGAATACTTTCAATGGGCAGAGGATGATAACAAAGGCAAGATAACAATTACAGGTTTAACTCTTTATTTAGGATTTGAAAGCCGTAAAAGTTTGTCGGATTATGAGGATAAGCCAGAGTTTTCCACACTTATAAAAAGGGCAAGATTAGCAGTAGAAAGTTATTATGAGGAGAAATTAAGTAATATGACTTATGGTGGTGCTATCTTTGCTTTAAAGAATTTAGGTGCTGAATACTGGAAAGATAAAACTGAGCAGGATGTTAAAAATACTATCATAAACGCAAATGCAAATTTCGGTAACACTATACAATCCTCACCAAAATCAGAAGAAAATACATGATAGTATAAATAATGAGCCATACAAATACTATTCATTAAATATTGGTAGGCAGTTTGGTAAATCTTTATTAGGAACTAATCAGGCGTTATATTGGCTTTTTAATGTTCCTAATTGTAAAATTGGTTGGGTGTCACCAATTTACAAACAATGCAAAAAAGTATTTACGGATATTGATAATGCATTCTCTGAAAAGTTAGTATTTGAATCAATAAATAAAACTGATTTATTCTTTAAAAGTCATGGAGGGTCAACACTTCAATTCTTTTCATCTGAGAACTATGATAACATAAGGGGGGAAACATTTGACTATCTTGTAATGGATGAGTCAGCATGGCAAAAGGAACAGGCATGGACTGAGGTATTAAGAGCAACAGTATTAGTTAGGGGTAAAAAAGTATTATTTCTTTCAACTCCAAAGGGTAAAAATTGGTTTTATAAACTTCATGCCTTAGATGGTGTAAACTCACAATACAAGTCTTTTACAATGACTTCTTATGATAACCCATTAATTAACCCTACTGAGATTGATGATGCTAAATTAACACTACCAATAAATGTATTTAGACAGGAATATTTAGCTGAGTTTATAGATGGTGGTGCAGGTGTATTTGTAAATGTACCTATAAATAACCATCCAAGTGGAGATTCTATTTACTATGCCGGAATAGATTTAGGTAGAGCAGATGATTATACAGTTTTAACAGTTTTAAACTCTAAAGGTCAACAGGTTTATTGTAATAGATGGAGGCATAATACATGGAAAAACATTATTAACGAGTTAATACCACACTTAAAAAAGTGGAATGCTAAATGTTATATTGAAGTTAATAGTATTGGTGATGCTATATTTGAACAGATTAAATCTGTTTATTCAAAAGTTGAGTCATTTGTTACCACATCAAAAAGTAAGCAGGATATAATAGAGCAGTTGCAAGTTGCTATCCAAAATAAAGAATTTAGTATTTTAGATATTGATTGGCTTGAAAAAGAATTTGAATTATTTACTTATGAATATAACCAAAAGACAAGAAGTATAAAATATACAGCTCCAAATGGCTTTCATGATGATGGTATAATGTCATGCGCTTTTGCGTATCACGCATTAAAAACATTAAAAAACTCAGGAAAATACACTTTTGCGTAATTTTTAACTAACTAATTGTTATATAAGAATATGGGATTACCTTTTAATTACAATCAAATTACAATTAATCAGCTCCAAACTATTCAGCCTTTTTTGGAAAATGAAAAAGATTGGACAAAGATTATAGGATATTTCCTAAACAAAACAGACGATGAGGTTGAGGCTTTTAGCTTAAGGTATTATAAATATTGTGTACGTAAATTATCTTTTTTAAAAGAATTACCAAAAGCTAAAGTAAAGCTTAATAAACAAAATTTTTTAATTAAAAAAGTTAGTTATTACCCTAAAAAAAGAAATTTAATATATTTTAAAGGTCATTTATTTAAAGCGTATAAAGATGTTAACGATATAAATACTGGGGATTATATCAGTATTAAAACGGTTATTTCTGAAAATAAAGAAATAGATTGTTTACATACTTTGTGTGCTATTGTTTATAAACGTGCTTTTGGCAAGGATTTTAGTTTTATTTATAAAGAAGAATTGTTTAAGTATATTACTGTTCAAAAGGCTTATAACACGCTTTTTTTTTGCTTAGAAGTATTAATGAACTGGAGTTTAAATACTCTGGATTATTTGGAGGCGGTGGAGAAGATACAGAAGAACAGCCAAGAGATGAGTCTTCAGAATTTCGGAACTATTGGGGATGGTATTGTTTGATAGATGAAATTACACATGGCGATGCTTTAAAAGAAGATGAGGTTTATAAATGGGAAGTAGTGCGGTTTTTAAACAGATTGTGTTATATTAAAGATAAAAATAAAATGTTAGACAGTATTAAAATAAAAGAACAGTTATTAAATGCTAAATGATGAGTTAAAAACTTTATTAGATGGCTTTGCCATTACTTTAACTGAGGATTTAAACCACTCCTTAAATACTGCTTTGCGTAATGGTGGCAGAAAACAACCACAGGAAGCGAAACTAAACTTTACTCATAAAATAGCATTTGAGAACAATGAATTAACTATAACCATTTTAGCAAGTGGTAAGTATTGGAGGTACATTGAAAGTGGAAGAAAAAAAGGAATTATGCCGCCATCAACTCCTTTCGGCAAACGTTATCAGGCTGAGATAGGTGTTTCTGCTCCTAAGATAATTCAGGAAATGCAGCAAAAGTATTATGAAAAACATAAACTTAAACGTAAAGTAAAGAAATTACCATTTGAAAAAGCGGTTAAACAGTTAAGTTATTTAATTGCAAGGGGCATTAAAAATAAGGGTATAAAACCTAAACCATTTTTTGATAAAGTATTACAGGACGGTAGGATTAATAAATTAAGCGAACAGGTTTCTAATTTAATTAGTAAAGAAATAATAGTTAATATTCAATTACAGTAATGGCAATAACAGTATTATCAAGCCCTGCATATACTACACCATGTTATAACGAGCAATGGTTTGTAGCTTCAAGTAATCAAACGGCACAGCCTAATTTTAAATATCGTGTGGTAATAACCGATGTTATATCGGGCGCATCATGGACTGAGGATTATAATGCTAATTTATCAGGAAATGTTGAAGTAGACGTAAGGGCTTTTGCAAAGGTTTATATTCAAAATTATTTACCTGTAAATCTTTATGGGTGGAAAAAATGCACGAATTGTAGCAGAAAGATAAAAGTAAATATAGGCGAAATTTATGGCAGCCCAGCTACCTATCATGCAGGAAGTGATAATTATTACTTAGTTTGGAATAGTGCCTTAGAGTTATTTGATTTTGCTAATTACAATGTACTTAATTATGTTTACGATAGCACATCGCCTACATATCCTTTTTTAAATACATTAGCATCTAAAACTTATGTAAATAGAAGTAATTATTTATATGTAATTGTTAAAGAGGGTTTGTTGTCAGATTTACAAGCATTAAGAATTGTTACTTATAATGCTTCAGGAACTATATTGGGTATTTATGAAATACCACGCCCTGACTATACAACAGGATTATATACAGACCAATACTGCTGCATTGACGTTGGTTATAAAGGATTAAACAATATTAGCGGCAGCGAATATGTATTGACTTACGGCTCTGCTCCTATTATAACTTCTAATGTAGCTTATTATGATGTTTTAGATTTAGATACATTAAATAAATTACAAACTATTACCATTGACTGTTCTCAATTTACAGTTTACACTTTACATTATTTAAACACAAAAGGGGCGTATAATACTTTACATTGTAAAATGTTTACTGAATTAACAACCACTAAAACAACTACATCTTATAAAAAATCAGGGTGGACAACAGTATCAAATGTTAAAACTTTAGATGCCTCTGGTGGTTTGGAAAAGACATTAAGTGTTAATATACAAGATAGTTTACTTGTTCAAAGTGACTGGCTAACACAAACAGAATTCGATGCTCATAAAGATTTATTTACATCACCTGACATTAGATTAGATTTAGGAACAAGTACACCGTATAAGCGTGTTAAAATAACTGATAACGGATATACACAAAAGAACAGGGATAGACTTAGAAATTTAACATTTAAGTTAGAATATACACATCAAAATAATAGACAAATAGGCTAATGACTGATAACATTCAATTATTATTATACGACCAAAGCGATGTTGAATATGACATAAGTTATATTGATGAGATTCCAATTTCATTAAACTTTTTAATATCTGACATCAATAGACCTGATAAGCGTAATAGTTCATTTAGTAAAACTATTAATTTGCCCGGTACAAATGAGATTAATGATTTTTTTAAATTTCATTGGCGTACAAATATTAGCTTTAATTATTTCGACCCTAATTTAAAATGTAGGATTATTTATAAAATAAACGGCGTTGAGTACATTAAAGGATATATTCAATTGCTTGAAATGTCGGTAGATGATTTAACTCAGGAGGTTAATTATGAAATATCAATCGTTGGAGAATTAGGTGATTTTTTTAAGGCTATTGGAGATTTACTTTTAACCGATTTAAACTTTAGTCAGTTTGACCATGTATTAAATAAAACAAACATTACAGATAGTTGGAGTACTCAAATAGTTGATGGTTTAGGGCACACTCCGTTTACTCTTGGATATGGATATGTTTACCCATTAATAGACTGGGGGTTAAATGGCGGTAACAATACAGAACATCATGTTAAGCATTTTAGACCTGCTATTTATAAAAAAATGATTTGGGATATATTAATGACCCAAATTAATTGGTCTTATTCATCCAGCTATTTAACATCAACTTATTATAAATCATTAGTTATACCGCCTACAAATCCAAATGATATAACATTAACACAGTCAGAAATAAATAATTCACAATTCTATGCGGCAAGAACAAGTACCCAAATAGGAACGGCTCAAACTTGCTCGTATAGTGGTGCATGGAATACGGGTATAAGCGGAACAGCAGGGGATGTTGTTATATTTACAGATGACAGTACTCTGCCTTATAATGATGCAGGTGCACAGTATAATACAGGAACAGGCGAATTTATTGTAGCAAATACAAATGTTTATACAGTTGCATCAGTTGTTAACTTTAGCATTACATTTACTAATTCATTAGGAACAGCAGCTTATCATGCCGTAAATACAGGTTCAGTAACAGCAACATTAAGAAAATACGATGGCTCTCCTTATGGTTTGCCGGTAGCTACTAATTCTTATTTCTTTACACCAACAGGCACTCAGTCAGGCTTAACTACAAAAGATTTTCAAATTAGTGTATTGTTTCCGGGTGTTACTTTAAATGCAGGGGAAAAATATAAAGTATATTTAAAATTTAGCGCCGTTCAGTTTACTTTATACACAGGTGCTTTAGCGATTATATCAACAGGGGTTACAACCGCTAAAATGAATTATAAAGCTAATAGTGTTTATTATGCTAATTTAGATAGTACAGTTATAACAGAGGGATATACCTTAAGTATGAATAAAGTATTGCCGATTAATACTAAAGTTGTTGATTGGATTATGAATGAAATATACTTAGGTAATTTATTATTAGAATTAGACAAAACAACTCCCAATAAAATAATTATAGAAACGAGGGAAGATTTTTATACTGGTAACTTAGATTGGACAAATAAGCGAGATTATAGCAAAAAAAGAAAGATTTTACCAATGGGTAGTTTAGATTGGAAACGCTATGATTTTACATACAAACAGGATAATGATTATTACAATAAACTTTATTTTGATGAATACCAAGAGGTTTATGGTTATGGGTATTATGAAATACAAAATGATTTTCTTGTAAATAAACAAAAAAAAGAGTTAATATACTCAGCAACTCCAACAGTAGGAAACAATATAAACGGATTGGTAATATCTAAAATTTACCAAATAGATAATGGGATTGTTAAGCCTATTAAGACAAATTTAAGGCATTTATATTATGGTGGGGAAATTGCATTAAGCTTTGGAAGTTGGACATTAAAAAGCGCATTAAGTGGAGATACTGTTTATACTACCTATCCTTATGCAGGGGATACAGATAACCCATATACGCCAACATTAACAATTAATTGGGATACACCAAAAAAAATATATTATTTATACCCATCAGGAACTTATACAGATAATAACCTAAAAAATAGGTATTATGACAAAATGATTAAACAAATTACTGATAAAGTAAGTAAAATTGAAATTAGACATTATGTATTAAACCCTTTTGATATAAAAAATTTTAGCTTTAGAAAAATTATTTTTGATACAGATGCTTATTTTTTAGTAAACAATATAAAAGATTATGATATATTAAAAAGTGACTCAATAAGTACGCCTGTTGAATTATTAAAGTTAACAGATTATGATGCTTATACACCTGTTTCATTTTCTCCACCTCCATCTGATATAACTGTAACAGAACGAATCATAGGGGGTGCTTCCGCTACAAAAGAAGACAATAATGTTAACTTAGGTACAGCAAGTAAAATAAGCGGCGGTACTGGTAATTATATTAGTGCAGGAGCAACTGGGGTTGAATTAACAAATTGTACAAATGTAATAGTTAATAGCGATGTAGTTGGGTTTATTGGTGTTGGATTAAGCGATACAACAATAACAAGCGATAGCAATAATAGGTTTAATGCAGGAGATAAATTTATAGTAGATACTTATAATGGTAGTGTATTTTCTCCCGCTATTGGTGTAGAAACAAAAACATCTGATTTTACAGTTGATGGAAGTGTAAGTTTTTATTTAATTGATACATCAGCTAATGATGTTACAGCAACCTTTCTTTCAGATTTAACAAATAACAAACAGATTTCATTTAAAGTAATTGCAGGGACTAAAGATTTTTATATTGATAATGATGTATCAGGAACTGTTGATGGTAGGGCAACTCCATTTAATACAAGTTTGATAACTTGGGGATACATAAATGTTATATCAATAGGAACAGATATTTATATTAAATAACATGGCAGAAAATAAAGACATAGCTTTTAAGGTTACTATTGATGGTGTTGATAGACAAATTAACTCATTAAAAGAATTAAAACAAGCTAAAAAAGATGCTACTGACGCATTTATTAAGGGAGATAAGGATGCAGCAAAAGCCTTAGCCGAATTAAAAGATAAGACTGAAGATTTAACGGATGCTACACGCTCTCTTAAACAAGATGGTGTTGAGGGTTTAAATGGGTCTTTTGGGTTGTTACGTGAAGGGTTAGCAACTGGCGATTTTGATAAAGCGAAAGTCGGTTTAAAGGGTATAGGACAAGCGATGTCAGCTATTCCCATTTTATTATTAGTTGAGGGTTTTAAGTTTTTAATTGAAAATTTTAAAGAAGTTGTAGAGTTTGGCAAACAATTATTTAATCTTTTTAGCGACGAGGAAAAACAAATTCGCAAGTTAAACGCTGAAATAGAAGCGCAAAAAATAATTACTTCAAAGTTAACCAATGAGTTAAACAGAGAAATACAATTAATGGAAGCGCAAGGAGCGAGCCATGATAAAATCTTAGCAAAGAAAAAAGAATTAATAGAAGCCCAAAAAAACGAGGCGATACTTACAGCAAAATTGAATTATGCTAAAGTACAGGAAGTTATAAACAATGATAGTGCAACGGAGTCTTATTATAGATTGGCACAATCGGTAGCAAGGAAATTAGGACAGGATGAGTATGCTAATAAGCTGGAAAAAATGATACAAGCTGAAAAGTTTGAACGTAATAAAGAAAATATTAAAGCAGCTAATGATGCCTTAGAATTAATTAAAAATTTAGAAAATCAACAATTAGTTGAGGTTGCAAAGGTTGAAACCGAGAAACGTAAACAGTTTAAAGAAACTAAAAAAGAAGAGTTTGGAGAATTACAAGGAACAGGAATAAACCCTTTATTACAAAAGAAATTAGACGATGCTGAATTATTAGGGCAAGGTTTACAAGGCATAAACGAAAAGTACGACCAATTAGATAGGGAGCGTTTAAGGAATGCAAGCGATTATTTTAAAAAAATAGAACAAGAGAAATTTGATATAGGTTTAGATTTAGTCACGAAATCACTACAAGCAGAACAAGCACTAACAGACGCTTTTTTTTCTGTAAAATTATCTAAAGTAAAGAAAGGCAGTCAAGAAGAACAAGAATTAGCTAAGAAACAGTTTGAAATTAATAAAGCCTTTCAAATTGGATTAACTATCACTCAGGGTATTCAAAACGGAATAACTGCTTATGGCGCAGGTTTAAAAGCAGGAGCGGCTATTCCTGTTCCGGGTGCTGCACCCGCTTTAGGTGCTGCTTATGCTGCTATTTCCGCTATTCAGACTATTGCTGCGGTAGCTAAAATTTCAGCTACTCAATTCCAATCCTCAAGTGCAGGAAATATTAATACGTCAAGTAATTCATCATTACCTGCTACTAATCAAGCAGCGCCAAATACACAACAGCAAACATCCATACAACCTACTACTACATTTACAGGAAATCAAAATAATAACTTTGCACCAATTAAAGCGATAGTCGTTGAAACTGATAATAGAAGTGCAACGAATAGAATTAACAAATTAACAAATGAGTCAAGCTTTTAATATAACATTTAAAACTAATTGTTATATAATAGTATGGAACTCGAATTAATTGAGCTTTTTATTAATCCTGACCCTAAAGATGGAAGTGGCGCAACTGCTATTGCTACCGTTGATAACCCTGCTATTAATCAGAATTATTTTGCTTTTAATTCATCTTTAAAAAAATATAACATACAATTATCTTCAAACAAAGATGTATTTAAACCTGTTGACGGGGATAAACAAATATTAGCAGGTGCTTTAATGATTCCTGAAATGGAGATTTACAGGGTTGATGATGCAACAGGAAAAGAATATAATGTAAAGTTTACTAAAGATACTATTGAGCAAATAGTAAAAAAGTTTTCTCAATTAAACTTTGCTAATAATATAAACCAAATGCACGACCCTAATAAAATTATAAAAGATTCTTATTTGTATCAATCATTTATAATTAACCGTTCTATGGGTATTATGCCACCTTTAAATCAATCTCATTTACCCGATGGAACATGGTTTGGTTTTGTTTATGTTGGAGATAATAATGTATGGAACGAGTTTATTAAAACAGGTATTTACAGAGGTTTTAGTATTGAGGGTAATTTTTATGAAAGACCAGTTACATCAATGGAAACTGAGTTAAGTGAAGAACAATGCGAACGTATTATAAGAAATATTTTTCCTAATATATAATTATTGAAAAAAATTGTTATATCTAAATGATGACATTTAAAGAAATTGTAAATAAACATTTGAGTAAAGAGCAGAAAGATTTTTTTGCTAAAGTGTTTAAGTTTGAAACACCTATTATTACTCCCGATAATGCGCCTACGACTGGCGCAAATGCGCAAGAAACATTACCCGATGGTACAGTAATTAAGTCAGACAGCCCATCATTTGTAGTTGGTTCTGTTGTTACTGTTGTTACTCCTAACGGAGAATTACCTGCACCTGATGGAGAAATTACATTAGCAAATGGAACTATATTAACTGTTGCTAAAGGTGTGGTTACTGAAATAGAAAACCCGGCAGAAGATACAACACCCGGAGCTGAAAATCCTGCGCAAATGGCATCAACACCTGATGCAGACCCATCAACAGAGGCACGCTTACAGGCTTTAGAAAAAGCAGTAGCTGAATTACAAGGGTCAGGAATGAAAATGAATTCAGATGCTGAAAGTAAATTAGCTGAATCTGCTAAAATTATATCTGCTTTAATTTCTAAATTTTCAGCTATTGAAAATGAGAATAAAGAAATTAAAATTAGCATTAATAAATTTTCCGATGAGTTCGCTAAGCTATTAGAGTTACCAATTGGAGAACCAATCGAATCGGAAGTTAATCATATTAACACAAAAAAAGACAAAGCATTATCAATATTTAAAAAATAAAAAAAACAGAAATCATGGGTTATTCAATAGGTTCGATACCAGCATACACAGAACAAGACGCTAAAAACGTTATCCGTAAAATTATTGCAGAGGGAACTACTGCAAGTATGATGAAGTTACAAACTGGCATTAAGTCAGCAGAAACAATTAACATATTTGCTTCTGAATTAGTTTGGCAATCAAATAGCGGTTGTGGATTTAACGCATCAGGTACTACAACTGGTACACAACGTACTATTACAGTAGGTAAAATTAAATTAGAAGGTTCATGGTGTGAACAAGAATTAGAGCCTCTATTCTATCAAAAAGCAATGGTAGCAGGTTCTAATTATGATATGTTAACTTATCGTAATGAGATTGTTGATGATATTGTAATGAACTTTAATAAGCGTAAAGAAATTGCTATTTGGCAAGGTGATTTGTTAAGTACTAATGCTTATCTAAATAAATTTGATGGTTTGTGTATTCAAATTGCAGGGGCTTCTCCAATCGTTGCAACTTCTGTAACTTGGTCTGTTGCTAATAGTCGTACAGCATTACAAAATGTTTACGCAAAAATTACAGATGATATGTTAGTAAACAAAAACCTTAAAGTGTTTATGGGTACTGCTGAGGCACGTGATTATAGAATGAAATTAGGTATTGATAACCTTTACCATTTAACTGGTGCTGATAACAAATTGTATTTAGAAAATACCGACATTGAAATTGTACCTGTAATTGGTTTAAGTGGAACTAAAAAGATTTATGCTATTGCTACTGATAATATGTACTTGGGTACAGATTTAGAAAGCGAAACAGATTCTTTGTCAATGGCTAAATTATTTTATGCTGTTGAAGCTGACCAATTACGTTTTTCTGCTAAATTAAAACTTGGTGTTAACATCGCATTTGGTGACCAAGTAGTATCTCAATTAAATTCATAATAATTAGGGAGTATAACAACTCCCTTTAAATAAAATTATATAAATGGCGTGTGCTATAAATAGTGGAATTATAAGAGATTGCAGAGATGCAAGTCCCGGTATTGTAGAGTTTTATGTTACTGAAAAAACAAACGCTACGATTGCCATTACATCTGCAAGTGGTATTTTAACTAATTCTGTATCTTTTTTATCTACTGGTAAAAAGTTTTGGACTTTTCAATTAGAATATGGACAAGCAGACGAAACAGAGGTATTAACTGCTAATACAAACGGCACTATCTCAAATAAACAAACGTTTAACTGTTATATCCCTAAAAAACAAGCATCGGTAGCTCAATTACTTTTATTACTTGCCAAGCAAGATTTACTAATAATTGTCAAAGATAAGAATGGAAAATATCGTTTATTAGGCGAGGAGTTTGGCATTAGAATGTTGACAAATACGGCAGCGAGTGGTAAGATAGGAAATGATAATAGCGGTTACTCATTAGTATTTGAGGGAGAAGAAAGAACATTGGCTAATGAAGTACCAAGTAGTTTATTGGCTGCATTAATAGTACCTGCTTAAAATAATACTTAAATAATTATTAAAGCAATCTAACATGGATTGCTTTTTTTTTGTAAAAATGATACTTTTAAATACAGGAAATAATGTAATAACTGTTACGGTAAACGAAAAAATTACTTTAATTAATCCTGAGTATATTTTTATTTTTGTTAACTCAACTACTAATAAAAAATTTGCCTGTACAAGTTTAGAGATTGATTCAGTTGATTTTAAAAGTATATTTAATATAGAGGTAGGTGTTAATAGTCCTTTATTAAATAAAGTACTTTTAGACGATTATGGTTATTATTTTTATTATATTTACGAAACAAATAATGCGGCAGGTTTTGATTATGCAAATGTTGATAGTTTAGATTTAAGAACAATGACTGGACTATTAGAAACAGGTAAAATGTATTGGCAAGCTCCATCAGTTACAAACAATTATTATAAAGATTTAAAAGATTCCTCAGTAAGCTATGGGCAATAAAATAACACAAGCAGGTAATTTATTAGAGATACAATTTGAATCTCATATTACCCCTGTGGTTAAAAAGAAAAGCGGTAAAGAATGGTTATTATGGGGAGAACAAAATAATTATCCTGAATATTTAATTGAGTTATATAAACGTAATGCCTATCATGGCTCAATTATAAAAACTAAAGCAGACCATATATACGGAAAAGGTTTATGTTATGATGAAACTAAATTAAGTCTATCTGATATTGCTATTTATGAAAATTTTTTAAATAACGCTAATAGATTTGAAGATTGGAATAGTGTGTTTAGAAAAAATATTTTGCCATTTGAGTTATTTGATGGATTAGCATTACAAATAGTTTATGGTATTGGTGGTAAAATAGTAGGTGTTTATTCGCAAGAATTTGCAAAATTTAGACGTTCAGAAGACGGAAAACACGTTATATATTGCGATGCTTGGTTACAAGATGACGGCTCAATGAATCCACATCCTGAAAAAGATTCAAGTTATAAAAAATATCCTATATTTAATCCAAACCTAAGAACAGAAACACAAATACTTTATTATAAATTCGACGTCCCGACAAGTTATAAATACGGCAATATTTATCCTGACCCTAATTATATTCAGATTTGCCAAGATATTGAAACAGACATAGAGGTTACAAATTTCCATTTTAGTAATATGAAAAATGGAATGTTTGCAGCTGCGATGTTAAGTTTATTTAATGGTACACCCGACCCGAGTGATATTAAGAAATATGAAAAACTTTTTGATAGAAAGTTTAGCGGTACAAGCAACACAGGTAAAATAATGTTTAACTTTGTTGATAAAGGTGGACAAAAGGCAGAATTAACAACACTAACACAAAGTGATTTAGATAAAATGTTTATTGAAGTTACAAAACGTACTCAACAAAATATTTTAACAGGACATAGAATTGACCCTCAATTAGTATCTATTATTTTAGATAACCAAACAATTGGAGATAACACTATTTATTTACAAAAGTATGATAGGTGGATGAAGTCTTATGTAGAACATAGACAAAATGTACACTTAGATATTATAAAAAAAATAGCAGAAATTAATGGCATAGATTTAAGTTATTTAGAAGTAAGACAAAAAGCTCCTGCCAGTTATGACTTAACATTACCAAGTTTAGCCAATTATGTAACTGTTGATGAAGTAAGAAAATATTTAGGATTAGAGCCATTAGAACAAGGGCAAACATTACCAACATCAAATAACCCTGTATCTAAAAAAGAGGGGGAGATGGAATCTGAAATACCAATTAATGAGAACTTAAAAAAATTAAGCGGTAAAGACTGGATGCACATTAAAAGGATGATTAGAGATGTGGCAAATGGTAAAGTTACTAAAGAAGTAGGATGTATGATGCTTAAAAACGCTTATGGTTTAAATGATAATGACTTAAATACATTGTTTGGTCAAAAGACATTTAGAGCGTTTGATAAACATTCAGAAGACTATATACTAAGTTTATTTGAGGCGTGCGCTATTGATGAACCTGAGGGCGAAGTAGTAGAGGAAAAGTTCATTGATTTTAAGACAAGCTCTGAAGCTTTTATGAGTGAAAAATTAACTTTACAAAAGTTTGCAGGATTAGACGATTTAAGTAAAAGTATTTTAGATTTATTAAAAGGTAATCCATTAATTACAGGCTCAGAGATTTCAAAAGCATTAGGCGTTGATGAAAATTCAATAAACGAAACGATTGGAATATTAGCTGTTAAAGAATTAGTTGATGGGTTATTAGGAAACATAACAATTACAGATAAAGGATTAGATAAAAATGTTCCTGCTGTTGAAACAGAAACTCAAATATTTTACAAGTATGTAACTCGTAAAGATGTGCCTGATGCACAAACATCACGCCCTTTCTGTAAAAAAATGTTAGCGTTAACACGTAATGGTAAGGTATGGACAAGGGAGCAATTAGATAACATTACAAATCAATTAGGTGAGGAAGTTTGGACGTATAGAGGCGGTTTTTATACTAACCCTGATACTGGAGAAACGACAGCGTATTGTAGGCATATTTGGAAGTCAATAACAAAAATTAAAAAGAAATGAACTTAATAGCCTCAGAAAATTACTTAAAAGAATATACTAATATTAACAAAAATGTTGATATGACTATATTAACGCCTGCTATTTACGAGGCACAGTTAAATTATATCCTGCCGATATTAGGAACTAAATTATATAATGAAATTTTATCACAGATTGGCAGTAACTCAGTAACAACACTTAATCAAACTTTATTAGACAATTATATTTTACCTTGTTTAATGCACTATGCTAAATACGAAGCTTTGCCTGATTTAAAATATAGATTAATGAATAAGGGAGTGCAGGTTAAGAATAGCGACAATAGTACATCTGCTGACTTACAAGAATTACAATTTTTAATGGATAGGGAAAAAAACAAAGCTGAAATGTTTGCGGAACGGGCTACAAGGTATTTGAGATTTAACGTTAACAGTTATCCTTTGTATATACAAAATGTGAATTATGATGAAGTTAAACCAAATAGAAACAATGTAACAGGAGGTATATGGATAGGTGACTCAAAATGGTACGATGACAATGATAATAATATTTTAATCGGAAACTATACACCAAGACAGTATTAATATGGCTAAAACTGCAAAAGAAAATTTAGAAAAATTAAAAGAGTTTGAACAAAAAATAAAGGATGCTAACTTTAAATCAAATAAAGAAAGTACTAAACGATATAAAGACGAACCAAAAGCTAACAAGTAACGGTACGTTTTTATTCGATAGTGATTATGAATTTGGGACAGAAAGCCCAATTATATACCCTTTAGTTGGAGTTGAGGTTGATAAATCAAACTTAAATGATAAAATAATTACATATAGTTTTACAATATTTTTCTTAGATTTGGTTAACCAAGATAAGAGTAATAAAGACGATGTATTGAGTGATATGTTATTAGCTGGAATGAATTTTTATTCAAAGCTAAAAGCAGTAATGCAATATACTTATGATGGTACTGTTAGCTTAACATCTGATTTTAGCCCAATGATAGGGATATTAGATGATGATGTATATGGATGGACTGCCACTATAAATATTGAACAGTTTTATGATAATACATACTGTGATTTTGATGGCTCATCATATCCACCTACGGGAGTAACAATAGTTGACCAGTATGGTAATATTTTAGCAACTATTACTATGCCGGGTAATTATACAGTAACTGTTTTAGATTCTATTAAAGATACTATTGATAGTAACGCATTTACAATTATAGAAAATTTATCATAAATGAGTACATTGGTAAATATACAATTAGGTTATAAAAGTGCTTCGTGGTTTACTGCTGAGGCTAATAGAATATTATTTGAGGGTCAAATTGTGTATTTAGATGACCAAAGTGGTAAATATAAAATTGGAGATGGTGTTACACAATTAAGTGCATTAAATTTTTTAGGTGGTTCAAGTAATACTATATCAATTAATGCAACAGTAAATATTAGTGCTTATCAGGCAGTTAATATAGATGGCACATTAACAGATAGTTCGCTTGTAAATAAGCGTGATTTATGTTTAGGATTAGCAACGGCTAATATAAATAGCGGTTTTAGTGGTAATGTTCAATTAATTGGTAATATAACTAACCCGGCATGGAATTGGAGTACAAATGATTTAATTTACATTAATGGTACAACTTTAAGTAAAACACCGCCATCAACAGGATTTATACAAATAATAGGCAAAGCAATTAACGCAACAACAATAGAAATAAACATCAATCCAACAATTAGAATATAGAAATCATGGCAATAAAAAAACCATTAGTCCTAACAAACGGACAAATTGAGCAGTTACAAAGTACAGACTCAATAACACAAACTGAGTTAATTCAGTTAACAAACAACAATGCAAGTCCAATAGTAATTGGAACGCCTGTTTATGCAGTAGGAAATGACCAAGTAGATAAAGCTAAAGCGGATGCGGTAGGTACAACTAACGTAATTGGTTTAGTTGGAGATTCGTCAATTTCAGCATCTGCGAGCGGTGGTTTTGTTTTAGGTGGTATTTTAACAGCAACTACAACTCAATGGGATGCTGTGGCAGGAACTACAGGGGGGTTGACTAAAGATGTTATTTATTATTTATCTGCATCAACAGCGGGTCAATTAACATCAACAGCTCCATCAGCAGCAGGACAGTTTGTAGTTCAAATTGGTATTGCAATTAGCACTACTGAGTTAAAAATCGAAGTACAACCACGTATTAAATTGTAATGGCTGTTAAACAAGCGTTAATATTAAATAATGGTCAAATGGAACAAATATCCCCAACGGATACTTTGTTTGATTTGCCATTAGTGAATTTAGCCCCATCAACATCCCAAACAATACCGTCGGGTTATGGTGTTATTGTACCTTATATATTTACCATAGCATCGGGACAAACAATTACATTAGGACTAAACGCAATTTTACAAATAACATAACATGAGTTTATTAAATCTTACACAAACATCAGCGCCATCCGCTCCATCATCAACACAAAATTTATTTTACGTTGATAGTGCAGACGGCAAATATAAACAACTCAATTCAAGCAATGTTATCGCTTCATTTAATCATGATGGATTAGATGAACGTAATATTATTACAAATGGGGGGTTTAATATCCAACAACGTTTTGCACCAGCCTCAACAGCAATAAGTGGTATATCTACTACAACAAGGGGCGGAGTTGTAGCTGATTGTTGGAGCGTTACAGCATCAGTTGCATCTAACTTAAACTGGCAACAGGTAGATACAAGTGCCGCCCCCGATACAGGTTTATTATCTCGTTATTATGGTAGTATTATTTCTTCAACAGCAGGTAAAAAAGTAATGTTATCACAATGGATTTTAAACCAAGACATGATGCACTTACTTGGTAGAAAAGTTCGTTTATCCGTTAAAACAAATCAAAAAGTAGGTTCAGCTCAAAACTTTAAATTAGGACTTTTATATTTAACTGCATCAGGAACGGTTGATACATCGCCCGCCTTTTTAAGTGGTGCATGGAGTACATCGACAGGCGTTGACCCATCATGGGGAACTAACTTGGCTGTTATAACTCCCGATGCAATCACACCTCAAAATGGTACAATTTCGGGTAATTATTTAGTAATTAATACACAGCAGAATATGTGGATGCAATCATCTACAACATTTACAATACCTACAACGGCTAAAAACTTAGTAGTTGTTTTATTTAGTGATGCAACGGGTGGAACTACTGATAATATTAGTATTGCTGAATTTCAATTAACAAGCGACCAAGATATTGTTAACTGGATTGAGCCACCAATAGCAGAAACGTTAATTAGATGTCAAAGACGTTATGCTAAATCATTTCCTATTGCTGTAACACCTGCTGCTTCGGTAGCTGTTGCAACTGGAGGTTATGGCGCAAGTGGTATTTTAAGTAAGTCAGGTAGTGGTGTTGCAAACTGTTGTTTTATTCCTATTCAGTTTCCTGTTAATATGTATAAAGCACCGACAGTTACTTTATTTACACCAGTAACGACAGGTGCAGTTGTTTATAGGCATACAGGAACTACTCCAGCAGCTCAAGGAACAACATCTATACAAACAAATGCGACAACTGCTTTAGGTACAATAGTAACCGCAACAAGTGAAGCAACAACAAATGGCGCGATAGGTGATTTAGTTTCAATTCATTGGGTAGCAGATGCAGAAATAGTAGCGTAATTTAAAAAAAAATATTAACTTTATAAAATAAAAAAAATGACACAATTTGCCACAAACCAAGTATTAGTTCCAACTGGAGGTACTCAAATCGTTGATGGTACATCTGCAATTACCAGCTTTAAATCATGCTGCATTCAAGCTACTGCTGACACAGTAATTAGTGTTTGTACAGGAATTAATGGAAATGACGATACAACAACTGTTAATTTTAAAACAGATACTAAATATAACTGGCTTAATTTAAAAGCAGGTGATGTGCTTTATACAAAAAATGCAGATTATATTACTGCAATAACTTTAACAAGTGGTAGAATTTTATTGCATAAAATATAATGCCGGGAATAGGTTTAGGTATATCGCCAGTCTTTAAAAGACCATCAATTAGCGCAGGAAACACACCTACGCCAATAGGAACTTATATAACAGGTGTATTTGATGTATCAAATTATACAGCCATAAACACAACTATAAGCAATCCAACATCAAACACTTTAAGAGTTGTACAAGGCTCACATACATTAGCGCCTTGCGGAGTTTATAACAATACTTATTTAACAGGACGTGACAATAACACATCAACTCGTAGGTATGTTGTAAATAATAAAAATTCTGAAAGCTGGGGAATAGGAGCAAGTCTGTTTAATTACAACGGAGCAGGAAGCGATTACATAAGCGCTATTTTTGGACACGCATTCAACGAGGGTACGTTTTACATTTGCGCTGGAAATTTTAATGTGCTTACTTCTGGTGCTGGGGTTTTACCTACTACAAATAACGGTGATACTATTGAAATAACATTAACAGTTAATGTTAATACTTATACCGCTACTGTTCAGAATATAACACAAAATAGCGCTGTACAAACACTGACTTTTTCTGAAACTTATACAAGCGGTGTTTTACAAACAACCAGAACATTAAGTTATCAGGGAACTCGTTTATTAGGTGGTGATTATACATTGACTACGATAAATGAAAGTACCACAGAATATAAATATTGTGACTTTCTTTTTGTGTCTAATTCTAAAGGGGTTGGCGCTTATTGCGGGGCAGTTGCAAATAAAGCTATTGAGGGTGCAAAAGTAGATAATCCAACAAAACGAATTGTAAACAATTCAGGTTTTAACGATACAACGACTCGTTTTTTACTAAAAAATACAGAGTTATTAAATTATAAAGCTAAAGTAGTTTGTTTTTATGATTTTACTAATGATGTAAGGTTTGGAATTAGTGGAAGTACCTCTACAAACTTAGATACATTAATTAGCACACATACTGCAAACGGGTCTATTGTTGTTATTATAAATTCAACTGCCGAAGGTTCGGGCGGAGTTGATGCGACTGTTGGAAATGCTGTTGCAGTAACAAAAGTAATATCGAGTAAATATTATGATAGTTACACTCCAAGCCAAACGGCAGGAGTTTTAAAAGCCACTTATGATAGCGGTGACCATGTACACCCAAATGGCTCATTTAATACTACTGTTTTAAAAGGATTAATTAACCAAGTAATAACCGATTGGACGTAAATGGCAACACTAAGGAATAAAATACAAGCACTAAATGACGAATATGTTTTAAATAAATTAAACGGCTTTAACCATTCAATTTTAGATGTGGAAATAGAAAGTAAATCAAATAAAGATTTTTGTGCTGACATCAATAAAATTGAGGCATCAGATGAAATTAAATTTATATTAGCAACATTGTTAGTTAAATAAACATGGCAGACGTAAAAGGTTTTTTTGAATCAGCTAAATTTAATTTTAATGATATTAAAATCATTGTTGGTGGCGCTATTCTTTTTTTTATGTTGAAACAAGAAATACACGATAACAAAACTTTTGATACGGCAGAAAAACAGATTATTAATTTTAGGTTAAATGATTTAGAAAAACATTGTGGCATTAATAATATGGCTATATTGCCAAAAGAAACAGAATTAGAAACGGAAAATAAATGAATAAAATAGTTGAAATTGCAAGAGCTGAAATAGGCACAAAAGAAAATCCACCAAATAGTAACGTTACTAAATATGGCGAGTGGTTTGGTATGCAGCACCAGCCTTGGTGTGCAATATTTGTAAGTTGGTGTTACGCTTCTGCGGGAAAGCCAATAACATGGGGCGGTTATTCTCATGGGTACGCAGGTTGCCAGACAGCATATAATTATTTTGTGAAAAATGGTTTATTAGTAACAGACCCAATGCCGGGAGATATTGTATTATATGATTGGAATAATGATAAACGTTATGACCATACTGGCATATTTGTTGAGTGGATTAGTAAAGATAAATTTAAAGCCATAGAGGGTAACACATCATTAACTAATGATAGTAATGGTGGCGAAGTAATGGAACGGGTAAGAAGTAAAAAAATAGCTGTATTTGCGAGGTTAAAATAAAATATGAATCTAAAAATAGTAAAGTTCAAAGCATTTGATAAAGAATGTATAGAGCCTTTTTTAGATAAAGATATGAAATACATACATGATAAGTTGTTCAATATGTGCTTCACATACGTTTTAAAAGAGGTATTAGAAATTGATTTAAACACAGTAACTTTAGAAAAAGTAGAATATGAAAAACTGGAAAGAATGGATAATATTTAAGCCTATTATAGATGTTTATAATAGTTTTTTTAATAATGACAAAGGCTTTAGCTATCGTAAATTATACGCTATTTTAGCAATGCACTATGCCTTTGCCTTACAGCAATCTATTGTAGATGATACTATTAAAAAATGGGTAATATTCGGCTGGATGACATTAGGCGCTACTTGTATAGGGTTGGTTACTATTCCCGATTTGATTAAATTTTTAAATAAAAAAGATGAAAACACTACTAATTAGTTTCGCCATAGGTTGTATGGTTGTTGGATGCGTAACACAAAAACAACGTGAACGAATATGCAAGACTTGTCCAACAAACACAATCATTAAAGATAGTATTCATGTAGAAATTAAGGAAAAGAAAATCCCTTTTTACATTACTGATACGTTCAATTATTTTTTACCTAATCCATGTGCTGAATTATGCGATAGTTTAGGAAACTTAAAACCAACTTTTAAAAAAGAAATTAAAAGCAATAAAGGCACTAAAGAAACATTAACTGTAAAGAATAATCAATTAGTATTAATAGAGCGTATAGATAGCCTTAAAAAGGTTATATCTATTAAAGATACATCTACTAATAATTTCCATTACAAAGTAATTGTTAAGCCTGCGATATGTAATTTAAACCACATTACTAAATGGGATATGTTTTGGATTAAAACAGGTCGTATATCTTTAGCTGTGTTGTTTATATTGCTTGGTTATGAAATTGTTAAATTTTATCTAAAGTTAAAAAAATAAATATTTTTGTTTATATCTTTGTTTTGTTTTGGTTAGAGTCCAGTTTAGAAGAGAAGCCGACTATTGTTGATGCACCTTAATAAACTGGACTTTTTTTATAAAAAAATGTATATATAATGTTTAAATCAAAATACAATAAATTTGACGATGAAATTTTAGAGCTATGGAACGATGGAAAAGGAATTAATAAGTTAGAGATAGCAAAAAAAATAATAGTTAAATATCAATTAGATGAAAGTCAAAACGCAATATCAAAATATGTAGGGCGATTAATTCAACATCATTTTATAGATAAAGAAATTATTGCGGAAAATGTAAGATTACAGAAACAAACACAAAAAGCTCAAGATTTAAACCGAATAAAAAACAAATCATTCAGAGAAGATGCAAGGGTTGAAAATGCAGTAGCTGAATTTGGTTCTCAATTAACAAAGCAAAATAAAGAATTTGCAAGGGAATTATCTAAAATAAATTTTAAGCAATTAAAACATACACAGGGCGGTACAGGTATTATTCAAATAACAGATGTACACGCTAATGAGTTAATTGACTTACCACATAATAAATATGATTTTAATGTAATGGCTAAACGTTTAAAAAGCCATATTACAGAAAGTTTATCGTATTTTGAATTTCGTAAAGTATCAAAAGTTTTAATGTTATTTACTGGCGATTTGATTAATTCAGATAGGCGTTTAGATGAATTAATTTCCGCTTCTACCAACAGGGCAAAAGCAACTGTTTTAACCATTCATATTTTAAAACAAGCTATTTGTGATGTTAGAAATAAATACCCTGTTGATATTATAAGTGTATTAGGAAATGAAAGTAGGGTAGGTAAAGAAATGACGTTTAGTAATGAGGCATTGAGTGATAATTATGATTTTACAGTAATGGCTCAGTTAAAACAAATATTTGAGTTTGCTAAAATCAAAGATGTCAATTTTAAAGGATATGATAAAGTTTGGGAGATAGTAGATTTTGGGCAACAGAAATGGGGCGTATCTCATAATTTAAGTGGCTCAGTAGATAGTCAAAAAGGAGCGCAAAGCCATATTGGAATGTTGTCCTTGCAAGGACACAAAATAGATTATTTAGTTGGTGGTCATATTCACGCTTTAAACTTAACAGAAATTTCAGCTCGTTCAAGTTCGTTATGTGGTGATAATGCTTATGCTAACAACGCTTTAGGATTAACAGGTAGGGCAACACATAACTGTTTTGTTGTTAATGGTAAAAAACGTTACACTCAGGTTAATGATGTGCAGGATGTAGATGATATTGATGGTTATGAGATAATAAGCCAATTAGAGGCTTATAACGCTAAATCAACAAGTAAATTAAAACAGCATCCGGTAATAATGCAAATAGTTATATAATGGAAACAGATTTAATAAAATGGCTAAAAATACCTATTATTTATCCAATTACAAGCGATTTTTTAACCAATGAAGAATTAAGCGAGGTTGATAGAATTAAACTAAACAATGAGGGTATATTAGAGGATTTTGAAACAACCGATGGATATTATAATCTAAGCAATGATGCTATTTGTCAACTTAACCCTAAATGCTTTGTACCAAAAGGTAAGACTAATAAAAAGTATTACACGGAAATTATATTTGAAAGTGGCAATATTGTTTATGCTTTGGGTAAACCTGCAACAGTGTATGATGCGATTAATAGCTATGTAGATAGTTTACCAGTAAGTTCCAAAATAGAACCAACTGATTAATGTTACTTACTCTCAGCTAAAAACTCTTTAAAAATCTTAACTTTAGATACAGGCTTATGGCTTAAAGCACATACCCACACAACATCATTGTAATAATATTTATCAATTACCCACTCAGAAAACCTAAAAGAGTAATCCATAATTGTTTCTAATTTAGGTTTAAAAGACTTAGGTTTAAATAGGTGTTTATTTGTTTCTTTCATATTGTTTGGGGTTAGTTGGTTTTATCCATTATTAAGTTAATATTTTTCAATAAAGTACCTACCCAAGTACCAAGTCTATCAGGGTTAAACACCACATAAAAGAATGCGCTTACAAATAACGCATCGGGCAGATACTTTTTAATTAGTATTGTTAATCTTTTTATTTTCATTAGTTTAAAAAATTATCGTTATTACCCAAAGGCTCTGTAAAGTCCTTAATATCTATTATTTTATTCTCCAAATCATAATTATCAAATCTCATAAACTCCCCGTAAAACTTTAATGGCAGTTCGCAAATCTGAATTCCCCTACCTTTGGCAATATCCAACATAGCTAAGTTTTGAACGTTTAATACCTTATTTCCATACTCATAACCATTTGGGCAAAGCTCATAATACTCAGGACGCCAAATAAACATAACCATATCTGCATCCTGCTCAATCGCTCCGCTATCTCGCAAATCACTTAACTGAGGACGTTTATCCGACCTCTCCTCACACTTACGGCTTAATTGGGATAAAGCTATTATAGGAACATTTAAAGCCTTAGCAAGTGTTTTTAACCCTCTGCTAATTGTACTTATTTCTTGCTCACGATTGCCCTCACCCGAACCACTTAATAATTGTAAATAATCAATTATAATCAATTCAATATCAAATTCGTGCTTTAACTTATTAGCCTTAGCCTTTAAATCGTTTAAAGTCAATCCGCTTGTATCATCAATGTAAATGGGTGCATTTATTAATTTATTACAATTACCTACTATGTGTTGTAATTGTGAGCGATTTATTTTCTTTTGATTGATTTGGGTTGCCCCTATACTACTTTCAGAACTTGCTAACCTGCCTACTAATTCTAAAGCAGTCATTTCTAAGCTAAAAATAGCCACTGCCTTATTAAGCACTATTGCAGGATATTTTGTAATAGCTAAGGCTAAAGCACTTTTGCCCATTGCTGGACGTGCGGCTAATATAATTAAATTACCCCTTTGCCATCCGCCCGTAACCCTATCTATATTTTCAAA
>Ga0214923_10001907_pt1 | contig 28740 bp, 23 predicted proteins | sample LL1510_MetaG_FD_177993 | JGI IMG/M metagenome (GOLD analysis project Ga0214923, IMG submission 177993) | Freshwater microbial communities from Lake Lanier, Atlanta, Georgia, United States - LL-1510 | ecosystem: Environmental > Aquatic > Freshwater > Lake | place: USA: Georgia | collected...
TGGACCGGTAGTTCTGTTCAAGGCGGATGATCGTTGCGGGGTGCCACGTGTCAAGGAAGCGCTCCACAACCAGCGGGCTCGTTCCGCGGAATGCATAGATGCTTTGTTCTGGGTCAGCAACCACGCAAAGGTCTGGCGCATTGAGTTGGGCGATCAGGCGTTCCTGCGCAGGATCGGTATCCTGGAACTCGTCAATTAGAAGGTGCCGAGTGCGGGCGCGTACACGTCCAAGAAGCTCGTCATCGGCACCGAGTGCGAGGGCAGACAGCGACACGAGGTCGTCAAAGTCGAATGCGTTCGCCTGGGCCAGTTCCTGTTCGTAGGCCGCGAAAATCGCATCCATTTCGTCGGATGCTGTCGCCTTGTTGGGAAGACCGCCCGCGGTTCGCTTGAGGAGTGAGATGGCGCGGATGGTGTTCGCGACGACGTCGGAACGGGTCCGCGACGTTTCATTCGCTTCGGTTCCGGTGTCACTCTCCCTGGTGCTGCCACTTCGAACGCCAAGTGCATTGAGGACACGTCGCACCGTTCTTTCGGTGTCGTCATCGTCGTAGATCGAGAAGTCACGAGTGCGCCCGAAGGTACGTGCCCCTCCCGCACGGAGGATCCGCGCGCCAAATGCGTGGAATGTTCCGGCCCAGACGGCAGGTCGTCGCACTGTGTCGTCGGTCGCGTCTCCGGAGCGGACCGCTTTGCCTACCCCGGATGCGAGCATCGTGGCCACTCGCTCCCGCAACTCTGCGCCGGCGCGACGCGAAAACGTGATTGCTGTTATCTCGCGGGCAGGGATCTGCCGGGCGATGAGTAGATGTCCGATCCTGGCGGTGAGGGCGCGAGTCTTCCCTGCCCCGGGACCCGCGAGGACAAGGAGGTGCCCGTCCGGACGTGTGGCAACCTGGCGCTGCGACGAATTCAGGTTCTGGAGATACCGTTGAGGTTCAGCCATCGTGGGTCAATGCGGGCCAGCAACCACGACGTCACCGCACGGTCCACCGCCGGTCGCATCATCAACGCTGACCTCGGTTCCGTCGAATCGGTAGATCGGTCGGTACCAGCGGCTGAGTTCGCGCGCAGACTCACCAAGGTAGTGGCAGATAAAACTGCGCCGGAACCGGTCGGATGTTCGGTTTGGTTCTGAACCGTGTATGAGATTGCCTCCGAAGAACAGGACATCCCCCGCAGCGAGGTTAGGCGAGACTGGCACCAGTCCTGACGGAACAGGAACGAACTCCCGCGTGAAACTCACTTCAGGGTCAGCTTCTTCGGGGCAAAAGAGATCCATGTCATGACTGCCGGGAACGACGTTCAGGCCGCCGTTTTCGCGGTCGGCAGGGTCGATGGCAACCCACGCCGCCAGACACGTTCCGGGGTGGACCTTGAGGTAGAAGTTGTCCTGGTGAAGCGCTTGGCCACGGGCTCCGGGCGGTTTCCAATAGAACATTGATTGGGCTGCGATGGGAGGTTCTCCGAGGAGCTGTTCGAGGGCTGCGCCAAGTCTCTGATGAAGCAAGAAGGAGTGGAGAACACTGCTATGCCGATGCGGGTGCATCATGCGAGGGTAGGCCTGCAGCGGATCGGTTGCATCGTCCGTAGCCAGGCGCTTGAAACACCCGGGCAATTCCAGATTGTCCCGATGCAAACGTGTGACTTCTGAGCTGATCAACTCGACATCCTCTGGTGAAAAGAACTGCCGTGCGATGACAAAGCCATCCTTGATGAATGAGCGCACTTCGGCAGCACTGAAGACTGCACGTACACCGCTTGAAGTGCCGATGGTCGTCATTTCACTGGTAGCCATTGTCGCTCCCCCCAACCTCTCAACTTGATGGAATTAACGCCCTGGCGGGCAACCGAGGTGTTCCCCACGGACACTCGTCGGGGCATTGTGGCACAACCGTGCGTACACTGACCCGGCACACACAGGACCGCGTTGCGGGCTGCGAAGCGTGCACGACTAATCCGTAATTGACGCGCCGCCAAGATGGTGAGCGACCCTGGAGGGCACTTTGCAATGTCTCAATCCGTAAACGAGCACTCGGCTGGGGAATCTGTAAAGTGGCTTCACTTATCTCCTTTAGGGCGGACGTCACTGCAAGTCACAAACTTGTGTGTGGGATGTGCTCCGCTTGGTGACATGCCCGACACGTTCGCATACTCAGTTCCCGAAGACCGCGCCCTCGAGACTGTCCGCGCGAGTTTCAAGGGTCCGATCAATTTCATTGACACCGCGGCGTCATACGGCGATGGCGAAAGTGAGCGCCGGATCGGATTGGTCATACGGGAGTGTGGCGGGATCCCGGATGGGGTAGTTGTCGCAACCAAGGCAGACCGGGATCTGACCACTGGAGATTTCAGCGGTGACCAGATGCGACGCTCAGTCGAGAGGAGCCTCCGGTTGCTTGGGGTGGACACATTGCAACTTGTGCACCTTCACGATGCTGAGCATACGACCTTTGAGAACATCATGGCGAAGGGTGGCCCACTTGATGTTCTTCAGCAGTTGAAGGCCGAGGGGGTCATTGAGGTCATTGGGGTGGCGGGAGGCCCAATTGACCAGGAGATCCGGTACGTGGAGACGGGTGCTTTTGATGCAGTCATTACCCACAACCGGTACACGCTTCTCAACCGGAGTGCAGAGGCGTTGCTCGAGGTTGCGAGTGCGCGGGGAGTAGCAGTGCTTAATGCCGCACCCTACGGGAGTGGCATGCTGGCGAAGGGGCCAGACGCGTATGCGCGGTATGCCTACCAGGCTGCTTCCGACGTGATGGTTTCGCGCACCCGGGAGTACTCAGCAATCGCCGAATCCCACGGGGTGCCGTTGGCCGCTGTTGCGCTGCAATTCAGCGTGCGTGACCCGCGGGTCACCTCGACAATCATTGGAATGACCCGACCGGAACGCATTGACCAGACGGTAGAACTTGCCAGTTTGGTGATCCCCGACCAGCTTTGGCGGGATATCGCCTCGGTGGCGTTTGATGCCGAGGACCCTGAGGCTTCGCGCTGGAAGTGAAGGTCTTGTCTACCTGGGCCGACCACCTTCGACCGACCCGCCTAATTCGGGAGCGTCGATAGGTAATGGTAGGCCGGCACGTACCGGCTGTTTGCAGCGAGGGCGCGCAGGTACGAGGCGCGGGCTTCGGCAAATCGCCCGGATTCTTGCAAAGCCCGCCCCTTGAAGAAGTGACTTTCCTCGAGGTCGGAGGTTTGAGCAAGGTTCGCGTTAGCGAGGGTGAGGACATCATTTAACCGACCCTCGGCGAGGTAGGCGTCAAAGGGGCCGAACTGGTACCAGAGCATCCGCCAAGGCAGTTTCAGAAGCCTCGCCTGGTCAAAGGATTCGGCGGCTTCCGCGGTGCGACCAAGCGAGGTTAGGCTCATACCTTGGTTGAACCAGACGAACGCGTCCTTCGGGTTTTCGGCGAGTTCCCTGGACGCGGTAGCTAGCGCCCTGAGGTGCTGCGGTTCAGTATCTGCAGAACCTGCGATTGCAACCACAACGGCCGCTTGCGCTGGTCTGAAGATCGGAATGAATGTGCGGTTGAAAGCTCGCCAGTCGCTGTCGAATTTGTCATAAGGCTGCGGGACGTTGACCCCAGGTGCGAGATAGCTATCGTACGCGGTGAAACGGGCGGTGCCGTCGTCGTAACCTACAAGCAGTCGATAATGCCCCATCCAATCCTTGCCATCAGGGTTGAAACCGACTTCGACGATCACCGGAATGCTTTCGGCAAGGAGGCGCTTAAGAATTACGAGGTCGCCACCGACACGCCAATCAGCGTTCAAACCGCGGGCGCGCGCGTAGGACACCAACTCTGACGGGTCGACGTTCTTATCATCCTTGCTTGTCTTGAGAAAGTTCACCGCCGCTGCCTGGCTCTCTGCCCTACCAAAGGTTGAGAGCGCCATGGTCACTGTGGCAGGACCGCAGTTGTTCCATGTCTGCCACACGTGGGTGACCGGACCAATTCGCGCTGATGGCGGAGGCGGAGGCAGACTGGCCCCCGGCACCTCTGTTTCGGGTGCATCACGGTTTGGTTCGACAGGCGAGTTCGCCTCATTGACAACTTTTGATGGCGTGCGCGCCGACGGAGGCGGAACGTAGGACGCTTCCGCACTTCGGAAACTGCCACGGATGCGCGAGGAAATCGCATCCATGGTTCTTGTTCCAGGGACGTGTATCGCGTCCGAGCGAACCGCCGTTACTCCGGCGAAGCCCACGATAAGACAAGCCCCGAGCATGCCCGCCAAACGAGCAGTGCCAACGGGCGATTTTGTCATTGAGGGATTTCGAGTGGATTGTGAACCGAAGATAGCCTGCACCACATATGTAATCCAAGAATTCCCTTGGGCACCGCCTGAACCTCCACCTTGTGTACCCGTTGTCCTACCCAATTCCGAAATACGGTGGCGCGTGAAGGCGCCAAACCTGCTCGCAAGGTGCTGGGACCCCATTACCAACAGGCCTGCCCACATGGCTGCAGTTGCGAGAAACGTGTCGGCGTGTTTTGGCCTACGGTGAACTCGCGCCGACCGCACTGCGCCCTCGCTTTGCGGATGAAAGGTTCGAGGGTCCATCCTTGTCATCGGTCACCAAGTTCTGGTGTGCGCGTCACGAGCAGGCTGATCCCTAGTGAGGCCCACCTCTGCAACAAAGACAGTGGTGTGCCCCTTTGGTCCCGCATATGAATCGTATCTCATCCGACGGATACGACCGAGACGCAAGTCAGGGTGGCGGCAGAACGGTTGGGGGTCCAAACGACCCACCTCCGCGAAATTCCTGAAGCCTATACGGGCTACTCGTGGTCTTCACTTCGCCACGGGATTGCGAGGCGCTCGAAAGCAACGACCGTCAGGAACGCCGCCAAGGCCAAGGCAGTTGAAACCGCGATGGTCGCCCACAATCGAGCGACACGATACTCAAATGTCGCTGCGACGATGAGGTAGCCCAAGCCTCGGTCCGACCCTATCCATTCGGCGACAATCGCCCCGAGTACGGAACTGGTTGCAGCGATCTTTAGCGAAGCGAACAAATACGGGAGGCTTGCCGGCCAGCGAACCAGGCGGAAGACCTGCCAATGGGAGGCCGCTAAGGCGTGCATGAGTTCAAGTTGGTCCGGTGATGGTGATGCGAACCCTCTGGACATGTTCACGAGGGTCGGAAAAAACGAAATGAGTGCGGCAATTGCGATTTTTGGTGCGTAGCCGTTGCCAAGCCAGACCACCAACAGTGGTGTGATCGCGACTATCGGGATGGTTCGAAGGCCAATTGCAACTGGATAGAGCATGCGTGACAGGGGTGGCGCATACACGAACGTGGCGGCGAGACCGGTCGCGATCAGATTACCGATCACGAATCCTCCAACCGCTTCGAGCAGGGTTGGCTGCAAATGACGGGCCAAGAGCGCCCAGTCGCGCTCAATTTGCAAGGCAATTACTGTCGGTGCGGGAAGCACATAGAGCGGGATGCTCCAGAGTGATACCGACGCTTCCCATGCCAGTAGCACGGCCCCAAGCCCAACCATGCTGACGATGGCCCGACCGAATGCGCGCCGGATGGTCGTGCGTGACGTTGGTCGATCTGGGATCCGCGCCTCGCCGATCATCGGCTGGCTTCTTCAAGGGCCAGTCTGATGCGAGATACGATGTTGAATGTCTCGGGGTCTCGCTTCAGTGAAAGTGGTCTCGGCCGGACCAACGGGATCGGGAACTCCGAGACCACACGTGCGGGTCGTCTGCTTACCACCACAACTCGGTCGGCAAGGAAGACGGCTTCCTCGATGCTATGCGTCACGAACAGGATTGCCGCCCGTGTTCGTGCCCACACATTTAGAAGCTCGATGTTCAGTCTGTCTCGTGTGAGTTCGTCGACAGCGCTGAATGGCTCATCCATGAGGATGAAACGCGGTTCGCTAGTCAGGCAGCGGGCTAGTGCGCACCGTTGACGCATTCCCCCAGACAATTGATCAGGTAGTGAATCCTCAAATCCGCTCAGGCCAACTTGAGAGATTGCCCGATCAACGGGTTCCGACCGGTTCGAACGAGAAACCCCAGCAACTTCGAGTGGTAACCCCACGTTTTCCCGGACGGTCCGCCACGGAAGCAGGGCGGGGTCCTGGAACACGACCCCGCCGAGGCGTTTGCGTCGCGCCTGATCCGGTGACGTGCCGAGAACCGTGACTTCACCTCGATCTGGGACAAGTAGACCGGTGACAAGTCGCAATGCGGTTGACTTGCCGCACCCTGAGGGACCAACGATGGCGACGAATTCGCCATCACCCACTGAAAGTGTCAGTCCTGCGACGGCCTGGACCTCACGTCCACCTTTCGGGGGGAACGTGAGGTAGCAGTCGCGGAATTGGAGGGCGTCTCGCGATGGAATGGCGTGCCCGCCAGACCGCTCGTATCCGGACAATTGCGACTGGTTGCCGACGCGCGGGTTCACGCTCCGATTTTGCCGACTTTGTCGAGTATGTCGAGCGTCATCACGTCGTCGAGGTTGAGCGCCTTCTCAAGCTGCTTCGTGCGATTGAGGAGGATGTCGTGCCCGGATTGCCAGACTGCCCGGTCCATCCAGAGGAGACCCTTCTGCTTCGTGAAATCTGTCTGGATGAGCGGGGTCTCGCGCTTGAGTTCCAGGAGTTGGTTGTCGAGTTTCAGGCCTTCACCATACTTGTCAACGACAACTTTTGCGGTCTCATCGGGGTTCCGGATGGCGTAATCCCACCCACGGGCGGTCGCCCTGGTCCAAGCGATCAGAAGATCCTTCTTCTGGCTAATCGTCTCGTCAAGGGCAAACGGAGTGTTCCAGTAGAAGCCGAACCCAAGATCTGAGTACGGAACATACCCGATCGATTCCCCCGCACCCTCAAGGCTGATGACCTGATTGGTGACAAGACCCGTAATGACGTCAACCTGTCCGGTCAACAGCGGCTGCACATCAAATCCCACGGGGATCAACGTGACGTCCTCGACCTTAAGGTTGTTAATGGTCAGCATTGCCTCGGTGCTGGCTCGCGCCGTCTGCTGGTGGCCGATCTTCTTGCCCTTGAAGTCGGCGATGCCGTTGATTCCCGACTTTTTCTGCCAGAGAAAGCATCCCGGACCCTTTTGGAAGACGGCGCCGAACGCCTTTACGGGAATGCCCTGGGCACGGGCGAGCATCAGTGACGCACCACCGGAAAGTCCGATTGTGTCGGACTTGCCAGCCACGGCTTGGATCTCTGGAAGGTTTTGGGCCGAGGGATTGACAGTGAGCTCGATTCCTTCGTCCTTGTAGAACCCCTTCTCCATAGCCGCGAACACTCCCGCGAACTCGGTGTTCTTGATCCAGGACAGTCGAAGGCTGAGGGGGACCGTTGGCTTGGCCGTAGGTGCCGCCACCGGGGCGGAGGCGGTCGGAGCCGCGGGAGCAGCGGTAGGTGCGGGCGCTGGCGCCTTTGTTGCCTGTGCGGGTGCCGGAGCCTCCGAGCCACACGATGCAAGAAGGGCGGCGAGGCTTCCGAAACCTGTGCCAAGCAGGGAGCGTCGACCCGATGGACCCAGAACTACCGTGAGCTTGCTGGCGTCGCCAAACATGATGTTCGTCTCCTTGGGAACGGTGACCTCCAAGTTGAAGAACGGCCACCCCGCCGAATAATAGACTGCCGGTCGCAAAACCTGGGGCTAGGGGTTAGGCCGTATCGGAATTTAGCCCGAAACTCGTTCAGCAAGTTGGCCCGGGATCGTGGCTCCCACGCTACGCAGGAGCAATCCCCTGAGGCTTGGCAAGATGTCCTCCAGAGGCTGTGGCTTTTCGGCATAGAGCCAGGTGAGCACGACTTCGTTCAGCGCTCCCATCCATGCGACCGCCGCGAGTTCGGTGTCTTGGGAAGGAATTGCACCTGCCCGCACTGCATCGTCTAGGTGGTGCGCAATGACCGTGATGAACCGCGAATGAATCCCTACCAGGCGTTCTTCAAGTCCGACAGCCTCGACGAGAAGAAGGCGTGCCAGCCGGCGCCTCTGACCGAATGCATCAACCACGATCGACAAAGCCATGTCCAACCGCGCGATGGGATCTGTTTCGGATGCAAGGCGTGTCTCAATCCGCGAAATCAAGCGGTCTACAAGGTGGGCGAGTAGGGCACTGAAGATGCCCTGCTTGTGCGGAAAATGGAAGTAAAAGGTGCCCTTGGACGAGTTTGACAGACGCACTATCTCGTCCACGGCGGTCCCGTGATAGCCCTTTTCAGCGAAAACATCCGCTGCAACGTCAAGGAGACGCTCTCGGGTCTCGGATGGTTCGTGCGGTCCGGCTGGTCGTCCGGCACGCCTGCGAATGAACTCCACCATCTGATCGGAAATGGTACCGGTCAAGACGTTCAGTGGGATGACTTGACAGCCGCTGGGCGCTTCCTGTACCTTTTTACTGCATAAAGTTGATTGATGAACTTTTCTTTATGCGGGAGGAGCGAGTGATGGTCACAGGAGATGCGATGCCGACTGTCCGTCGGATTGGCCGTCGGCAGGCGATAGGAGTTGGGGCTGGTGGTGCATTCGCGGCACTTCTCGTCGCATGCGGGGCATCCAGCGAGCCGGCTGCTCCAGCAAAGCCGGCTGCCACGACCGCTCCGGTGACTGCCACGACCGCTCCAGCTGCAACCAAGGCGCCTGCCGCCGAACCGACCAAGGCAACTGTGGCGGCGGCATCTGCACCCAAGGGCTTTGCGAATCCCAACCTGATCGTCAGCGTCGATTGGCTCAAGCAGCACGCTTCCGATGCCGGCCTGCGGATCATTGACGCGCGTCCTGCTGCCGACTACGAGAAGGGACACCTTCCCGGGGCGGTCAACCTACCCGTTGTGGAGACTTTCGATCCCGCACAAGCGAAAAACCTTCCGGATACCAAGGAAAAGCTCGAGGCACTTTTCGGTCAGAAGGGGATCGCAAATGCCTCGCGGGTCGTCATCTACGACAACGGCAAGGAGACACCAGCCGCGAGACTCTTTTGGACACTTGAATACGCTGGACACACCAACGTGGCGGTTCTTGATGGTGGACTGAAGGCCTGGGGCGGTTCAACATCAACCGACCCAGTTTCGGCGCCAGCGGCGACGTTCGTCTCAAAGCTTGACCCGTCGAAGCTCCCGACCAAGGGACAGTGTGCCCTGGCAATCGGTGATCCGACCAAGGTGGTGCTTGATGCCCGCTCCCCTGCCGAGTTCCGCGGTGAAGACGTGCGTACCAAGTTTGGCGGGCACATCCCCGGTGCGATCAACATCGAGTGGACGGAAAACTTTGGTTCAGCGACCCAGCTTCGCGAGCCGGAGGCCCTAACCGCACTCTACGAGGCCAAGGGCGTCAAGAAGGACAAGGAAGTCTACGCACTTTGCCAAACTGGGCAACGTTCGTCGGTTTCCTACCTGGTGCTACGTTTGCTCGGTTACCCGAAAGTTGGCAACTACGCCGGTTCGTGGGTCGAATGGGGAAATGACGAGGCAACGCCAAAGACCCAAGGCGCGTAGATCAGGCACAATTTTTCGAGATGGCCAACCCACCCGCCGGTGAACGGTTCCGCGAACTTGGCGCTCCAACGCCTGACGATGTCGGAGAGCCGCCGGCGATGGTTTCTCCAGCCCACCGGGGTCTGACCTCGGTGGGCAATGCCTTGTTAGGGCTTGTTTCGCTTGCGTACGTGCTCACATCCCTCGTGGTGGTCATTAATGCAACGGGAAACGCGACCGGGGTTGTGTGGCTCCCGTCATTTCCGGACGTGTATTACGTAGTTTCCGGGGTCATGTACCGTCCGTTTGCCGCGTACTTTTCGATGCTAGCGCCTGTTCAGGCGAACCCGTCCATCGATTACATGTCTTATGCCTGGATTTCGCGCGCCCCGTTTCTCGGGTTCCCGATTGCCTGGCTGGGGGTCAGGATCATCGTTGCCGGCACAGCGGATCGAACCCAAAAGCTCAGCGTGAGAAGTATCACTGCCCTGACCTTGGTAGGCGGGCTCGCCATTAGCTTTTTGGTTGTCAGTTGGGCGGTGATCAGGGCGGGGCTAGCGGGGCTCGACGGTCTTGAGCAGTTCGCGGCATTTGTCAAGGGCTATGGCGCGTGGGGACCGGTGGTGTCATTCCTAATGATGAGTCTCCAGGCAATTCCTATGCCAATTCCGACCGTGGCAATCACCCTTACCAATGGATTTATCTACGGTTTGTGGTGGGGCGCCTTGCTTTCGTGGTCAGGTGCCATGTGCGCCTCGGTCATCGGGTTTTCCCTAGCGCGGAGGCTCGGACGCCCGTTTGTGACGCGGTTTGCCGGTGAAGATGCACTGGCACTCGTCGATCGGTGGAGTACGGGAAATGCGACTCAGGCGGTGTTTGTCGCCCGACTTATCCCGCCGATGAGTTTCCGGGCGGTCAGTCTGGCTGCCGGACTCACACCCATGCCTCTTTCGAGGTTCATGCTCGCAACAGGGGTAGGTCAGGCGCCAGCGACAATCGCGTACTCGGCGATTGGTAGTCAACTGGTCGCTGACGTGAGCCTTGCATTGTGGGTCTGTGGTGCTGTTGGCCTGATTGGAGTAGTGCTCGCAACCTTCAGGAGGGTCAAGACATCGTCTCTGAGGGCCTCGGGTGCGGAAATTGGCGATGCAGACAACACAGGTGCTGTGGGCGGGCCCGAAGTCGGTCAAGTAGGAGACAGGAAGTGACCCCAGCACGGAAGGTGGGGTCTGCGCTGGTGCGCCCGCTCGTTAGCATCGCGCTTCTGGGCGCTCTTTTCTGGCGGCTCGGCGGAGGTGACATCTGGCGAACGGTCACCGACGCCGACCCATTGGCGACCGGCCTCGCCATCTTGCTGACCATCGCAGCGGTAATTGTTAGTGCGTGGAAGTGGCAACTGCTGCTTAGGGCAGTCGATCAGGATGTGAGTCTGTTTCGCCTCTCGGACGCATACCTGGTCGGTCTTTTCTTCAACAATTTCCTGCCTTCAAATATCGGAGGTGATGTCGCGAGGGCTCACGCAATCGGCCGTCATACCGGGCGGCTCGGGGTTGTGGTCGCCTCGATTGCGGGAGAAAGGTTGCTCGCTGGCCTTGCGCTGGGCGCAACGGCATCGGTCGCGCTCGTCGTGAGACAGGATTTGGTTGGTGTTGTCGGATCGGGTGTCGGCGCGGTCATGTTCGGGTTCATTGCCTTGACCGCGCTCTTCTCGATCCCACTGATCCGGGGCTACCTGATCCGACGGCTTGGACAGGCGGGTCGGCGCGGGTCAATCGCGCGGAGTGTTGAATCGCTGGGGCGAACCTTGTCAGACCCGTGGACCGTCCTTGCGGTCTTTGCCTTGTCTGTGGTGTTTCAGGCATTGGTCATTGCGGTGGCGTGGGCGGGCTTCATGGCGGTAGGCGCTCCGGTATCACTAGGTGTCTGTTTCGTGCTCATTCCAGTTATCTCGGCAATCCAGTTGGTGCCGGTATCGCTCGGAGGGTTTGGCGTTCGTGAAGGCGCGTACGCGTTCCTTTTCGGCCAATGCTGCGCGATTGCGCCAACGGCTGCGATCGCTTCGTCGTTGGTCTTCGCTGGGGTCGTGATGGGTGTCAGTCTGGTCGGTGGGGTCCGGTTCGCAATGACCTGGGTTTCCAACCATGAAATGGCAAACCCGGAGCTGGCCTCGCTTCCGGATTTGGAGCGCCTTCGACCGGTTGTGAACCGCGTAGCAAGGGAAACCTGGTTCAATCCGGATTGGCTCTGGAACTTTTGCCGGTCGATGCATTCGGCCGGACTGTCCACTGACCAGACGATTGCTGCACTGACTAGGCAAGGCGACGCGAACCGCCTTCCGCGATCGAAGCGCGCCTTGAGGCGAGTGCAGTTGTGGGCTTTCGCCCTGCGTGGTTCTCCTTCAACGGGGTAGTGTGCGTACCCATGCTAAATGGAGCTTAGTGGGCGTCGCGGAGGACCCCTTGGTCGGTCATCGTGCGGAAGCCCTGCTCGGAATAATCCCGAAAGCCTGGTTGGGCCTGGGCCCACGTCGCATATGCAGCGGCGGCCTCTTCCAATGTGTGAACCGGTTCCCACCCAAGGCCACGGAGGCCCGAGATGTCTGACAGGATATGCCGCGTGTCGCCGACACGGAACTTGCCTGGCACTTCCGTTGTAACTGGCACCCGGAGACCTCTGGAGACCACGTGCGCGTACTCAAGCACGGTGATTGCCTTTCCACCGCCCACGTTCAAGGCGCGGAAGTTGGCCCGAGGATCGTCAAGCGCAAGGAGGTTTGCCCGTGCTACGTCCCACACTGGAACGTAGTCACGCAACTGCATGCCATCCTCGTACACCACTGGTGAGCGGCCGTGGAGGACACGCTGCACGAAGATCCGGAGTGCGCCTGAATACGGGTTCGTGAAACTCTGCCGTGGGCCTTGGGTGATGCTGTAGCGCATCGCGACAGTTGGAATGTCGTACCGCGCCCCGAGATTGAGTGCGATCAGTTCCTGCGATAGCTTGGAAATTCCGTACTGGTTGTGCGGTCGTGGGGGGTCGTCCTCCCGCGTCGCTTGGGGCACCATGGGTTCGCCCCCGACCGGGCATCGTGGTTCCCAGTCGCTTGCTTCCAATTGGGCCGAAGTGCGTTGACCGGGAAACTGCACACCGTGGACGGGGCAGAGGTAGCGGCCTTCACCAAAAACCGCCTGGGACGTCGCGACCACGACCTTCTGGAGGTTTCGCCGAAGGGTTGGTTCAGCGACAAGAAGCTCATAGAGAAGTGCCGTTCCGGCGGCGTTGACATGAAAGAACTTGCTGAAGTTGGGCAGGTAGTCTTGGTATGCGGCAAGGTGAATGACTGCATCCACTCCGTCGAGGGCGTCCCGAAGAGTTGCCGGATCCTCGACGCTCCCGTGAATTCGCTGAACACCCTCGGACAGATACGCCGGCCAAATGCCCGCCTGGTGCACTGGTTCGATGAGTGCGTCCAGCACCCTGACGGTATCACCCCGGGCGACAAGGAGATCGACGGTGTGCGATCCAATGAATCCGGCCCCGCCGGTCACCAGTACGAGACGACTCATGATTGGTTCCTCACCTTGGGTTGTGCGGCCCACTGAGACCGTCCGGTGCCCCGACGACGTCAGTTAGGCGCGAGGCCCTCCCTCGGACAACCCGCACGAGCCCGAAAATGCCTTGAAGTATCGTGCGCTCGCCTTCTGTGACGGTGCATGCAACTTCTATGTGGCGTCGGCCGGTCAAGGTGACAACCGCCGTAGCGGTCAGCGTACGTCGGTTCGAGGTAGGTGCCTCCATCGAGAACGAGGAGTAGCGAAGAGTGGTGACTTCCAGGCGGTACCCACCTGCTGCCTCGATGGCGGCGTCGATTGCGAGACCGAGTGGGACCGTTGTCATTGGATGAATGGCCCTTCCGAGCGGCGCGTCGGCGCCTCGGTATCGGGACATGAGGAGCCGCAGGAGTTCGGCGCCGGTTTCCAAAGTGACCGTGTCGCCGATTGAAATGCGATCGTTCAACGCGCGCCTTGACCCGGTGATTCGTGCCGGATGGACGGATGACGGGTGAGGCGGTGGTCGGTGGGACGAGACTTCGACTGGAGGCGCACCATTGCTCGCCGGTCGTGATGAATCGGACCCGGTTGTCGCGGTCCCGGCATCAAGTCGAATATCCCGCTCGCCACTCGTGGGCGTATTCATCGTCTTGAGTATCGGATATCGGTTTGCAATCGCGCTTCACCCGCCGGTTTGGGTCGTCCCGAAACTCGAAACCATTCGCATGATTTTTTCGATTCTCAGGGTCAGTTACCGGTGTTTCGGCCGATGTCAACGCAACGTAACGCGTAGCCGTCCGTTCCCAACTTGAGCAAATCTGTACTCGCCCACTTGTGCCGTTCCGGGCTAGTTACGCGTTGCCCGGGCTCATTACGCGCCGGAACAGGCCGGTTAATGGAAACAATCAAGATTCATGACCGCCATGACTAATCGAGACCGGAGACTTCACGCAGTCTCTCGAGAGGCTCGGGTCGCAAGTGACGATGAATTGCCCCATAACGGGTCAATTTCCCCGAGCCAAGGGGCGAATGCTCAGGGTGCGTTCGCGGAGCTTGCAACCACGTGGTCTCAAGTCCTTGCGGTTGTCGAATGTGATCGGACGGTATCTCGCGCAACATATGCGTCGTGGCTCGCGAACTCGCTGCTGATTTCCGTGTCACCCGGCAGCGACGGTACTGTCCCCGTGATTGTGGTTGGCGTGTCGCACAGGTTGGCCCAGAACAAAGTCCGGCAGGATTGCCTTGGTGCGCTTGAGGCAGCCTGGACTACGGTTTTCGGTGAGACAGTCCGAGTTCAGGTTGAAGTCACAGGCGCGCTGAGGACCGCTAATCGCGATTTGTCGACGGCGACGCCAGTTCCTGATGACCGTAGCGCGCCCGCAACCGATCTAGGGTCGGCAAATCGTGGTGATAGCAACGGCTCGGTTGCGCCTCAACCAACTCCGCGCGTGATAACCCCCGATAGCCAGCTAGAAGACACCTTGCGTGCGGTTCTTGACGGACCGCCAATCGATGCACGGGGCCTTGTCGGGACGAGTCCTAACCAACGATGGAGGTTCACGAACTTTACTTCTGGGCCAACCTGCTCATTTGCGCTTGCCGCGGCGCGGGCGGTCGCATCGGCACCGGGACGGGAATACAACCCGCTCACGATCGTTGGACCATCCGGGACGGGCAAGTCTCATCTGATTGGCGCTATTGCTTCCGTATTGCTCGATGATCTGGGCAGGGATGTTGGTCCCGTTGGGTCGGTATCTCGGGATGGGGATTTCGTGTCGCACGGAGCGACGGCAATCTCCATGCATGGAAGCTACTTTCTCATCAACGGGTACACGATCGTGAGTGACCTTGGGCTCGACGGATATGACTTGGGTGAGTCCTCCGCGCGTGCCCGTCGATGGGGACGACGCGCATTGGCGCTGCTCATAGATGACCTGCACGTCGCGTTGGCGTCTGGTCCCATTCCCCGCGCGATCGCCACCCATCTGATTTGCGGTGCGCTGGATGCTGGTAGCCAAGTCGTGGTGACTACGCGCGGATCTATCGGCGATTTGACCCAGACCGACCCGGAGCTCGCGTCGCGCCTTGGATCAGGGCTTGTTGCGCCGTTGCCCCCGCCGGACCATGAGACCAGGCTTGCGATCCTGAGGGCGCGTGCCACGGGGGTCGTTCCTTCCCTACCCGATGAGGCGCTGGAACACCTTGCCCAGCGAGTGGGAGGGAGCGTTCGCGACCTTGAGGGAGCGTTCCTGAGGCTGAGGGCGGCCGGGACGATAGGGCGGCCACCTCAGGCGACAGACCCCGCCGTCCGATCTGTAGGTCCAGCAAGGCTGACGAGCAAAGACCACGGGGTAGCGCGTGGTGGCCAAGTACAAGGGCTAGGTAGCACTGGCGAAGAGCCGGCGAACTTTGCGCCGAGAGATCCCCGCCGTGCCGTGTCGCCGGTGGCATCCCGAGTACTCGCGGCAATCAGCGCGGTCTTCGGGGTTGATGAAGCAATGCTGTCAGGTCCGGGTCGGAGCCGCGATGTCACCCTGGCACGGCACGCGGCAATGTACGTGATGCGGGAACAGCTTGACATGAGCCTTTCGGAGATAGCCCGCCATCTTGGTCGACGCGATCACACGACTGTGATGCATGCAGTCGCACGAATAGGTGCGCTCCGGCAGGATGACCCAAACCTTGACCAGATGATCACGGAGGTCTGCTGGTCTCAAGGTTCGATTCGAGAAGGTTGACGCCGCGATCGATACAGAAACGAGGACTCGGGTCGCTCGATTTCAAACCCATCGTCGTCACGCGGTACAGTACTGACGGGTTGCCGAAAGGAATAGTGATCCGATGCGTATCGCTTGTGTGCAGGAGCAGTTGAGCCGTGGCCTTGCCACCGTTGGCCGCGCCGTGAGTTCTCGGACGACCATGCCGGTCCTTGGGCACGTCTTGCTTGCGACCGATGGTGAGCGACTTCGTCTCGCTGCGACCAACCTGGAACTTGGGATCACGACTTGGATCTCCGCTCGGGTACTTGAGGAGGGACGCGCGACCGTGCCTGCCCGCCTCCTAGCCGAATTCGTGAACTCGCTGCCGTCTGGCAAGGACGTTTCAATCGATGGCGGGACCCGTGGGGCGCCGCTTCACCTTTCGTGCGACCGCATCAGCGCAAACGTCAAGGGCATGGACCCCGACGAATTTCCGCCGTTGGCGACCGGTGATGACCGTCCGGCGGTTCGAATTCCATCGCGCGAGTTCAGGACGATGATCGATCAGGTTGCATTCAGTGCAGCCCGTGACGAGTCCCGTCCGGTTCTTGGCGGAGTGAACGTCAAGGTGTCCGGCGCGCAGTTGACGCTTGCCGCAGCGGACGGCTTCCGGTTGTCCGTGAGGCACGCGCGTCTCGACCACGGCTTGCCGGAGCCGCTAGACATCATTGTTCCCGCGCGGGCACTCACGGAACTCGGTCGACTGCTAGGCGGTGACGACGACGAAGTTGAATTGAGCGTCACCGGAAACCGCACCCAGGTTCTATTCCGCGTGCGAACCGCTGATGGTGAGACCGTTCTGGTGAGCAGGTTGCTTGAGGGCCAGTTCCCCGACTTGCAACGCGTGATCCCGAAGACTGCGACCACTGAGATGACGATTTCACGGTCGGAATTGGCGACGGCGATCAAAATCGCATCAATCTTTGCCAGGGATGCGGCGAACGTGGTTCGTCTGGACCTTCAACCTGGGGACGAAGGTGGGGTGACGCCGGGCACGCTCGAGATCACTGCGACGGCACCCGATGTGGGTGATAACAAGAGCCAGATGCCTGCGGGGATCACCGGGGATGAGACACACATCTCATTCAGTGCCGAGTTCCTGTCCGATGTTCTGGGTGTGTTGAAATCCGACCGAATTCACCTGAAGTTGACCGGTCCGCTCTCCCCCGCGGTCATCGAGGGGGTTGGGGTAGAGGACTACACGCACGTGATCATGCCCATGCATTCGGTTCGTTGATCGGGCGGGGGTCTTGGCTTGGGGTTCGTCTCCCGCGCCTTGAACGTGAGCGTGTGAACCAGAGGATTTCCAATCACGTTGACGCAATGAATTGATCAATGTGGGCGACTGCTTCACGCGGGCGTGAGGCATGGATGGCATGAGATGCGCCCGGAATCTTGATGAGCGTCCCTCGAGGCAACAGCCGCGTGAACCGCGTGGCTGCGTCATCTCCAAGCGCTCCGTCGGTGGTCACATCAGCTTGGAGGATCAGCACAGGCACGTTGAGCTCGGACGCGGCATGCCACGCCCAAGGCGCGCCTCGTGGGGAGGCGATGTAGGTCTCCAAGGTTCCTGGCGCCGCGCATCTGAATAGACGTGCCAGCGAACGTGCTGCGACCTCTCCGTGGAAGGTTGCCAAGTAGTCCTCGAGGGGTCCTGGCGGTACGGTACGAAGACGCGCGACTTCTCCGACCACCACGTTGCTGATCGTCGGATCGAGTGGTGGGTCGATGAGGATCAGTCGCTTGATCCGTGAGGGTTCTGCCTTGGCCATCGCTAGTGCGATGAGCGAACCGAGTGAGTGGCCAATGACCGTACCCGGTTCGCCCATTCCGCTAGCGTCCAGAAGCGCCAGGACATCGGCCGCGTAGTCGGTCGGGGTGTACTGGTGTGGCAACGGTGCCGGGTCAGACGCACCGTGCCCGCGAAGGTCCGGGGCGATGACCGGACGCGCAAGAAACCTGCGGGCGAACCCCGCCCACACCGCACCGGAAACCCCGAGGCCATGAAGGAGGATGGTCTCGGTCGGCAGAGGTGGTGACGACGGGTTCGTTGGAAAGAAGTGGTTCAGGTGGAGCCGGACGACGGTTCGAGGACCTTCGTCAGTTGCGCTGGTCACAGGTCACCGTGTGATAGCCACCTCACCTGTTCCGGTGAGAGTTCGAGGTCCGCAACCGCAAGACTGCTTTGAAGTTCCTCGACCGTTGCGGGCCCGACCAGTGCGTGGGTCTGAAGGCCAGGTTGGTTCAACACCCACGCCAGGGCGACCTGCGTTGGGGTCAATCCGAGCTCGTTGCCGAAAGTGACCGCACGGTCGTAACGCGCCCAATTCTCATCGTTGTAGTAGACCCGGACCATGTCGGCGTTCGAATGATCATCACGACTGAACCTGCCTGAGAAAAACCCACCGGCTTGCGACGACCACGAGAACAGGGGCATGGCGTGGCTTCCGTACCAAGCCTTTGACGCCTCATCCCCTGAGATCGAAATGCAGTTTGCCCACATCGGTTCCTTCGCCACGGCGAGGGCGATGTTCGGGCTGCTCGCGGAGAATTGCACGAGATCATGCTGCCTTGCGTACGCGTTAGCTTCCTCAATACGCGGAATCGACCAATTTGATCCGCCGATTGCCCGGATCCGCCCGCGAGCGTGATGGTGGTGCAGGGTGTTCATGACTTCTGAGACATGGACGTTCGGATCGTCCCGGTGGAGGACATACAAGTCCACGTGATCAGTGCCCATGCGTTCAAGGCTCAACCCGAGGTCGTAGCTGATTTCGGTAGCGCTCACGCGGTCTCCCCGTGAGTCATGATGTGCACCCTTCGAAAGGATCAGGATGTCTTCACGCCGTCCTCCGGTGCGAAGCCATTCGCCGATGTTCCTGTCAGACCAACCGCCGCCGTAGATTGCGGCGGTGTCGACGATGTTTCCGCCCGCCGCGAGGTACGTTTCGATGAGGTCCTTGGCGAGGTCAGCGCGGCCCTGGGCAAATGAGGTCGACCCGAGAACGACCCGCGCAACGGGTCGGTCGATACCGGCAACGTGTCCATATCTCATGAGACGCATGGTAGCGTGCGACTGGTCCGACCACCACAGTGGTGACCGTTGACGGCTCGACAGAAACTCAGGGACACTCTTCTTGCGTGAGTTCATCAGTCGGCTTTGGAAGGTCATATCGTGGCGATAGGGAACGTGCATCCACCGCACTTGAAGCAAGTGGCCCCGTTCGGAGAATGGGACTCGCCGATCGCTCCGCGAGACATGGCGACTGGCGGGCTTCAGCTCCTGTCTCCGGCGTATGCATCCAACGGATCCCTCTTCTGGCTGGAGGGACGTCCGACCGACGCGGGGCGCGTGGTCGTCGTAGAGCGCACCGTTGGTGGGTTAGTCCGTGACTGGACGAAATCGCCGTTCAACGTTCGATCGCGAGTGCATGAATACGGCGGTGGCGCGTATTGGCTTACACAGGGCGAAGATGGCAATCCGTTACTGTGGTTCGTGGACTTCGTAACGCAGCGTGTCTTCAGGCAAGCGGGAAGCGACCGTGATCCAGTCGGCGTGACCGAAGAAACCGCAGCCAGGCATCGCTACGCGGATGGCGTCGTAACCCCCAACGGCGATTGGATTGTCGCCGTCAGGGAGCGCCACGAAGGTGAGCAAGCCACGGACGTCGTCAACGAACTCGTCGCCTTCAGGACCGACGGCACTCCGGGAACTCACCTTGTGGCTGGTGGGCTCGGTAATCATGGCGGTCGCATCCCCCCCGCGGATTTCGTGGCGTGCCCGACGGTGTCTCCCGACGGCACTCGCATCGCGTGGGTGGCTTGGGACCACCCGAACATGCCGTGGGACGACACGTCGCTCTGGGTGGCCGATTTCGACCAAGTGAATGCCGTGGTCATTGGCGAACCCTGGCTCCTTGCGGGCGGTTCTGGCAACGGGGAGGCGGTGACGTATCCGGCGTGGAATAGTGATGGCGACCTGTTTGCGATGACGGACCGGACAGGATGGTGGAACCTTCACCGATCAACTGGGGGGGCCGAGCCGTTGGCTGCGGTATGGCGGGTCGATCAGGACTGCGCCGGGCCGATGTGGGGTTTAGGTTCGGCACCATACGTACTTCTGCCTGATGGCAGCGCGGTGGTGGTCGCACTGAATGGTGCCGACGGCCACGTATTCAGGGTAGATGTTCAGTTGGGAATGGCATATGTAATCAACCTGCCGGTATCCCAGATCCAGGCACCGATTGCCAGTTCCGGATTGAAACTTGCATTGGTTGCGTCGTCCCCTGCGCTCCCGGGTTCGCTTCTCGAATTTGACCTTGAGGATGCCAATCCTTCATCGACGGTCGCTCTGGTCCAGCAGGGTGCAGTACAGGTCGCTTCGGGTTCTGTCTCGGTTGGTGAACCGATCAGTTTTGTCACTGGGGATGGCGCACGCGCGAACGCGCTTTTCTATGCGCCGACAAGTGCCGAATGGGTTGCGCCGACAGGTGAATTACCGCCAGTGATCGTGTTGAGCCACGGTGGTCCGACGAGTGCCGTCGGTTCCGGATACAGGCTTGGTATCCAGTTCTGGACGACGCGCGGCTTTGCGATTGTCGATGTCAATTACCGTGGAAGTACCGGTTTCGGTAGGGACTACCGTCGGGCATTGAATGGCAAGTGGGGTGAAACCGACGTCGAGGACTGTATCTCGGCAGTCCGATTTCTTGCTGAAAGCCGTCGGATTGACCCGAAGCGTCAGTGCATCATGGGGGGCAGTGCCGGGGGCTACACCACCCTCGCGTCCCTCGCTTTTCGTCCAGGCGTTTTTGCCGCTGGAATGAGTGACTACGGCATCGGTGACCTTGAGGCATTGGCGGCACATACGCACAAATTTGAGTCGCGGTACCTGGATACCGTCGTTGCTCCGTATCCCGAGGGCATCGAAACATATCGCGCCAGGTCACCGCTCGGTCATGCCGGTCGGATGACGACCCCCTTGCTTCTTCTCCAGGGAGAAGAAGACCGTGTCGTGCCACCGGATCAAGCCCGGTCAATGGCGAAAGAACTTGACCGCCGGGGTGTGCCCCATGCGTTGGTCGTCTTTGAGGGCGAGGGTCATGGATTTCGACGGGGGGCAACAATCGAGGCGAGCTACCAGATGAAGCTGAGCTTTCTTGGTCAAGTGTTGGGGTTTGCCCCGGTTGGCATTGATCACAATGTCACGGTTCTCCATCACACTCGCACGTCCTGAGCGCGATCAAACATCACGGGAACCCATGAGCGGAAGAGGGTCGAGCGACGCGATGAGGATGTACCCGAGTCGGCCGGAAGCGTCTGGACGCAGATTCGACGGCTGGAGGCTGCGGGGGTGAGCTCGTGACAAGGGATGCGGCGCGCATGATGTTCGGCCCGTGGGTGCCCGAGGAATCACCTCAATCTGATTACGCTGGTGGCGGAAACGTGATCCCGTTGGTGCTTAGCGAATGGCGTGCGGTCTCTTCGCTAGACCACCCAGAGCAGCTCGAGATGTTCCCCGCGCCATGGTCGAATCCTCGGCGTTTGGTCAGCATCGTTGATGAGGAACGGCAATCCGTCGACCGCGTCCGGCGATTTGCTTCCGCTTGGGAGTGGCTTGAAAGCCGTACGCGCGGCCATGTCGCCCGACCAGTGTTGCTACCCAAGGGTGAGTGTGACCAGCATCTAGCGGGCGCCGGGGTCATGCTCAAGGTCTCGCGAAGTCACGGTGGTGGCGATGCAGCTCCTGCACGGAGGGACAGCGCCGAAGCGACCGTGACCGAACGAGGCGACGGCGTCGTTGACGCGGCTAGCGAGCTGTAGTGAACTGCGCGGGAACGTAGCCGGTACGCCCAACGCTGTCGCGAACCATTAACCAGCTGACCTTCCCGCCTGATCCGTCGTCACCGACAACCCCCGAGGTCACGATGGTCAATGATGTGCCTTCCCGGAACGCAACCTTGGGGACTGTCCGGTCATCCCACTGGGGACTATTCCGGAATGCGACGCCCCGCCCACCGGTATTGGCGACCACGACGCGCGCCATCCCATTCACTGCTACCGGGGCTGGAGAGACACTGGATGGGGTTCGAGCCACTGGCGGAGCTGGTTCGACCACCTGATCGCTTATCGGCGATGTCTCAGTCAGCGGCGTTCCTGTCGTAACAAGGTCAGCGACGGTGCCTACAGCATTTGGAACCGCGCCGGAACTTGACAGGGACATCACTTCAGCCACTGAATCGAGGCTCAAGTCGGACTCAGTTGCATTCGCGTTCGCCTCGACGGTCGTCATGACGGTCATCGATGGATCGGTGACGACTGCCCCGACGTCCGGTGTGAGTGTTGGCGTCAACTCAACAGTCGGTGCAGCAAGGGCGAAATCGATTTCGTGACCAAACGACGGTAGGGCGACGACCCAGATACCGGTCGCGAACAGGCATGCCGCGGTGACCGAGAGCAGGTACTCGGCGGCGGCTTGGCGGGTTCGGAAGGCCCAGAAGCGCTGCGTTCGAGGAAGCAGCAGCCGTGCAAGCGCGGCAAAGTAGAGTGCTGCAAAGACGACGACCCCAATTGTCGATGTGTAGACGGCCCATCCCCACCACGGCCATGCGCTGCCCGGAAGTGCAAGACGAGGACGTTGAGGTCGCGGTTCGAGCCTTGAACGGGGAGCCCGCGAAATCGGGGTTTCCCGAACACTCTTGCCCATGGGTGACGCGTCGGAAGCCCCACAATCGGCCGTACGCAGGTCGTCCAGGCTTGCCGGAAGTGCGTCGAACCAGGCCGGGTGCAAGACCTCACGATCAGTGGCAAGTCGTGCGGAACGCAAGGTCCTGTGACGGGCCAACGTTTCCGATCGCGTTGACGCTTCAGCATCTGAACTTGAGGCGCTTGGTCGGGATGATGACGAGTACATCAGAGCAACGAAGGGTGGGACGGATCCGCCAGATTTTTCCGAGCCAATGCCCTCGATTTTGAGGCTTTCGGAGGATGACACAGGGTCGGTAGCCACCGGTAGGTTGGTCGGTGGGGCGCCGACACGCTCCGCACCGGGAGCTCCGTCGTCCTGTGAGACAGGTGAAGAGCTGCTCTCAGTTTTTTCGATCGCAGGTCTCGTCGCCACCATCTCGTTGGTCCCTCCCGACACGACAGGCTTTGCGATCACTCGCATTGATTTGGCACTCCGAAGAAGCTGAGGCGCGCCGTATTTGCGGCCGCAGCAGGTTCGCTTTTGTCAAAACCGTCCGGCGGCAATAACGCGCCGGATCATTCGGTGATGCGCCAAGGCTCATGACCCATCCACCATCGCGGTCGCAAAGTTGCGCAACTATCGCGATAGACTCGGGTACTGGGGACCGCGGAACGGGCAACGCGGTTGAATTGCGGAGTCGGCCGCGTGGGCCGGAAAGAAGATGCAGACCATGAGGCTGAATGAAATGGGTCCGGGGCGTGAAGGAGCGGGGACCGCGCTCGACCGGTTGAATATCACCCAACGGTACTTGGCGACCGAGTTTGCTGATGGGTATGAGGACGGGGTTCTGCCTCGAAGAGACCTGATCGAACGTGTCTCCAGGATTACTGGAGGGATTGGGACGGCGGCGTCGGTACTCCTAGCTTTGGGGATCCGGCCCACGACGTCCTCGGCGCAGTCAACGCCGCCGATGTATTCGATGCCTGGAGATGCATCTAGCCCGGCTTCAGTCTCGCCCAATGACCCAGCGATTGTCGCGTCGGACGTGATTGTTCCCAGCGGAGGGGTCGACGTTGCAGCCTATCTCGCAAGACCCGTGGGTGACGGCCCCTTTCCCGCGGTGATGATCTGTCACGAAAATGCGGGAACCGCCGAACATTTCCGGGACGTCGCGAGGCGGTTCGCCAAGGTTGGATACGTAGCAATCCATCTCGACCTGCTTTCCCGCGAAGGTGGCACCGAGGCGGTGCCAGCAAATCAGCGCGCAGCGGCCTTGACTGCACCGGGCAAGGCTGAGCTTTTCGTGGACGACTTCCGCGCGGCAATGGCGATGCTGCGCGCTGATCCTGGGGTCCGGGGCGACGCAATCGGGATGACAGGCTACTGCTTCGGCGGCAGTGTGACGTGGAATGTTGCTTGCCGGGAACCGGGCTTGCGGGCCGCGGTGCCGTTTTACGGGCCCCCAGGTTTCCCTGAGGAACTTGGCGAGATTCGGGCAAGTTGTCTTGGCGTCTATGGTGATTTGGATGCAAGGGTCAATGCCAGCATCCCCGTCGTTGAGAAGGCTCTCCGATCATCGGGTGTCGCACATGACCTGCGGGTCTATGCGGGTGCAGGTCACGCGTTTTTCAACGACACGCGCCCTCAGGTATACGCCGAGGAGGCGTCGATGCAGGCATGGCGTGACACGCTTGAGTGGTTTTCCAAGCACCTCGCCTAGCGGGGTCGAGAAGCGCGCGGTCTAGGTTCTTGGGGGTGGGCGCCGCCGATTGCCCGTAGTCGAGGCTTGACTGGGGGTGAAGCCCCGTTGCACTCCCCCAGGCATATCCCGGATCAACGCGTCTACGGCGGCATGCCGCTCGTGACGCGGAAGTTCGGGTGGGATCGACGGATCTGGCACGAGGCTTGACGTGTCGTAATCGGAAAGGTCGTCGTCCTCGTCGGGTGGTTCATCGTCATCGTCAAAGCCGTCATCGAGGACGGGGCCTGTCGATTGATCTGTCACTGGGGTTGGCGAGCTAGCTGTCTCCACTCCCCGAGACTGCTCGTCGATGGGGCGCGATCCTGCTTCCGATCCTGAACGAGGCTGGACACTGTTGGGCCGGTCGTCCCGTCGAGTGTTGGAAGGTTCTGGCACGACCGTGAGATATCTGCGCGTCCCGGGAGCGGTCAGCAGGGTTTCCTGCCACGAAGACAAGTCTGTACCTGCGTCTCGGGTTGCAGTGCGTAGCGCTTCACGCAAGCGACCCTCCTGCACCTCCATGTCGGTGAGGCTTGAGAACAGGTATTCAACCTCAAGGTCGGGCTCTCCGGCACTGCGGGTGTCGACACTGACGAAACGGCCGCCGGGCCAGCCAACCGGCGCTCCTATCGCGTCGATCTGACGGATTGCGGAGATAACGTCGGGACGTCGACGTGGCTTGCACGAATAGCCTAGGCGAAGGATTAGCGTTGCCATTTCCGTAATCATCACCGGTGGCGAACACGTGTGCAACCGGTCGGTTAGCCGGGTCGCTCCCCATTGGGAGTGTCCGGCAGGTCGGGCTCAATCCCATCGAGGGCATCGTCACCCCCGTGCCGGTTCCTCCACAGTTGCCCGCCCGTACCTGCCACAACATACGTGGATGGGTCGAGTGCGCCCAATAGCGGGTGAGAATCGGAATCACTGCTGAATATGGTCAGCGATCGAGACGCGCGCGTGGCCGCGACGTAGAGGACGCGGCGAGCGTCGTCGCTAAGCGCGTTGTCCTGCCACGTAATCGGATCCCTGGATCGGTCCGGGCACGCAGGCATCAGGAGGAATACCGTCGGGAAATCGAGCCCCTTGGAGCGACGCATTGTCATGAGTTTGACGTTTGGTGCGCCAAGCAGCATTTCTGTCCGGCCGTCGACAATCGTTGAGGCGACCATCCGGTTCGTTAGGCGCTTGGAAATCTCGATGCCGACCGCGTCTCCGAGGTAGGTGATCCCGATGAGACCTGGGTTCATCTGACTTGCAGTCTCAACGACCGCATCGATCAGCGCGTTCATCGCGTCTCCAGGCGATTTCTCGATGACCAGTTTCGGCGCTGGTCCGGGTCGGTCCGGATCGATATCCGCCTCGGCAACGTCGTCGCGGGCCTGATCGACAACGCGCCATGCCTTCGCGAGATTCCAGATTTGCTGAGTAGTGCGGTAATCCTTGGTGATCCATCGTCGGGTCGTCACGGTTGGAGCAATGGCATCCCGAATCGCTCTGAACGGCCGGGTGTACAGGCGTTGGACTGGGTCACCGAATGCGAACAGGCCGGCCCCGGTCTGTGGCAAGTGCCGACGACACAGATCGATAATCGCCGGGGTTGCGTCCTGGACCTCATCAATGATGATTTCCTGATAGAGGCCAACTGGATTGGGTGAGGAAATCACTGAGTCCAAGGCAAGACGGGGCAGGTCGTCCCAGTCGGCGATACCTTTGTCGCTGAGTTCCGCCCGGACCATCTCCCAGACTGACCAGATTACGTGACGTGCTTTCTCCCCAAGACTTCCGCCGCGCCATCCACGGTCGATTTCCAGGTAATCCTCGAGAAGCGTCACGTTTGACTGTTTGATGACTGCTGAAATCTCTTCGTGTATGAACCGCCCGTTGCGTCCGCCAAGAGCGGACTTCTGCTCGCTCGGCAGCCCCCCGAAGTGCCTGTAGGTCAGTTGGCGCAGGGAGTCCTGGGTGGGGCCGTTCAATGTGCCCGGGAGTAACGGGATTTTGCGTTCCGAGTTTGCCATCACACGCTCACACCAGTCATGCATCGTCATGATTTCGATGTGAGGCGGAAGAGGACCGTTAGCGAGCGCCTCGGCCATTTGCCTGACCGCCTGGGCAAGCGGACGGTTGAAGCACAAGTAGAGTAGTGGTTGGGCGGTCTTCTCAGTTGCACGCCGCACAAGACGATGGACTGCTATGACGGTTTTCCCCGTCCCCGGACCGCCGAGGACCAGAAACGGTGTTGCGGGGTTCATGTCGACCAAGTCGCGCTGACGCTCGTCGAGGCTCGTGAAGTACGTGTCAACTCCACGATCCATCATGTGCCGGAATTGGGTCAAACTGTCAATCGCTCGGACAACGTCGGCCTCGCTAGGGACCCCGACTTGTCCGATGAGCTGGTCCACTGACCCGTGACGGGGCACATCGGCGACTTCCGAGAGGACTGATTCGGCCCTGCTCGCGTGTTCGTCCGTCCAGCGATAGGCTGCCTGATGATGATCGACGTGGACCAGCGCGATTTCCGTCTGCTTGACGGGCACAAGGATGAGGCGAGCCTCTCCGTCGACGCGCACTGACCAGAAGGACCGGCTCTTCCCTCCCCCGAGTTTCTCGAGGTTCAGTCCTGGTGACCTGTGGTTGGTGAAGAGGCGGTCAACGCAGGCGTCAATGCTTTGGAGCAGGCGGGTATTCCTACTGTGGCGCCCGAGCGACTTTGCGAACGACGGAGTTGCCCAGATCCGCCTGACGTTCGTTATTGGAAGCTCGCCTGAATCACGTGCGCGTGGCGTCATGTTGGTTACAGTCATCTCGTGGCGCACCGGTTTGATCTGACGGTGCAGCAACGTTGTTAATCATAACGTGCGAAGTTGTGATATCAAACTTGTTGTGCATCCGATTCGACCCGACACCGATCGATCACAGTGGCGGAAGGTGTCGTCGGGGCGTGATCATGAACCAATGATCAAGAGTGACGGGTCAAGTTCTGTCGGGGGACTGGGAGAAGGGGCGTCCGTAGATGCAATTCGGCATCTGACATGCACGGTTCCGCTGATGGGAACCGACGGCAGGCACCCTGTCTGGCGAGTTGGTTCGGTCCTGCGCCACATCCTCGGTTTGTCCCAACCAGAGAGAGCGCGGGCATGGCGCGAAGGGATTGTCGCGGTCAATGACGTCCCAGTTCATGTGCAACATCGGCATTGCATTCCAGGGGACATTGTCTCTGTCGCTTTTCCCGACATCGCTTCCACCGTCATTCCTGAGCCGGGACTGAGCCTCGAAGTCATTTATGAGGATCAGTATCTTCTCGCAGTCGCTAAGCCGGCGGGCCAACTCTCTCATCCGGCCCGCAGTGAACAGACAGGCACGATTGCAAATGCCGTGGCAGCGCGATACCGTCGGCATGGGAGATCACCCGACGCCGTCCGGCCGATCCATCGGATTGACCGGGACACCTCCGGGGTCCTCGTGTTTGCGCGAGACAGCCGTACGGCGAGGCTTTTGTCGCGCCATCGGGACCGCTCACCACTCGAGCGCGATTACTTGGCAGTCGTATCTGGCAACTTGACGGCGTCCGGGGTGATTGCGGGGTGGATGGGGCCGGAAACGGGCCACCTGACGAGGCAACGGATGATCGACGAGGCAGAGGTCAAGTTGGCGCCAACCCATTCGCCGACGGGTAATCCGTTGCCGAAAGTAGCGGGGTGGAGTGAGACTGCATTCCGAACGGTTGCGCGAGGGCCCTCGGCCAGTTTGGTCGCACTGCGCCCACGATCAGGGCGCACCCATCAATTGCGCCTTCACCTTGCATCCATCGGGCATCCGATCATCTGTGATGGGCTCTATGGGGGCGTGGATGGATTTGGCATGGATAGACAGGCGCTACATGCGTGGAGGGTGACCTTTCGCCACCCTGAAACTCAAGTGCGGATCGAACTAGTTGCTCCGCTACCGATTGATGTTCGGCGCGCAATAGCTGAAGCGCTGCGCAACTGACCCCTTGGTGGCCCGAACTTCGCAATTCGGCGGTGAGGTCGGAAGTTGTTGATTTGGCACAGTTCTCCGCATCGGGATGACGCGTCGACGCGAAACGCTTGGGTTCTTTCCGAGACTGAAAGGAAGGTCACGTTGGCGTACCGCGAAATCGTAACGATGCATCCGAATGGGATGCGCGTGCAAGCGGCACTTGAGGCGCGAGGTGTTCGCACCCGGATTGTCGAGACCCTCGAGGGTTCACCTACGGCGGTAACGGCAGCGGCACAGCTTGACATTGAGGTCGGACAGGTTGCGAATTCCCTGTTGTTCGAGGCAGATGGCAAACCGTTGCTCGTGATCACTTCCGGGCAACACCGCGCAGACCTGGCACGGATTGCTGCCTTTGTCGGGGCAAGAATTGTGAGACGCCCCGGTGCAGAGTTTGTTCGGGAACACACTGGACAGCCGATCGGCGGTGTGGCGCCACTTGGTCACCCTATTCCGATCAGGACGATCGTTGATCTCCATCTGGCGACATGGGACGTTGTGT
>Ga0214923_10001908_pt1 | contig 28716 bp, 18 predicted proteins | sample LL1510_MetaG_FD_177993 | JGI IMG/M metagenome (GOLD analysis project Ga0214923, IMG submission 177993) | Freshwater microbial communities from Lake Lanier, Atlanta, Georgia, United States - LL-1510 | ecosystem: Environmental > Aquatic > Freshwater > Lake | place: USA: Georgia | collected...
TTTAGTAGAATTATATAATGAATATTCTATGAAACCAGTTGTTATATATGGTGATACTGATTCAATATTTATCAATATGGGATTAAAATTATTAGATCAAAATATTATTGTTAATAAAAAAAAAAAAGATTTAAAATTATTAGAATATTGTATAGAATTAGGTAAATGTGCATCTAAATTCTTAAAAACTTTATTACCTATACCTCATAATATGGAATATGAAAAAACTTTTTATCCATTTGCTATAATGGCTAAAAAAAAATATATTGGTAATAAATATGAAGAAGATCCAAAAAAATTTAAACAAACTTCTATGGGTGTTGTTTTAAAAAGAAGAGATAATGCTAATATTGTTAAAAAAGTTGTTGGTGGTTTAGTTGATATTATGATGAATGAAATTGATATTAATAAAGCTATTGATTTTGTTAAAGAATCTGTTGATAAATTATTAAAAGGTAAATATCCTATTACTGATTTTATTACTTCAAAAACTTTAAAAGCTAAATATGTAAATAGAGAAACTCAAGCTCATGTAGTATTAGCAGATAGAATGACAACAAGAGATCCAGGTAATGCTCCTGAAGTTAATGATAGAATTCCTTTTGTTACTATTGTTATTCCAAAATCCAAAGATAAAAAAAAAATATTACAAGGTGAAAAAATTGAACATCCTGATTATATTTTAGAACATAAATTAAAAATTGATTATCTATTTTATTTAACTAATCAAATAATGAATCCATCAATACAATTTTTAGAATTAGTACATGATAATCCTGAAAAAATATTTGAACCATATATTATTGCTGAAAATAATAAAAGAAATGGAATTGTTGATTTAAAAACTTATGGTTTAATTAGACAAAAAATTAATTTAAATGAAATTAATGATGATATCAATATTGGTAATGATATTGAAAAACCAAATATTGATTTTGATAAAAAACAAGTTTTAAGAAAAAAAACTATCAAATAAAAAAAGAAATCTATTTCTAATAAAAATAAAAAACTTAATATATTAGAAATTGAATAATTTGAAAGAATTGATGAAGAATTATAATAATAATAATAATAATAATAATAATAATAATTATAATAATAAATTTAGATTAAATATGATTGATTAATATAATATTATAATAACAATATAATAATATTATATGAATAAAATTATTTTATTTATTTATTTATTTATTTTTTTTTAGAAAAACTTACTAAATTAATATCTGAAGTATTAATAGAAGAAGTTAAATTATATGGAGTATCTGTGTGATTATCTACTGTTTCAGTATTAACTGTTGATGTATTTATTGTTTCACTATCTAAAGTATTTTTTTTAATTTTTCTATTATAAGATGAAGTACTTAATGTATCAGAACTTAATGAATTAATTGATTCACTATCTCCACCTTTTTTGTCTTCTTCTTTCTTTTTTTCTTTTTTTGGTGTTTCATCACTTTCATCATTTTCATCACTTGAAGAATCATCTAATGTATCATCATCTTCATCTTCATCATCAGAATCAGAATCATCATTATCAGAATCAGTAACAGAATCAGTTTTTTTATCTTTACCACCATGTAATTTAGTTCCTGTTTGAATTAAATAATCAATAAATTCATTAGTACTAAATGTATTTTCATCATCAGGTTTAGATCCACCATTTAATTGATTTTGATTAGAAATAAAAGGAGAAGTATTAGAATATTGTTGTTCAGTGTAATTATTCATAGGAGAAGTATTAGAATATTGTTGTTCAGTATGATTATAATTATTTCTAATATTATTAAATTTATTTTCAGAAATACTTAAATCAACAGTTTCCAAATTATCATTACCACCAATTTTATTATTATAAGCAGTAAATAATCTTTTAAAATATTCAGTATCACTAATTGAATTATTACCACCATCTAAATTATTATTATTATCATCTTCATTATTATCATCTTCGCTATTTGATATATTACCACCAATTTTATTATTATAAGCAGTAAATAATCTTTTAAAATATTCAGTATCACTAATTGAATTATTACCACCATCTAAATTTATTGATTCATAATTTAAAATAGCTTCATAATTAGAGTTCATGTTATTTAAATTATTATATTCAGTTTCAGTCATATCAATATCAACTTCTTGTAAATAATTACCACCTTTCATTTCATGTTTTAAATTATTATAATCAGTTTCAGTCATATCAATATCGACTTCTTGTAAATTATTATTATTAAAACCACCATCTTGTTGATTATAACTCATAACATCACTTTCAGTATTTGATAAATTATTACCCATCTTAATTTATAATTATATAAATAAAATAGAAAATAATTTTAAAATTATATATTTTATCTTTACTCATTTATTATATATAATAAATATGATAGAAACTATTTTTTTTATATTATTGTTTTTTAGTCTATATATTTATAAAAATTTCTCTAATAATGATGTTATTACGATTACATTAGAAAATGGTAATAAATATATTGTTAGAAATGTTAAAGATAATAAAGAAGCAGCAGAAACTTTAGATAAAATGAAAAGAAATTTAATAATATTAGTTGATAAAATTATAGATAAAGAATTTAATAATAATAATAATAATAATAATGATAAAAAAGTAATAGATAAAATTGATCAAGAATCAATATCAAATAAAAATAAAATAAATCTTACTAAAAATAAAGATTATAATGATTATCTTTATAAAATTAAACATAAATTAAAATCAGTTAAAATATCTGAATCTTCTATTGATACCTCTTATACTTCCTATTCTATTAATAAAGGTGAAGAATTAGTTTTTTGTATTAGAAGTAAATTAAATGGTAAAATACATAATATGAATGAATTAATGTATGTAGCAATACATGAAATAGCTCATATAGGATGTCCAGAAGTAGGTCATACAGATCTATTTAGAGAAATAAATTATTATTTGTTAAATAAAGCAAAAGAATATGATATATATACTTTAATTGATTATGAAAAAAATCCATTAGAATATTGTGGTTTAACATTAAATAATAATTTATTAAATAGATAAATAATTTTATTAAATATTATTAAATATTTTCTAGAATATTATTATAAAATATTATTATAATATATTATAATTTATATTATGGATTTATAATCAATAAATAGAGCTCATAATAATTTAAATAAATATAGATAAATAATAAAAATAATAATAAATAATCTTATTATTATTATTATTATATAGAATAATTTATATATCAAATGAATGATCCTATAAAAATTATATATAAATTTAAGAATTCAAATAATAAGATACAATATATATCTCTTATATTTGTTGGTTCTCTTATTAATGATCAATTATTAAAAATATTAAAAAAAATTAAAGAGTTAAATTTATATGATTCATTAATGATACTTAATGTTAAAGAATTAGATATATTAAATAAAGAATATGGAGATGAATGGTATAAGAAAATATTTATATCTAAACATATTAATCATACTTTTAATAAAATAATAAAATCTAATCCAATAAAAAAAAAAGAAATAATAAATAAATTAGGTCAAGAGTGGTATGATAAACATATAGAAATATATAGTCATTTAACAGCTATAACATATTCATATCAAGAAAGTTTCAAAGAAAGAATGTTATTAAAAAATCTTAATAAAAAAAATAATGAAATAAAAATAGAAGATGATATAAGTTATAAAACAAATTTAATAGGTGGTTATGAAGAAATATATTTTTTTAAATCAAAAGATATTTATATAGGAGAATATAATAAATCAAGTTGTGGACAAGAATTTTATATGTATACTAAACCATTAACTAATGAATTTATTCATAATAATATTTTAGTTAATAAAGAAGATATTCAATATAATGCTAAAAAAACTAATAATAAACAAAATGATATCATAAATACTAAAGATGATAATATTATAGATGATGATATTGATAATGAAGATTATAATGAACCAGAATTAGAAGAAACAAAAGAAGAAGAAATAGATTTATCATCAGTAGATGAATTTGATATGGAAGAATTAGAGAATATAAAAGAAGATATAATAGATAAAAATGCAGATAAAGTGAGAGAATCAATACAAAATGTATTAGATAAAATAGATAATAAAGATGTAAATGATATAATAGATAATATACAAAAATGGGATAATTCGAAAGATAATAATTTATATGATGAAGATCTAATTAATTCATTTTATAAGATATATATAACAAATCAATATATATATAGAGATGATACTATAGTTACAATTAAAAATAAAATATGTAGTGGATATAGAAAAAATGAAAAAATAGATAAAGAGTCATCATATTTTATACCATCAAGATTATATTTATGGAGTGAATATGAATTTATAGATAATCAAGAAAATTTAATAACAGATAAAATTATGATAGGTCAAAAATGGATAAGAAAGACGGAATTATTAACAATAGATATAGAACCAAATATTAATATGAGAATATATGAAACTTTAAAAGGAAATTTAAAAAATTTACAAGATAATATAAGAAAATATGGTTCTAAGATCTCATATGAAAATGATTTTTATAATATTTTAGATGAATATAATAATTATATGACAAATAATGAAATATATATGACAGATTTATATAATGATTTGGGTATGAATTATTCAGCAACAGAAGAACAAATAAAAAATGTATATGATGTATATGTAAGAATATATTATAATGGTATAAATTATTTAGAATTTAAAGAAATAATAGATTATTTAGATAAAAATAATATAAATACACAAAGTTATCAAAATGAAGTTACTAGAATTAATAATACTATGAAAACTATTATTAATGATTTAATCATGGAAAATGAAATTACTAATAATGTTGAAGAATTAAAAATAGATAATAAAAATTATAAAAAATATTTTGGTGATAATTATGTTACTCAATCTACTGTTTATTTAAATATTAGACATCAAAATTTTAAAAATCAATCTAGAATTGAATTATTTAGAATTTTTGATAATTTTATTGTTAATGATAAATATCCTTTTGTTCAATATCAATTACCTGATGGTAAACTCGTTTTTAAATTCTTTTCTATGAATACTGAAACTGATAAACAAGCTATAATAACAAAATGGTTTGAAAATGCTCCATATGGTATTAGTTTTAAAATAAAAAGTAATTATGAATCGAAATCATCACAAAATAAATATATATCTTTATCATTAACAGAATTAGGGAAATTAGATTATAAAACACAATGGAAAGAAGAAGATAAAGCGACATTTGAAGATATAAAATTATCATATGATGAAATTAGAAATATTATAAGAAAGATAAATAATGAAAATAATAAATTAAAATTAGAAGTACCATTAGATAAAAAATTTAATTTTGCTTTTATTAATACAATTCAACAATTTTATTTACCAGAAGGTTATTTAATTTCTCATAATGATATTAGTGATTTTGCTAGATATTTCTATCCTTATATTGCTGTTGTTGTTGAACCTCGAAAAAGACAATCTAAAATTATTAAAAAAAATGAAAAATCTAAATATGGTTCTTATTTTAGATATAAAAGAGTTAATAAATATGAAAATGAAGCTAATATTGAAAAAAGAATTTTATATTTTTTGAGAAATTATGAATTTAATGAAAAATTATTAACATTAGAAATATCAAAACAATTCAATATAATAGAAAAAGTAGCATATGATAGAATACAAGAAGTTATGAAAAAATATCCCAATTTAAAAAAATCACGTAATATGTTAAAAAAAATGGATAATATACCTAAATATAAACCACCCGGTATTGATATCAATATTCAAGGTAGATCTAAAGATTCTTATAAAATTCGTATTAGTGGTGCTAGATCTAAACATCAATTAGATAATATAACATCATTCATGTATATCTTAATGTATCTATATATTCAAACTTATCTTTTGAAAGATCCTACTAAAAAAAATTTAAGAGATAAATTAATTTCTTTAACTAATATTGCTAAAAGAAGAAATAAAGTTGATGATGTTGTTGAACATGATTCTATTATTAAAAATATTAAACAAATTACAAAATTAGATAAAGAAAGATTAGGTTATAAACCAGAAAAAGGAGAAAATCAATGGTCTAGAAATTGTCAAAATTCTGGTAAAAAAAAAAGAAGACCTGTTATTTATACTGATAAAAATATTGATGATATGATTAAATCTGGTTATATATTAAATCCTAAAACAGGTGAATATGAAATGAAAACTAAAATTAAAATAAATGGTAAATTACAAGATATAACAACTAAAGCTGTTAAAATTAATAATTATGATGGTAATGGTAATAATATGTTTTATACTTGTAATCCTAAAGAAAATGGTGAATATGCTTATGTTGGTTTCTTATCTAAATCAACTAATCCATTTGGTCATTGTATGCCTTGTTGTTTTATTAAAGATCCTGCTATTTCTGTTAATAAAGTTAAAGCTGAATTTCATAATAAATGTTTAGGTAAAGATATTAAACTTGATAAACCTACTGATAGTAAATTTATCACTGATAAATTATATATTCTTCAAGATTCCAATAAAACTTTAGATAATCGATTTAGTTATTTATCTGAATATCTTGATATCTTCTTTAATACTATGTTAAATAAATCTAAAGTTATTAAAAATAATTATCTTGTTAATTCTAATTCCGGTTTCTTCTTTAAATATGGTATTAAAAAAGATGATGATAAATATTTATCTGCTATTTCTAATGCTTTAGATATTTCAATTGATGAAATAAGAAATAAAATTATTGATACTTTAACTAATCATAAATTTAAAGATAGTATTTTTATTAGTTTAAATTCTGGTGATATTGCTACTCAATTCAAAACTATTGATAATTATATTAATTTTATTAAAACTAATTTTGAAATTGAATATAATTTAATAGATGATATATTAAGTATTCCTGGTATTATTGATGATAAAGGTATTAATATTTTTATATTTGAACAAAAAAATTATAAAATTTCATATCATAAATATAAAACAAAATTAAAAGAAGCAAATATAACAGATATTAATTTAAATAATGATTTCTTTATTATACAAAAAAATATTGAAAATATTGAAAATTATTTACAAAAAGATAGAAAAACTATTATTTTAATTAAAGATGAAGAAGATTATTATCCTATTTATTTAGCTTATAAAAAAGAAGATTCTAAATTAATTGATTTACATAAATATTTCTATTATAATATAGATAAATCTAATATTATTAATCATATATATCAATATTTAAAAGTCAATATCAATAAAATTAATATTGGTGTCTCTAATATCGATAATGCTAAAAATACTTATAATAAATTATTAAAATTAAAAGATTATAATAATATTACTAATCAAATTATTGATAAAAGAAATAAAGTTAGATATCTTATTATTAATAATAAATTTATTATTCCTACTATTCCTTCTGGTTGTATTTATTCTATTAAAATATCTAAAGATCATTCTAAATATTTATTATCTTTTGATGATACTATTAAATATTCTTTTGATATTTATAATAAATCTAATAAAAATATTAATATTTTACCTATTGGTATTTTTTATTCTAATAAACAAGATACTGGAGGTGATAAATATACTACTGATGCTATTATTATTGATAGATATATAAGTATTCCTATTAAACAAGAAATTTTAACTAAAGATGATATTAAAAAATCTGTTAAATTTATCGGTTCTAAAGAATTTATTGCTGAATCTCATTCTATTTATGATAATATTGATAAATTCTTAATTAGTGATTATAAACATGATATTATTGATGATAGAATTAAATATATTAAATTAAATAATTATATTGAAGAATCTTTTGAATTATTCCGTTTAGAAATATCTAATTTTTTAAGAGATAATATTGATATTAAAAATAGAATTTCACGTTTACTTAAAAAAAAATTATCTAATGATGACAAAATCCATCAAATTAAATTAATATTATATAAAATTGTTTCTAATGATCTTTATAAATTATATTTAGATTCTTATAATAATAAATCTATATTTATTGATAAGATTAATGATAATTTAATTATTGAAACTGATACTATTACTACTGAAAAATCAAGTGATGATTCTAGTGATTATTTAGATGATTCTGATTTAATACCTATTAATGATAATCTACAACAAGATAAAATTGGTGGTCAAATTTATACTATACAAGAAGAATTCTTATTAGATGATCCTATTTTATATGGTGGTAAAGATGATGATGATTATTCTTTAGATGATATTAATTTTGGTGATGAAACACGAGGAAAATTAGTAAATATAATAGATGAAAATCCATTAAATATAGATAAATATGAAATAAAAAATAATAGAGAATTATGTAGAATAAATCAAGATAGAAATACATGTAATAGTAATCCTCATTGTTCTTGGAAACATAATCAATGTAAAATAACATTAACTAATGAAAGTATAATAAATGGTATTAATAAAATTGCTGATCAATTAGTTAATAATGAATTAAAATCTAATGAAATATTAATGTTAGAAGGTTGTTATGTTACTGATATTATTAATATTAATAATTATAAAGTGAGAAATGATCAAAAAATTATTAAATCAAATAATAATAATATAAAAAAATTATTATCAGAAATGTTTGGAAAAAATAATATTCCTATTATTGGTAAGAGACAAATTAAAAAATTATCTAAAAATATTAATGAAGAAAATTTATATCATCCTATTGAAAAAATTGGACAAAAATATTATCAAATTATTCATTTTAATAATACTATATATAGAGCATTTGCTAATTCCTTTTATTGGTTATTATCCGAATCTAAAGATATTTTACAAAGAAATTTAGGTTATTATTCAGATTTTCAAACTGATTTATCTAATTATTTTAAATCTCAAGTTATAGATTGGATTACTAATAAAAGAAATCAATTAAATTTATTAGATGATCTATCTATTTTATATCCAACTAAAGAAAATTTCATTAATGAATTCAAAAAATATTTAACTAAATCTAATGAAATTATGAAAAATTATATTATTGAATTACATATTTTGAATATTATCTATAATATACCAATCATTATTTATGATAATTATGATAATATTATTTGTTATTTTAATAATGGTTTACAATATATTATCAATTTATATACTAAATCTAATTTTAATATTAATTCTATTATATATGATAATTCCATTCATATTAAATATAATATTACTGTTTTTAGTTTTACTAATACACCTTCTCAATTAACTATCATCTATTATGATTAAATTTCTATTAAATATAAATATTTAATATTATATATATTTATATTTATTTTTTTATGTAATCTTATACTAATATTATAAAATGATTAATAAAAATGATATTCTTTTAAAATTGTTTGAATTACAAAAACCTCGACGTAATCTTATTGATAAATCTATTCGTTTAGAACATAATGATATTAAAAGAATCGTTAATAATATAAATTCTGATCCTTTTCATGATAAAGACTGTTGTATATGGAATGGTTATATTACTAAATCATCTAATTCTAATTATATTAATTTCTTTTTTAAAGGACGTAAATTAGCTTTACATAGAGTGTTATTTCTAAATTATAAAGATGATTTGGATGATAAATCATATTTAAAATATATATGTATTAATAAAGGTATTTGTTGTAATATTAATCATATTGTTAAATGTAATAATGATAATAAAGATCTTAATGATAATAATAATGATAATAATAATGATAATAATAATATTAAAGATAATAATATTAAAGATAATAATATTATCAAAATAAATGAATTACCTAATAATGTTAATAAAACACAATTTATTATTATTTTTGATGATTAATATATTATTTTTAAAACTATTTATATATTTGATATTACTATACTATTATAACTCATAATAATAACAATACTATTATAACTCATAATAATAACAATACTATTATAACTCACTATATCATTATAACTCACTATATCAATATTATTATAACTTACTATATCAATATAACTCACTATAAAAAATCATTATAACAATACCATATGATAATACTATAATAACTCATTACAACAATACTATATAACATATTTGTGCTCATGCTCATTACATTCGCGCTTATTCGCACATAATATAACTCACTATATCAATATTATATCATTATAACTTACTATATCATTATAACTTACTATATCTATATTATATCAATATTATATAACATATTTGTGCGAATAAGCGCGAATGTAATGAGCATGAGCACATAATATAACTTACTATATCAATATAACTCACTATATCAATATTATATCATTATAACTTACTATATCAATACTAATATATCAATACTAATATATCAATACTAATATATCAATACTAATATATCAATACTATATGACTTATTATATAATAAATATAATAAATATGATAAAATAAATAATAATTTCATATAAAAAAAATATGAGATATATAATATACAAATAATAATAATGTCATTAGATATTAAAATATATAATAATTTACATGAGATGATATATAAAAATAATATAATAGGAGGAGAAATAGAAGAATGTATATATTATGGATATGGTTTTCCGAATATATGTGTATTAAATAAACAAGAAAAACCAAAAAATACAATATCAATACGTCAATTTTCAACGGATAATATAGTAACAAATAGTGATATATTATCAAAAAATAATTTTAATAATAAAAAAAATAAATTAAAGAAATCAAAAAAATTAAAGAAATCAAAGAAATCTAAAAAATAAAATAAAAATAAATAATATATAAAATGAATAATAAATTATTATCAAATGCATTAGAGAATTATGATATAATAAATAATATATCAAAAGATTATTATTTGATTATGTCAAATGATATAAATAAAAAATTAAATGATAGATTTATATTAAAATCAAAAACAATGAATTTAAATATAAAATATGAAGTTGAATTAATTGGATCATATTTATTAGATGAAAAAATATGGTTATGGGGTTGGCTAACAAATGATACAAAAATTTATAGTATTGTAGATTGGTGTTATAAATCTATAAAAAATGATATTGATTCATATAATAGTATAATTAGATCATTAATATTAAATTCAAAATTTATAATAAGTGATATAATACAATTAGATATTTTAATAAGTTTAGCATTATATCTATATAAAAGTGATTTAATATTACAATATAAATTTCAAGATAATATTATTTATTATCTTTCTATTAAATATATTTAATCTAATAATTTTATTATAAAAATATTAGATTTAATAATAACCACTTGATATATCTGATTTTGGTAATTCATCTAATTTAAATTCTCCATTTATTGGACCTTTTGATATTTTTAATTCTAATGGTAAATCATCAATTCTTTTTAAATTAGAATTTTTATCATCTAATGGAATTTTAACATTATAATTATCATTAGCATAAGTATAATAAAAATTACCAATACTATTACCAGGATATTTACTCCAACCATATAATTTATATATTTCTCTTGGATTATTATCTTTATAAAAATGACCTAATAATCTTGGTGTATCTTGTTGATAACCTCTTGTTGATATATTAAATCTACTATCTTTAAATGTATTTAATATATTATCAGCTATTGGTCTTTCTGTTCTACCTAATGGTGGATATAATTGATCATATAAAACTTGTCTATCTCTTTTTTCTATAGTTAAATCATTTTTAGGATTATCTTTAATAATAATAGTTTGTGGTGAAGATTGTTGTTTTTGATAATTACATTTATTTAAATTTTGTGATAAATCATTTTTTAATGATTCTATATCATTTTTATATTTTATTAATAATTCATTTATATTTTCTTTATCATGTATTATGTCTTTTTTATTATATTTAAATAATAAAAATAAGATGATAATAATGATAATAATACTAAAATAAAAGGAAGTTTTATCAAAACATATATTATTCATGGATTATAATATAATATAATATATAATAATATAATTATTTTAGAGTAATTATTTATAATAAATATATAATGGATACTGAGATAAATACTAATATTATTATTGGACATATTTCTGGTTTAAGTGAAATTAATAAAGATAAATTTATTGATAAGATTAAAAATAGTGTTTTAGGTAATAAAGTTAATATTATTGATCTTGATAAAATTACTAATAAAATAACAACAGATGAACAAATGGGATTATTATATAATAAATTTAATGAATTATCAATAGAATTACAAAATGAAAATAAAAAAGTATTAGAAATTAAAATGATTAATACTAAAATTAAAGAAATTGAAAAAAAAATGAATATATATTGGAAATCTAAAATGGAATATAATCTTATGAAACAAATAAAAATTTTATCATCTAGAGATAAATATATTTTATTAGTAGGTTATATTAGTTTTTTTAAAAATCATAGAATTTATTTAAATTTGAATTTAAATATGAAATTTTTTATAAAAGTAGATTCAAAATCACATACAAAAGAAATTATATCATATAATTTAGATAATTTTAGAGAAGAAATATCTAATGGTGATTTTGATTTAAATTATTTAAATCCATTATTTTTAACTAAAAAAAGAAATATGATTATGAATATTTATAATAAATTAGGTTATATGAATCTGCCATTAGATACTATTATTAATATATTAGAAGTTAATATACAAATTGATATACCTAAAACATTATATTTTGTTTGTGATTTAAAATATGATAAAAAAATTCCATTAAATAATCTTATAACTAATAATATTACTAATTATATTACTGTATATAATGAAGAATGGTTAGCTTTAACTTCTCCTAATATCAATAATCTTAATACTTTAAAAACAATTAATATTAATGATTTTAATATAATTAAAGGTATTACTAAGAAAAAATCTTATATCAAAATCACTAATGATATTATTAAAATTATCAAAAATAAATTCTATTTATATGAAATTACTGATACTTTTCAATTTATTGCTTATCCTTCTAAAAATAATATTTATAAATATATTACTGCTAAACCTATTAAATTTAATAGAATATTAGAATTATCTAATCTATATGATCAAATTATAGATATTGGTATTGATATTATAAAAATTTAATTTTAATATAAAAATATATTTATTAAAATTCTTATATATCTCTTAATATGAAAATCTTAATTATCTCTCCTAATAATAAAAAATCTAATATTAATAATATTTTATCTTCTAATACCGATTCACTTATTATTGATTCTTCTATTTATAATAATTTTATTGAATCCTTTAATGATGAATTAGATGATATATTAAATGAAAATATATTGATAAAATATATAGATATGATTGATCCAAATAATGAAATAAATGAAAAAATGAAAAATGAAATAAAAAATATAAATAAAGAAATAAATATATCAAATGAAAATAGATTATATGGTAATAATACAATTTATATAAATAAAGATTATAATTATGTTATGTATTATAATAATGTAATGTATGATTTGATAAGTAATAATATATTAAATGAAAATGAAATAAATGATAAATATATAAATTTATTATCAATATATTTAAAATATGATTATAATACAAAAAATGATATTATTTTAGGTGATGTATATATATTAAAATATGATAATAATCATAATTTAATGGAAATTAATGAGAAAGAATTAAGAGAGATAATATATAAAAATATATTTTTTACATATTATTCAGGATATTGTAATAATATTGTATTAGGTAATAAATTAAGATATAAATCTATTATACATAATGAAACTGATAAAAATGAAAAATATGAAATTTTATATGATAAAAAATTAGTTAAATTTATTAAAGATAATGTAATGACAATATTTAAATATAATATATTATTTAATGATTATTTAGATGATAATAATAATTATATAGAATTTTGTGATAAATATAATTTATTAATATCAAATAATATAGAATATGGATTTAGTTGGTGTGATATAGAAAAAAAAGATATAGAAAATATTATATGAATATAATTATAAAATATATAGTTTTAGCGTAAAAATAATAAATATAATTTTGTTTATTAATTTTATTATAAAGATAATAAAATGAATACACAATTAAATACAGCTTTAGATAATGCTTTAAATACTGAAAATGATTTCTCTACTCCTATTAATAAATTAAATACTATGAATAATATTAATTCTGAACAACAACAATTACAACATTCACAACAACAATTATTACAACAATTACAACATGAACAACAATTACAACAACAATTACAATTACAACAACAATTACAACAATCACAACAACAAAAAGAAATACCAGTACAATATCATAGAAATTTTGAAAATGAATTACCATTATATCAACAACAACAATTACAACAACAAAGATTAAATAAACAATCTCAACAAATACCACAATTATCACCAACATTAGTTCCACAAAATACACCACAATTTAATTCTATTAATAAATCTTTTTCTAGACAAGATGTTTTAGCTGAATTAGATGAAATTAATAATTCTCCAGTCTTATTACCAAATAGTAACAAAATTAAAAATAATATTTTTAATTATTTAATTGAAAATAGTTATTGTGAAATTATTGCTTGTATTTTATTCATCTTATTAAATTCACAATTTATTATTTGTATTCTTAGTAAATATTTCTCTAAATTTGATAATAATGAAAATCCATTTTATAGTCTTGTTTTACGATCAATTTTATTTTCAGTTTTATTTATCTTAATTACAAAATTTATAAAAAATAGATTCTTAAAAAGATATTAATTTATAAATTATTTTTAAGTAATATATCCAATTTTTTTTAAATAAGTTTATTAGTTTAGCAATAAAATCTCTCAAAAAATTGATCCACAAGAGTTAAAAACTCTCTCTCACCAATTTTTTTAAAAGTAAGTTTATTAGTTTAGCAATAAAACCTCTCAAAAAAATTGAGCCTGGTCTTTTAATATAGTTTTATAAATAAAACCATATTAAAATCCTCATACCAATTAGTTTTATCTTACTCACTTTGTTCGCAAGATAAAAAAATTGAGCTGGGAAGAAAATCAAAGATTTTCTTTCTAGCGCCTAATTTTTTTAAAAGTAAGTTTATTGCTAAAGCAATAAACTCCCTTTCAAAAAAATTGAAAAAATGAAATAATAATGATATAATAAAATCATATAATAAATATATATATAAATAAATATAAAATGAACTATCTATTAAATAATTCAAGTCAATTAGTTGATATTAATAATATTATTAAATATAATAATAAAAATAATTTTGATATAAATAATATTATATCAGATGTTTTTATGAAGAATAGAATATTTTCATGGAATGAATATTATTTAGATTTATATAAAAATAAAAAAGATTTAGATATAAATGTGATAATAAATAAAATAATAGATATAATAGATGAAATAGTTAAATCAAATGATGATATAGATCATTTTATTAATATTTATAATAATATTAATAATATGAATAAAATATTAAATTTATATAATTATGATTATATAATAGATAATAAATTATTTAAATATGTCACAAACACATATAGTGAAAATATTCAAATAATAAAAATAATAATATATTTATCATATATAAATAAATTGAATGATAAACAAATAATAATAAAGAAATGGATATTAGGTTTAATAAAAAAACAAACAAATTATGTTAAATATTGGAACATATTAATGAATGAAATTTTAATTATAAAAACATATACACAGATTGATTCAACTAATTATAATGATAATGTTAAAAATATTTTAATATCTAGTAAAAATATTTATGATAATTTTTATAATACTGTTTGTGATCTAATGTTAAATTATATTGAAAATATAATAAAAGATGAAAAAAATAAAATAATATATATATTATCTTATATAAATCATTTTAAAGATTTCATAGAAAAATATAAAGAAATAATAGATGATATGATGGAAATGTTATATATTAAAATAAAATTAAGAATATTATTAAAATTAGATAAAATATTATCTGTAATACAAATAAAACAAATAGATAATATAATAAATATTTTATTATTTATATATGATAATTATAATAATGATAAAATAAGTACTAAATTAAGTAAAATATCTATTAAATATCTTGAATTAGTTATTAATAACTTTATTAATACTAATAAATATGATTATAAAACTCCAAAATTATTTTTAGATATTATTACACAATTTAATATTATTAATAAAATTAATATAATTGATAATAATTTTATTAAAAAAATTAATAAAGAAGTAATATTAACTAATAATATTAATAAATTATTAATGCAAGATAATTTAATAAATTATATATTATTTGGTTTAGATTATTATATAGATAATCATAAAATAGACAATTTACAAGGTTTGATAAATATTATGAGATTATATCCTAATAAAGATATATTATTCTTGAATTATTTAACTCATTATAAAACTAGAATTTTTAATAAAATCAAAGTTTCTAAAATTTCTCTTGATTATCTTGATAAAGAAATTTCTATTACTAATTATATGATTAATATATGTGATATACATAATTTTAAAAAAGATTTAATTAAATTTAATGATGAAATGAAAGATGTTATTAAATATAAAAATGAATTAAAACAATTAAATATAGATTATAATGATATAAATAAAAAATATGAAAAAATAGATAAAAAAATAGATTTAGATAAATGTAATTATTTTGTTATAAATAAACCTGATTTAAATCAAATAATAATAGAAAATATACCAATAGAACTTCAATTATATTGCAATGTAGGTTTAAAATATTTTGATACATCTATTTTAACAAAAAAATTATCATTAAATTTATTAGATTCAGGTATTATATTATCATTTAATGAATTTAATATTTCTTGTAATCTATTACATGCTTCTATCTTATTTGCAATTAATAATGATAATTCATTAAATTTAATTAAAACTAAATTAAATGTAAAAAAACATGATATATTTGATGAACATATTAAACAATTAATTGATAATAAATTAATTACTATTAATGATGATAATATTATTATTAATCAAATTTATAATGATATTAATATTATTAATTTTAATATTATATCTAATAATATTACTCAAAATATTGATAAAAATGATAATAATATTGAATTAAATAGATCTACAATTATTGATTGTTATATTATTAAAATATTAAAAGAATATTATATTCTTGATAAAACAAAATACATCTTTAAAAAAGATTTATTTAATGAATTAGTTAAAAAATTAAATGATATTATTATTATTGATGATATGGATCTCTTTAATAATAGATTAAATAGATTAATTGATAATGTCTATATTGATAAACATAAAACTGATGATAGTTTTATTTATATTGATTGATTTTATTATTTATTGATTAATTATCATATTAAATTATTTTTTTTATATTATGAACCATGAATAAAATATATAATTGATATTGAGTTTGATTTAAAAAATTGAAAAGTTGAATATTAACAATATATTGATATTAATATTATTATAATTATAAAATAATATTATAAAAAGATGAATATATTAGATTTAGACATAAATAATAATTCTCTAAATAATGAAGATATTACAGAATATAATAATATCATATCTAATCCATTATATAATAATAATAGACAAAATATATATGATGAAATTAATAATAAATGGATGATATTAGATGAAATGAAAAAGAATGAATTATATGAGATGTATAAATATGTATATATTATATGTGTTAGAAATGATATGAAATTAGATGAAAAAATATATGATAAAACGATATCAATAGAATTATGGAATGAAATAAAAAATAAAGTAAATATAATAGAGATGAATTTAAATATATTAAATGGAGAATTAAGAAATATGATGGGTATAATAAATAGAGATAGAATAATGAATATATCAACTAAATATATAGATAATTATAGAGAAAATAATTTATATATATTTTTACCAATGTTAGAAGAACATAATATTAATAATTATTTAAAACAATATTATGGTATTATAACATTAGATGAAATTTATAATATGTATTTATTAGATCAATTATTATGTAATTATAATAAAAATAATAAAAATAATAGAATAAAAATGATAAATTCAATAATAGAATCAGAATATTGGTCAAATAAAAATAATACTCATTTGAATATTACATTAAAATTTATAGAAAGAGGTTTCAATTTATCATTATATCATAGATTACAAGATAATACTATTATTGAAGTTTTAAAAAAATTATCTAATAAAGATGCTGAAGATAATAATTATTTAAGTTTCTTATTTCGTAAAACATTATATACAGATGCATCATCAAGTATAAATAAATCAGGTTATAAAATATATAGATTGACTAATGAAATAAAAGTAAATAAAATAAATAATGAAATGATAATAAAATTATTAAATTTGATGACAATAACAGAGAAATATTATATGATAATGAATTTATTAGTATCAAAAGATTATTGTCATTTAATCATTAATAATAAAGATCTATTAAATGAATTAATGAATAATAAAATATATGATAATTTTAAAAAAGATGGTAAAATATCTTTTATTGAAAAAAATTATTCATTATTTAGATATTTATTATCATATACTTGGTTAACATTATATTTAGAAGAATCTATTAAAAAATCTTATATTAATGATAATGATAGATTTATATTTGATATTGAAACTGCTTCATTATTACCACATTATCCTTTTATTGAAACTAATATACATTTATGTCCATATTTACCTATATTAGTTGAAAAATCTATTTTAAATGTTGAAAATAATATTTTAGGTGTCACTAATCATCATATTACTATACCTGATCAAACTAAACAACATAATTTTAGATATGGTGTTACTGATTTAAATACTTTTAAAAATAGATTAAAATTATTTATAAATAATAAATATGAATTATTAAAAGATGTAAATTGGAATAATCTTGGTTTAACTGGTAGTTTAATGGCAGCATGTTTAGCTAATTTTAATCCTTTAATGTTAAATTTCATATCTAATGATATATTAACAGATGATGATTTTGTTAAATATATAAATTATTATTATAATGAAGCAGATATAGATATAATGTGTAATATATTAGATAGTTTTAAATTTATAGATAAAATAATAGAATTTTCAAATACAATAATAAAAAATATAAAAGAAATAGATGAAAATAGTGAAATAGATAATTATAAATTTCAACATTTAAAAACTATAGTTATTATGGTTAATAAAAATTATATAGATAAATTAATAACATCTAATGATGAAATTAAACATATGGATTTTAAAGAAATTATTATTAATTTAAATAGAGATGATATTAAAAAAATTATATATAATGAATATATTTATTGGCAAATTAATGAAAATGAAAAACATATGAATACATCTAATTTTAATAATATTAATTATTTACCTATTTTTGAAATTACTCATATTGATAATATTAATATCATTTTTATTAAATCAAAAAATGATATTATTAATGATAATAATAAATGGTCTAATAATATTATTAATAAATTAAATAATATTAATACTACTGATTTAAATGATGAATTAGATAATAAAAATATTAAATCAGATAATACTACTGAAACTTTTAATGATATTATTATTAAAGTTAATTTAAAATATAAATTTAGTTCAAAATATCTTAATCATCCATTTGAATTATTTCAAACTAAATTTGATAATTTTTTTGGTACTGTTAGTCGATTTCATCTTCCACCTGTTAGAAGTTATTATAATGGTAAAACTGTTTTAATGTTACCATCTTGTATATCATCATATCATACATTTTTAAATATTGATTATAAATATTTTGCAGGAACAAAAGATCCAATAGAAATAATAAATAAATATAGATTAAGAGGTTATGGAACATTATTAAATGATAAAGAGAAAATAAGATTAATAGAATATTCAAGTTTAATACCAAAATGGAATATATTATATAATAATATTAATAATAAAATAAAACATAAATATAAGAAAAATTTGATAAATGATATATTTGGTAGTAAAACATATGATAATAAATTTTATACAAAAGATTTATTATTATCTAATAAGAATTTTAATATTAAATTACCTGGTGAACATGATGTTTATATCAATAATAAATTTGAATATAATAATTCTAATAATATTGATATTATATTAAATAATATGAAAATGATTAATAGTAAAGGTTATATATTACCATTACAAAAATATTTAATTGAACTTAATTATAATAAATATAATTTGAACTAAATATGAAAAAAAATGAAAAAAATAGTTTTTATATACTATTTCATTTATTATTGATTTATTATATATTATATAAATATTATTTGATTAATATTAATAAAAAATGGATAAAAATAAGAAGATATATTTAAAAGATTATCTTTATACTATTAAAAATACAACAGACACGTTTAATGATAATATTATTGATAAATTTAATGAATATTTAACATATTTGAAAATAAAACCTAATATTGATAATATTATTTGTGATAAAAGAATTGAAAATTGTATTAAAAATATTAATAATAATAATTTAGAAGAATTATTTTTAGATATATTTTTTAATAAAACTATTGATAAATTTTATAATAAATTTAATGATATATTAAATAAAAATGATATTGCAAAACTTTATCTATATATTAGTAAATATACAATTAATTATCTTAATTCATTAAATATGACTTTTGATATTTTTGATATTATATTTAATAATAAAATTGATGATATTGAATATAATCTTAAAAATCCTAAATGTGATCTTCTTAATAAATTAAATGATAATATTATGAAAATTGAAGATCTACCTAATTTAGATCCTAGTGAATTAGATTATTCTATTTGGTCTAAATGTGTTGAAAAAAAGAAATTAATTGATTATAAAAAAAATAATATTAAAACTACTGATCTTTATCAATGTAAAAAATGTAAAGAAAAAAAATGTATCTCTTGGCAAATGCAAACTAGAAGTGCTGATGAACCTATGACTATTTTTGTTCAATGTACTATTTGTAGTTATACTTTTAAAATGGGATGATTTTATGATTATTTTTTTATTATTAACTATTTATTATATTCTATATATATTTATATTATGATATTATAGATAAAACTTATCTATAATATCATACTAATCAGTTTTCATACTTACTCATTACATTTGTGATTATAAAAAAAAATTGAAAAATAAAATTATAATGATATAAAAGAATAATATGTAAGAAATAATATTGATAATAAATATTGAGAAAAATGCAAAGCGAAAACGAATTTAAAGACCATTTTGAATATCTTAGACAAACGATAAATGTAGATGTATGTGAGAATTATAAATATAATGATCATATATTAACAAGATTTGATCAAATAGGTGATTTATATGAAGATCCACAACAACAATCATATATAAATAGTGTTATATCTGGTTTATATAGTTATGGTATTGAAAAACCATCAAATGTACAATCATTAGCCATATTACCTATGTTAGATGGTAATGATTGTATAGTTCAAGCACAAAGTGGTAGTGGTAAAACATTAACATTTTTAACAATAGCAATGTGTAAAATAAGACCATCAGTAAAAAATATGCAAATATTAATATTAACAAATTCAAGAGAATTAGCTCATCAAATATTTTTAGTAGCAGTGACAGTATTTAAAAATACAGGTATAACATTTGGATTACATATTGGTGGAACTAGAAATAATTCTTATTATAATGATAAAAATTTTTTAGAAAAAGATATATCTAATTATAGAGGTGATTTTAATGAACAAGTAGTTATTGGTACTCCTGGTAGAATTAAAGATTTATTAGATGTTAATAAAAATGGAAAAGTTTATTTAGATAATTCAAAATTATCATTATTAATTTTAGATGAAGTAGATTCATTATTATCAACTGGTTTATTAGAAACAACAAAATGTATAATAAAAGATTATGTAAAAGAATCAGTTCAAATAGGTGTTTTTTCAGCAACAATGCCATTACAAATATTAACTTTAACTAATCATTTTATGCCAAAACCAATTAAGATTTTAATACCTGAAAAACAAGTTAATTTAGCTGGTATTGCACAATTTTATATTAATAGTGGTAATGAAGATAAAAAGAAAAAAGAATTAGTTAATATTTTACCTGATTGTAGTGATAAAATTATTATGATGTATTTTAATTCTATTGAAACTCTTAAAGAAATTAATGATCTTCTTAAAAATAATAAATTTAATGTTTTAGCTATTCATAGTGGTTTAACACAAATTGAACGTTTTAATGTTATGGATGATTTTAAAAATAGACAAGCTAATATATTATTATCTACTGATTTAACTTCTAGAGGTATTGATATACATCAAATTTCATTAGTTATCAATTATGATATTCCTAAAAAACCTGAAACTTATATTCATCGTATTGGTAGAACTGGTAGATTTGGTAGAACTGGTAATGCTATTAATTTTGTAACTAATGATGATAAAGATATATTATGTGATTATATGAAACGTTATAATATTAATATGGAAGAATTATGAGTATAAAATTGATATAAATATTTAACTTTTTAATAATAATTTAATAAATTTCATATTTAAATTTATTAAATTTTTTATGAATGAATAAAAATATGTTTTATAATTATTTATTATAATAAATTAATTAAATTATTTTTTTTATAATATTGATTTATAGTATTTAATAATGTTTAAAATTAATTTATTTAGAGATAATGATATTAAATTAATTACTGATAATATTGATAATTTACAAAAAAAGGGTGAAATTAAAAAAAGACAATTATTAGGTCCTTTTACTGATATTTATAAAGAAATTAAAGATATCGTTTTCGATTTTATTAAACGTAAAAAAAGAATTATTTATGGTGGTATGGCTTGGGATTTATTAATTAAAACTATTAAACCTAATGATTCTTTTTATACTGATGATGATACTCCTGATATTGATTTCTATTCCCCTGATCCTATTAATGATTTAAAAGAATTATGTGATTTATTATTTAAAAAAAATAAATATGATTATATTTCAGGTATTAATGGTTCTCATGAAGAAACTTATAAAATCTATATCAATTTCTTTGAATATTGTAATATCACTTATATGCCTTCTAATATCTTCTATTCTATTTTATATATTCCTATTGATAATTTAAGATTAATACATCCTAAAGTCGCTTTAATTGATTTATTAAGACAATATAATGATCCTATTAATAGTTTTTGGAGATTAGAAAAAGTTTTTAAAAGAGGTATGTTATTATTAAAACATTATCCTCTTGAAGTTAGTAATAAAGAACAATCTTTATCTTCTCTTGATAAATCTATTAATATTGCTTTATTTATTTTAAATCATATTATTAAATTATCTAATAATTCTAAATATCCTATCATTTTTATTGGTTATTTCGCTTTTGATGCTTTTTTTAATCCTAATAAAAAATTAGATCAACAAACTATTGAATTTAAAAATGTACCATTAGAATGTATCTCTTCTAATTTAGATGAAGATGTTAAAAATATTTATAATACTATATTAAAATATTATATGGATAATAATCAAAATGATAGATTTAATGATGAAATTAAAATTATTGAATATCAACCTTTCTTTCAATTTTTTGATAAAAGAATAGAATTCTTATACAAGGGTGAAGTATTTTTAACTATTTATGGTAATGATGATTATTGTATCCCTTTTCAATTAGTTCATTATAAAAAATATTCTGTTTATATTGGTACTTTTAATGTCTGTTTTATGTATTTATTAACTAAATTTCATTATCAATATATTAATAAAGATAAAGATGGTTCTTATCTCACTAACTATCTTTTATATCTTTTAAATAAATCAAAAGATGAATTTCTTAATAAAAATAAAGTAACTTTATTAGATCCACATATTTTTGAAGATTTTAAAATTGAATGTTTTGGTAAAACTTTTGATTCTATTAAAATTGGTAATAAAAAATTTATTGATACTAAAAGAGGTTTAATACCACCTGGTAGATCCAGAATTTCACCTTATGATCCACAAGATCAAGATAATACATTCAATCCTGATAATTATAAATTCTCTAATTCTTCTGGTAATCCTATTATAAATCCTAAAGAATTAATCATTCAAATTAATAATAAATCTAATGATTAATTATTTAATATTATAAACCTATTTAAGTCCAACTATCTATTATAATTATATGTGTCTCACATCACTAAACAAAGTTTAGCTCGTTATTATTATAGTTTATATTTATTTATCTTTTATGAATTTAATGATGATATATTATTATTTTAATTAATTTTTTATATAATTTAAATTATATATGTATATGAAATTTAAATTATATAAATTTAAATATACCACAAATAATTATGATATAAATCAAACTGGAGGAAAAAAGAAATGGCCACCAGCTATTAATAGTGATATTATTATTAAACATAATGATCTAATATTATATGGTAATGTTATTAAATATATTTGGAATAATACTGCTATTATTGTTAAATTATATTCTCATCCTGATTATATTGATAATACTCTTAATAATAGTTCTCTATTTAATAAAGGTCATATTCTTTTATTACCTACTCATAAATGGTCTTTTAATAATCCTAAATCTAATATTAATAAATCTAATATAGAAATGACATCTATTATATCTTCAAAAAATAATAATATAACAGAAGATTTAAAACAAGAAGCTAATAATCCATATTATATTCCTTTATTAAATGATAATAAAATAGATTTTTCAGAATATTTGTTTGATATAAAAATAACAGACTCAGGACAAAATAATATTTTTAATCTTGATGATGATAAAAAAATATTAATGAAACAAAAATTAAAGAATTTTGATGATATTTCACTTAATGATATTAAAACTATTTATAATAATACATTATCTATAGATAATCTTATAATTAATCCTGAAGATGAAATTTATGAAGGTAATAGAATGATTAATAGTATTAAAAAAGATTTTAATAATTTATTTCCAGATTTAGAATTTAGAATTAATCAAGGATATATTGTTATTTCTAGAAAAAATATTAAAACATTTGATATTGTTACTAATAAACATTTAGATAAATTAGAATTCTTTGATTGGCAATATAATAAACCTATTGATTATAATACTCTTAAATATGTTCTCTTTCAAAATAATTATCAAAATAATATTCCTATTAATAAATTACAACAAAAAGAAGCTGAAAAAATACTTAGTTTAGAATATGTTATCGCATTACAACCTAAAAATGAATTTGTTAAATGGTGTGTTAAAAGAATTATTATGATGTGGTATTCTTTAGATATCTTTCAAACAAATTTAAGAAAAATTAAAGTTTTAATCAATTTATATAGATCTAATGATATACAATTATATAATAAAAAAAATGGTGTTCTCCCTATTATTCTTATTTATCCTAGATATGGTGTTGATTCTATTCGTATCATCATCTCTCTATTAGAATACTATTTCTCTCTATATATTGATAATAATAATCCTAATAATTCTATCTATTCTAATTCTAGACCTTCTTATTTTACTAAAAAAAATAATCTTATTTATTATACTAATGGTTCTACTGATCTAAAAAGTTATCTCATTGAATCTTGTAAATCTGATTCTTGTCCTAATAATTTTATTAATAATTTATTTAATAATGATATCACTGAATTTAATAATTCTAAAAAAGTTATTATCACTACCTCTTTCTAATCATATTATATATAATTATCTAATATTCTAAATAATTATATATTTATTTATTTATTCATTCATTCATTCATTCATTCATTCATTCATTTATAACCTATATAATTATATAATATTTTTATATAATCATCTTATTCTATTTTTTTATCTAACATATTTGTTGTATTATTTTTTTCTTCTTTTGTTTCTAATAATAAATTAATATCTTCTTTATTATTTTCTTCATTATCATTTTCTTCTTCATTTTCATCTTTATTATTATTATTATTATTATCTTCTTTAATTAGTTCTTCACAAGTTTTTTCTAAATTAAAATAATCATGAGTTAATTTAAATACTATATTTTCTAATAAATTTACTCTTTCATATAATTTTTTCATATCAATATTATTTTCATTTTTACCTTCTGTACTTAAAGTATATATTTTTTTCATTTCATTACTATTCTCTTCTAATTTATTTAATAAATCTATTATTTCATTAACTAATTTTTTATCTTCGGTGTCTATAATATCATCATTATTATCATTATCATTATTATTATCATTATCATCATTATCATCATTATCATCATTATCATCATTATCATAATTATCATCATTATCATCATTATCATCATCATTAAGTTTTTGTAATTCATCATTTAATGTAATATTATTATAATAACTATTATTAGAATGAGTATTAAATAGATGTGTAAAGAAAAGATATATTAATTTAAATAACATAATAGTTGAGACAAATACAAAACAATACATATTAGATATGAGTAAATATAATAAATATATATCAATATAGATTTATATTGGTAAATATATATGAATATATAAAAAGTTGAAAATAAAAATATATGAAATAATAATAAATATATGTATATAAATATAAAGATATTAGTAAATAATAATAATCAATTATAATGGATAAAGTTGAACCACAACAAGAATTAATAATACCATATAATATAAATAATGTTCTTATAACATCTAAAGATATATATGATATATTTTATAATTTTGATAATAAATTAAATGTTCAAGCAACTAATATTGAATTATATATTGAAGCATTAACACATAAATCATATATTAAATCACAATATACTATGTATCATTCTAGTGATCTTAAAAAAATTAAATCACAAATGTCTAAAGATGTTATAGAATTAAGAGAGAAATCATCAGAAAGATTAGAATTTTATGGTGATACAGTTATTAAAAATATTGTTGCTAAATATTTATTATTTAGATATACTGATGAAGATGAAGGATTTTTAACTAGAATTAAAACTAAGATTGAAAATAGAAAAAGTTTAGCATTATTTGCAAGAAAATTATGTATACAAAAATATTTGATTATTAGTCAACAAATTGAATTAAATAATGGTAGAGATTCTAATAAATTATTAGAAGATGCTTTTGAAGCCTTTATTGGTGCATTAGATATTGATGTAGGTCATGATATATGTGAAAAATTTTTATTTAAATTATTAGAAGAAGAAATAGATTATCCAGAAATATTATATAAAGATACTAATTTTAAAGATAAATTATTAAGATATTTTCATCAAAATAATTGGTCACATCCTATTTATGAAGACTCTAATTCATACACTTCTAATAATAAAAAATTTTTTGTTGTTCATGTTAAAAATAAATTAGGTCAAATTATCGCTACTGGTAATGATTTATCTAAAAAAAAAGCAGAACAACAAGCTTCTATGTATGCTTTATTGAAATATAATCAATTAAGAGAAGATCAAATAGTAAATGAATTTGATACATGATTAAATAATTAAAAATATTATTTTTTATATAATAATTTTAATTTTTTTTTTATCTACAAATTATATTAATAACAAATGAATATTAACTTTGATATTGAAGAATATTATAATATTATTATTAATTTTAGAAATAATATAAATTTTCATAAAACTAATAATATCAATATATATATTGATTCATTTATAAATAATGATACAAATTATATAGATATATCATCTATTATTGATAAAAAAATTAATAAAAAAATTAATAAAAAAATTAATGATAATAATGATAATGATAATAATGATAATGATAATAATGAATATGATGAAATATTAAAAATACAAAAAAATAATTATGATCTAAATAAATTAGATAGTTTATTTAACAAATTCTTTAATTTATCTCATACTGATCAAACTAATGATTCATCAAATAATACTAATCAAACTAATAATTCTTTAAATAACACTAATCAAACTAATGATTCATCAAATAATACTAATCAAACTAATGATTCATCAAATAATACTAATGATTCAACAAATAATACTAATCAAACTAATAATTCTTTAAATAATACTAATGATTCAACAAATAATACTAATCAAACTAATAATTCTTTAAATAATACTAATGATTCAACAAATAATACTAATCAAAATAATGATTCATTAAATAACACTAATCAAACTAATAATTCTTTAAATAATACTAATGATTCAACAAATAATACTAATCAAACTAATGATTCATTAAATAACACTAATCAAACTAATAATTCTTTAAATAATACTAATCAAACTAATAATTCTTCAAATTATACTAATAAATCTAATAGTTCACTAAATTATACTAATCAATCCAATAAATCACCAAATTATACTAATCAAACTAATAAATCACTAAATTATACTAATCAATCCAATAAATCATCATATGGTACTAATCAATCCAATAAATCACCAAATTATACTAATCAAACTAATAATTCATTAAATGGTACTAATCAAACTAATAATTCATTAAATGGTACTAATCAAACTAATAATTCATTAAATGGTACTAATCAAACTAATAATTCATTAAATGGTACTAAT
>Ga0214923_10001909_pt1 | contig 28713 bp, 20 predicted proteins | sample LL1510_MetaG_FD_177993 | JGI IMG/M metagenome (GOLD analysis project Ga0214923, IMG submission 177993) | Freshwater microbial communities from Lake Lanier, Atlanta, Georgia, United States - LL-1510 | ecosystem: Environmental > Aquatic > Freshwater > Lake | place: USA: Georgia | collected...
TGTTGCTGCTGCTGCGTCTGCGTCTGCTGCTGGTGCTGCTGCTGCTACTGGTGCTTTTGTTCCTGATCCGTCTTCTTCTGGTGCTGCTTCTCCGTCTGCTTCTTCGTCTGCTTTTCCGTCTCCGTCTGTTTTTGCGGCTGCTTCTCCGTCTCCATGTTTTGATGATGTGTCTCCGTCTTCTGGTGCTACTTCTCCGTCTTCTGGTGCTACTGTTGCTGTTGCTATTGTTGCTTCTACAGACTTAGCTAATAATTTATTTGCTTTTTTTGTTAGTAATAGTGCATCTTCTGTTATTTTTTTAACTTCTTCTTGTGTATTTGCTATTAGTGCTTTTGATACTTTTTTACGTGCTTTATTTGCTTTATTCAATGCTTTATTCGCTATATCTTTTGCATTTTGATTAGTTGTTCTTGTTACTTGTGCTTTCGCTTTTGTTAATACTACTATTACATTTGTTAATGCTTCTATTGTTTTTACTTTTTCTAATTTTATTATTGCTGCTTCATTTTCTTCTTTTGATATATCTGTTACCAATGCTACTGTTTTTGATTGTTTTAATGATTCTAAATATGCTTCATCTACTAGTTTTACTGAATTTGTTGCTAATACTAATGCTATATTAGCTTCGTTTTCTGCATCAACTAGTTTTATCTGATCTCCTTTTAGAGCATTTTTTGCAATTAATTTTACTGATTCTACTTTTTCTAATACTGTATTTGCTATTTCTTTTGCATTTGTTGCTTTTTTTTTTAATACAATTGCGTTATCTGTTGCTAACAATTCTCCAGCGTCTATTAGTGATTTTACTGCTTTCGCTTTTTCTTTTGCTATCATTACTTTTGCTAATACTTCTATTACTTTTGATTTTGTTGATGCTTTTTTTTCTTCTTCTGATTCTAATTCTAAATTCAAATGTGTTTCATCTTTATTTATACTATATAGTATTTCTATAGCTTCGCTTACATTTTTTTTTGCTTTTTCTGTAGAAAATTCTGATTTTTCTACCGCAAATAATACTTTATCTAGTGCATCATCTGATTTTTTTAAATTTGCAGCCTCTATTTTTGATCTTATTACTTGTGCTAGTGCTGTTAGTATATTTGCTATCAATATTATTTGTGTTGATATTTTTGTTTTTTTATGATGTTGTATAGTTGTTATGTATTCAGATGCTTCAGATACGTTTATTATTTCTAGTTTATCTATTATATTTGTTACTAATTTTAGATTAGAGTTTGTATTTAATAATATTTTATTTACTTCTTCTACGATATTTTCTTTTACATTTGCTGCTCTTTCTTTTGTTGTATTTGCTTCTTTTACCAGATTTGATGCTTCTACTGATATGGTTACAGCACGGGTTATTGATTCTACTTCTTTTGCTACCATATCTACAGTTGCATCAGTGACTTTTTCTTTTGATATTAGTGTTACTGCTTCTCTTATTACTTTTGTTGTTTCTGCGAGTGCGTTTGTTGCTTCTGTGACTGCGTTTGTTACTTCAGTAACTGCTTCTATTGCTTCTGTGACTGCATCTGTTGCTTCAGTGTTTAATTCTACTTTTTTTAGTGCTACATATGCTAGTTCTACTTTTGCTTTTGCTAGTTCTACTTTTGCTTTTACGAGTTTTATATTTGCTATTTTTTCTATTTCTTCTGAATTAGATTCATCAGATACACTAGATTCATCAGTACTATAGGTAGAGGTTCCCATAGATTTATCTGGATTATCTATTACTTGTTCTGGTATTATTTCTGCATCTACTACATGTGTTTTTTTCTGAATATCAAAATTATATAAATCATCTATATTTGTATCTATACTTGTATCTTTACTATCCATTTTTGATATATCTTGTTCGTTTTCTCTAGTAGTTTGTTGAATATCAATTATATCTTCTTCAATTTTAGTTTCAATTTTAGTTTCAATTGTAGTTTCAATTGTAGTTTCTGTTTCTATTTCTGTTTCTGTTATTAGTTTATCCGCAGTATCTGTAAATAATATACTAGATATACCTTCATCTATAATACTATATTTAATTAATTTTGTTTTTAATGTAGCTTTAATATTATCATCTATTTTTGTTAAGTTATTTTTTTCTGCAAATTTTAAAAATTTATATAATTTATCAACATCTATTGTTAAATTACTATTAAGTATTTTATTTACAGTTTCTTGATCTGTTATATCATATTTATTTAAATCAACATCGCTAATTCTTAGAATATTATCAGCTAATATATCTTTTTTATCACTTTTAAAAATATCTGGATCTAATAAATAAAAAATTATTTTATATTGTTCAGGTGTTAATTTAATTGTATTATTTTTTATTTTTTCATTTATTTTAAAAATAGTAAGTGATGTAAAATAACTATTATTTTTTTTATCATATTCATATAATTTATTTAAAGTATATGAATTATAATATAATATATTGTTTGCTAAAGTTATAATATGTATTAATGATATGTTAATATTTGATTTGTCGCATTTTAATTGTTTTTCTATATTTAATAATTTTAAAGTATCTTTAAATTTTATAGATTCTTTATTATCAAGTATTTCTAATATCATATTTAATTTTAAACTATATTCAATTAAATAATTTATATATTTACATATTTCAGATTGATATTTTATATTAAGACATTCTGATTTGTTAAAAATTTTTAATATATATATAAAATTTTTAACATTATAAAATATATCATATTTTAATCTAACTATTATTATATTTCTTGTTTTAATTGTTACAAAATATTTTATTATATTAATATCACTATATTTATAGTTAAAACAATTGTTATTTAATATCGTAACAATTTTTTTTAATTTATTTAAATAAATAAAAATATCTATATTATTTATAATATTATAATAGTATTTTATTAATAATTTTTTATATAATAATGGTTTAATTTTATAATCATTAATTGGAGGTATTAAATTAATGATATAATATATCCAATATAATAATTTTAATATAAAATAGTTTAAACATGACTGTTTAAATCTATAATTGTAATATTCTATCGCTTCTATATGTTCTAATATTAATATTAAGTTATATGTATCAAATTTTATAAAATTATAATAAGGTTTAATATATTCATCATTAGTTATATTTTTTTCACATTCTTCATTAAAAAAATTAATAAAATCAATTATAGTAGCAGCTGTATTTTTTTCATTTATTTCTTTTAATTTATTTAATACATCATCTATTTCTGTTTCTTTTTCAATATTATCTAAATCAGTTGTTATATCATCAAATGAATACATTGTATTTTTTATTATTTCTGCTTTTTCAGTTATATGTTCTCCTTCTCCTATTTTATCTTCTTCTCTTTCTTCATCTTTTTTATCTTCTTGTTCTTCTGCATCATAATTATTTTTTAAAAATTCTTCAATAATTTCATTATATAATAATATATTATTTTCTCTATTTTTTTTTTCAAATTCTTGTTTTAAAATTTCTATATTTTTTAATAATATTATATTATAGCTATTCATAGTATTATCTATGAATATTATTGCTTCATTTTTATTACTCGCTAAGTTACTAGCATATTTATCTAATTTTGTTTTATATTCATCTAAATTTAATTCAAATTTTTGAAAATTATCTATTATATTATTTATTTTTAATATACAATCAGTTTTCATAATTAAATTATATTTTAAAGTTAATTTATCTTCATTTATTAATGATAAATTTTTAAAAATAATTTTTGTAGTTTCTTGTTGTATATTTAATTTGAATAAATATTCGTTATATTTTATTGTTAATATATTAATATAATCTTCTATTTTTTTATTATAAAAAGATATAATATCTATATAATATTTAAATTTTTTTATATTATTTAAATAATCTATAATTTTTTTATGATATGTACTACTATCATCAGATATAGTATAGTCATCAATTTCACTAATAATAAGTTCATCAGTATCATCAGCAGCAACATCAGCAGCAACATCAACAGCAACATCAGCAGTGTCATTATTTATTAATTTTATGTCATTATCTAATAATAACTTATTCCATTCTTTAGTTGTATCATCAATATAAACAAGATATTTTTTATTTATATTATCTATATCTTGTTTATATTTTTCAATATTTATTTGTAAAAAATTATGTAAATCAAATATACCATATGGTATATTTGGTTTAGTATTAAATAATTTTTTACTATAGTTAAATACGGTATCACTAGATTCATTTAAATAATTTTGTAATAATAATGTAACTATATCAGTATCAGGATATCTTTTAATATCAGTTGATATATAATAAATATTAAATATAGGATTAATTTCAGTTATAAATATATTATATAAATCAATATATTCACTGTTATATTTATTTTTAATAAATATATTATAATTATCATCAATAATATTTATTATATTTAATTTATTTAAAAATAATAAATATATATTATTTTCTGCTGTTTCTATTTTATTATTAAATTTTTTTAACATAATATTTCCACTATTATTTAATAGTTCTTCATTATATTGTAATAATTTATTCAATTTATTCTTATTGTCATAATAATTCTTTATTTGTAAATTAATATTATTAATAATATTTTCTATATATTTTATTGTAAATATATCATTGCAGTTAATGATAACTGAATTTATATTTTTATATAATATAAATTTTTTATTATAAATATCTTCATAATCATCATCAGTTATAAATATATTATATGTTTCATATTGTATATTAGTTATATTAATATCATTAGATATAATAGCATTTAAATTAGAATTTATATATTCTAGTATTTTAATTTTATTATAATAAGTAAAATATAAATTAAATATATTTATTTGTTGTATATTATAATAAAATTTATAATAGTTATTATATAATAAATTTAAATTATTATAATATATATCTATATTAGCTAGATTATCATTAAAAATATTAATCATATGATTAATATTGTTATACATTTTATCAAATTTTTTAAAATAATTATTTTCTATTTCTGTTGTAAATATTGATCCAATATTTTCTATTATATATGTAGTATAATTGAAAATATTAATACAAAAATTAAATAATTTAATAGCATTTGAATAATTAATAATATTTGTTTTATCTTTAGATATAGTATTTATTATACTAGTAATTTCATTATTTTTAATTATAATAATTTTATCATAATAATTATTTTTAATTATATTTTTAATATTATCAAATATATCAATATATTTTAAAATATTATTAATATAATTATTAAATAATATAATATTATATCTAATATCTAATATTATATCATTTGTATATTTATAATTAGTATTAATTATATTATAATAATTATAATAAATATTTTTTAATTTATTAATTTCTTTAAAAATATTAATATTATTATAGTAACTTAATAAATTAAAATAATAATAATTATATGAATTAGTAATATATGTATTTAACTTAGCAATTAAAGATTCATAATTGTTTTCCTTAAATTTAATTATTTTTAATTTTATATCATTATAATTTTTTCTCTCTAATTTTTTTATTTTTAAATTTATATCATTATATTTTTGTTCATAATTTTTTTTTATTTTTTTATATTGATCTTTTATACTTTCAATTTTTTGTTTTTTACTGCCAGTAATTACAGCTATATCATTTTTTATTGTTTCAATTGATATTGATATAGCTGTAATTGGTTTTAAATTAATATTATTACCTTTACTATTTTTATATATAAATAATTCAGGTTTATTAATTTTATTAATAATATCATCATAAATATCATTATCATTTATATTATATTTTTTTCTAATAAAATAAATAATATTAATAAAATTATGTTTTTTTTTAATATCACTTAATGAATTATCATCGTTGTTTATATAATCAATAATTTGACATATAGAAATAATAAATTTATCTATATTATGATTCAGATATGTTATTAATATATCTTTATATTCGGTAAATTGTATATAATTTATATCATTAAATAAATTGGTTTGTAACTTAGTAATAAATTCTTTATTTTCGCTAAATATATATAATAACTGTAATAATAAATTATCATTTTCATTTAAATTAGTATTTAAATTAAATATAATAAGTATTTTAATAATATGTAATAATATATTAAAAATAATATCAATAAATATAACATTATTTGATAATTTATAAATAAATAAATTTGCAAGTAATATATATATACTATATTTTAATAGTACAAATGAATATATTTTAATATTATTATTTGTTTTTAATTCATCAGAATCAAATGAATGATTTATATCACTTAATATTTTTTTATTATTTGCGACAATATTTTTATTTATTTTATGATAAATAATTTTATATATATGTTTAATATTGTTATTATTATTTATTAGATTAGTTATACTATTTTTTATATCATAATACATTGTATCCTCTAAATTATCTTCAGTTATATCTAATACCTTTAAAATAGGTAATTTTTCATAATAAAATATATTAGTATATTTTAATATATCCATATAATTATAATTAATATCAGAACCTTGTATAGTATACATATTTATGGTAACCGGCTTATTGTAAATAAAATTAAAACAATCCTCTATTATAATTACGCTATTATTAAAAATATCATATAATGATATAAATAACGATTTTAAGTTATTAATTATATCTTTACAATTAATATTATATTCTATATAAAATTTTCTATTTATAATAATATTAGATAATAATATATCAATATCAACTATATTTTTTTCAAAATTAGTTATAGTAGTATAATTATCATAATCAGTTATAATATCATCAGAATATTCATTAGATAAATCAGATTGTAAATTTTTTTTTTTTATATAATTATCATATTCTTGCATATTTTTTATTATTGGTTTAATAATATTATTACTAATGATAACATCATACGTTCTTATAATATTACCTTTATATATATTAAGATCTCTTAGTTTTATATCTTTATCCATATTATAATCATTATTTTCCTTATTCACATAATCAGTAATTATATTTAATATTGTTAGTAAATTATTTAAATAATTTAAAATAAAATCTCTAGGTTTATCATCGTAATATATATCATATATATATTTTTTTATATTTATATCATCTATTTTATCATTTAAAATTTTAAATAAATATGTATTTTCTAATTCATATTTTATATCAATCTTATCTAGTATATTTAATTTAATAAAATTTATAATATTATAATTATCACTATCATTCGTAATTTTTTTATAAAGAATATCAATATGATGTTTATCATCTAATTTCGTTGTATCTAAGTAGTTATAGTTAGATATTTTTAATGAATATTGTTGTATAAATTCCTCAATCTTTGTATTTTTAGCTGTTATTTCTGCTTGTTTTTCTTTTTCTTCGTCTGTTATTTCATCATTTGGTTTTTCTTTATTTCCAGTTTCATATTCATCATCTTCTTCTTCATCGTCTCGCGTCATACCCCCTTTTTGTATATTATCAGATTCATTAGTATTTTCATTATAAATTAATTGAAGTATTTTAGCAGTATTTTCCATAATATATTCAGATTTATATGTGTCTGAATCATATATATATCCTTTATTTTCATCTAATCTATAAATATTAGGATTATACATATTAGAATCATTATTATTTACAATACCTTTTCTCTGAGAAATTATGCTCATTAAATCATGTTTAGTATCATTATCATTAGATTTAAATTTCTCATAACAAAATTTTGATAAAATATCAACAGATTGATATGTATTAATATCACTAGAATCACCTATTGTAATATAAAGAATTTTATTACTATAGATAGACATATAGTATTTATCTCTATAATAAAACAAAAAATAAAAATTATTGATATTTTTTCACTAAATCTTCTTTATTAATATTTGATTCTAATATATACCATTGTTTTCTTTTAGGGTCCCATTTTGCTCCTTTATTTTTAACATCATCTTTTTCTTTATAAGGTACATTTAAATATATATATGTATTATTTATAATCATATCTTTCTTATTTATACAACTACTAGCTAACATATCAGCATAATAATTTCCAATTGAATGTTTATCTTTTTTATCAGTATGAGCCATTACATGTATATATTTAATATTATATAAATTAGTTAATTCATATATTTTTTTAATTAAATTTAAATTTGGTGGTATTTTCTTATTTAATTTCCAATTATTTTCTTCTAGTTTTTTTCCATATTCTGTAGCACATTTTATCATATATGTACTATCACTTACTATAATTTTATTTTTTATAGGATTATCTTTGATCATTTCAATTGCTTCTATTGCTGCTTGTAATTCAGCAACATTATTTGTAAGTTTATATTCAAAATCTGATTGATTTAATTCTTTAGATATATTTAAAGGATTGTCTTTATAAAAATAAATACCAATACCTGCTTTAGCATTAAACTTTCCATTATTACAACATGCTCCATCTGTATAAACATACAAATTATTATTATTTTCTATAAATAATAAAGCTTCATCATAATTATCAAATTTTTTAAAAATAGGATTGTCAAAATTATCTATTTGTGTTTTACAATCAAGCCAATTTGTAAAAATACCATTTTTTTTTCCATTAGCTACAGCATAAAAAGAACTCATTAATAATATTATATTATAATAATAATAAAAAAAATCATTTTTTTATTTAAATAAAAAATGATTAATAAATAATTATAATATAATAATATGCAAACAGGAATTATATCATTTGGAGATAGAGTAGTATGGAATATTAAATGTAATTCTACAAAAGATTATATATTAAATGAAATATATAATTTATATGGAATAAGAATAATTCAAAAACATTATTTTAAAATAGATGAAAATAATATTAAACATTTTAAAAAAGTTCCTCATTTAATTTCATTAAGAACAAATGGGAATAGATATTATATTTATTTTACTAAATATAATGATGTAGAAATCATTTATTTTATTGATATGAAAATTCATACTGGATATGAAAAACCTAGAATAATATTAGCAAGAGGTTTATTTGATAAATCATTGTTTAAAAATACTTTATTAGAAGGCGAAATGGTAAAAACAAATGAAAATAAATGGATATTTATGATTAATGATATAATAGCATATGAAGGGAAAAAACTAGATAATTTAATATTACTAGAACGATTAAAAATAATATATAATTTATTAAATGATAAACATACACCCGATAAAATATGTGATGTATGTGAATATAAAATTAAATCATATTATTATTTATCAAAAGAATCATTAAAAGAACTAATTAATATATCAAAAACTCTTAATTATACATCTAGAGGAATATATTTCTATTCATATTATCTTAAACATAAACCTAAATTATATAATTTTGATGAAAATGTAATTATTAATGTTCAAAAGAAAATTAAAGATGTAACAGAATTTAAAGAAATATCTCAATCACATATATCTTCTTCAAATTTCATATTAACTTCTAATATTTTACCAAAAGTAGAACATAATAATGATGATTTTAAATATTTATGGATAGCCAAAACAGATAATGCTGATATTTATTATTTATATGATAATTTTAATATTTTAACATCTAATAAAATAGGTATTGCTTTAGTTCCTACATTAAGAGACAGTATTGATTTAAGAAATAATTTTAAAGATAAAAATTTAACATATACTATTAAATATAAATGTAAATATAATGAAAAATTCAATAAATATTATCCTATTGAACAATGTATTTAAAAATATAATAAAATTATAATTATTATATGAATTTAAAAAATGAAGAAGCATATTTATCATTATTAAATAATACTTTAAAAAATGGAAATAAACATACTACTAGAAATGGTATAACTTATTCTTGTTTTGGCTCTTTTTTAAAATTTGATATTAATAATGGATTATTATTTCCATTAATGACATCTAAAAAAGTATTTTTTAAAGGTATTGTAGAAGAATTATTATGGTTTTTAAAAGGTTCGGTTAATTCTAAAGATTTAGAAAATAAAGGTGTAAATATTTGGAAAGGTAATTCATCTCGTGAATATTTAGATTCTGTCGGATTATATGATTATGAAGAAGGATATTTAGGTCCTATTTATGGTTATCAATGGCGTTCATTTAATGGTAAAGTAGATCAACTTAAATATATATTAGAAGAATTATCTAAATCAAATAGTAGAAGAGCCGTATTATCAGCATGGAATCCTGTACAATTAAAAGAACAAGCATTACCACCTTGTCATCTATTATATAATTTTTATAAAAATGAAAATGATTTATCTTGTATGATGTATATGAGATCATGTGATCTATTTTTAGGATTACCTTTTAATATAGCATCTACCGCATTATTTACTATGATAATAGCAAAAGTAATGAATTTAAATGCTCAAGAAATTATAATAAGTATATGTGATTCTCATATATATGAAGAACATATTGAACAAGTAAAAATACAATTAAATAATGAAATTTTTAAACAACCTGAAGTTAAAATAATTAAAGAAATAAATAATGATATTTCTATAGATGAAAAAATAAATTGGATAGAAAATCTTACATATGAAGATTTTCAATTAATTAATTATAATAGTCATAATAAACTTAAAGCAATTATGAAATAAATCCAATATCAGTTAAATAATAATTATTATTTTTTAATTTTAATGAATATAAAAATCCACTATTTACTATTTTTTTAATATTTCTTATTTTATTATATAAATTATTATTATAATTAAAATAATAATAATAACTATCACTTGTTTTTCTAGGTATTTTTATTTGAATATATCCTTCTGAATAATATGAACGTATACATATTCCTGATAATAAATAAGCATATTTTATTAAATAATAATCATCTTTATTTTTTATATTATATTCATTTGTTATTTCTATTAAACTTTTTGTAAATATTAATAATTGTTCTTTATTTAATTTTAGTAAATCATTAAATACAATTTTTTTAAAATCATTCATTATAATTTTATTTTTATCATTTATAATATATTTAATATTATTTGTATTTAGATAATTTATTATAAAATCAAATGTTTCTTTATTTATAATATCTGTTGAAAAATTATTTGTACTTATATATAATCCTTGAAATCTATAATAATCATTGTCTTCTTCTTTATTTTCATTTTCTATATTAATATTTGTTGGAAATCCTATAAAATCAAATGATGATAATTCACTTGTTTTGGCATTAATTTTACATCTAGATTCATTATAACTTAAATATTCACATATTTCTGGTGTTTCAATAGAATTAGGAATATTTTGAATACTTTTTATAATAATATTATCATTTATTAAATAATTATCAATATTATTATTAAATGTTATTTTATTTAATTGATATTTATTTTTATAAATTTTATTAATTTCTTCTATTTCATCAAAATAATATGTTCCATCATCATTTAATGTCAATATTAGATGAGTTTCTTTATTTAAATTATCAATTCTTACTAATCCTTTATTAGTAAATATTAATAATTCTCCTTTTAAAAATTTAGACATATATATTTAAAGAATAAATATTTATTCTTTAAATTAATTTAATCATAATATTTATCACAATTTATATCTGACCATGGTATACCACAAAATCTAGAATACGCACATCTAATAACATTAGTATCCATATTTTTATCTAATTTATTAATTTTTTGATCTACACTAGCTAAATACATTGGATAAATATTTTCACAATTTAATGGTATTGTATCTATTTTGTTACCATAAGAAGAACTATAACCATCCGCATCTGTAGTAGAACAGTTACCAACCGAAGCAGTTGGTTTATTATTAGTATAAGTAATAGCAGCAGGTCTTGGACAAATTCTAGCAGCTCCTGTTTTTTTATAAACTCTTATAATATTGTCATGTGCTGTTACATATGATGGAGAAGTAGTAGTAGTATCATAATTAAAATTTAAATAACTAATTCCTAATTTTTTCAATTCATCTTTTGTACTAGCATAAGTAGTATTTGTTATTTCTTTATAAAAATCTGTATAATTAGGATCAGTATCTAATCCATTTGTTGTATTAGTTAAATTTAATATTTTATAATTGTTCATTAATAAAGCTGCTTTTGCTAATTCATATTTTAAATTTAATGATTTATTATTTTTAAATATATTTGTATTTATTAAATTAGAATCATTAGTATTATAAATATTAGCATATAATTTTTTTGGATAATTGGTAGTATTTAATATTAATTTAGGATCATCAATAATATCAAAATTACTATTATTTAATGATAAACCAGCTATATTACAATTTACATTAAAAAAATGATATTTTCCAGTATATTTAGTACCAGCAGAATCCATATTAGAACTTGCTTTGAATATATCATATTGATTAAATAAATTACTATTTAAAACACATCTATATTTAAATAATTCAGGTGATATAGCATTTGATTCAAATGATAAACCATAAAGATTTTTAAGAGCATTTGTAGCTGTATTATCATATACTTGTTCTAATACCCAATAATCTGGACAACTTAAATTATCATAATTACCATCTTTATTAAATTTAAAAGGTTTAAAATTTATTACTTGACCAACTAAATATAAAATTATTAATATAGTTCCTATTATATAAACAATAGTAAATGGTAAAAAACTATTCAATAATAAATATTTAATTTTATCAGAAAATAAACTTAATATAAATAATATAATAGCAAAAGATCCATATAAAATACATATTGCTATTGTACCATAAAATACTTTTTCTCTTTTTAAATTAAAAATAGCTCTATCATAATCATTTAAATCATTATCTAATAAACTATTGGGAGTTTTTGTAGAACATTTATTACCCATATTTATAATTAATATTATTTCTATATTATATAAATGATTTTATTTAATAATTTGTTTGTGTATATTATAATCTTTTAATTTTAAAAATAACTAAATTCTGTTGTTTTTAAACCTTTTTGAGAAGTTAATGCTGGTGTTTCCATAGGCATTTTTAAAGTACTTACACTAGTTTTATATTCTAAATATTGTTTAATATTTGTTATAATTTGTTCAGAACACCATTCAATAACTTCTTTATTTAATTCTTTAATTTGTTCTTTAATATTAAAATTAAGATTTTTTCCACTAGATAGATAAATAGATCTCATAACAATACTTAATTCTTGTTCACTTTGTCTACTTATTTTATATTTTCCATTAGTTTTATTATAAACATAATTTATAAGACCTTCATGAATAATATCAACATTTTCTCGTGAAAAAAAAAGTTCAGAAACACATGTACCTGTATAATTTCTTGAAATAGATTCTAAATTTTTTTGATCATATAATCTTATATCATTATTATAAATTTTTGCTGTTTTAGTTGGAGTTTCAAATAAATTTACTCTTCCATTTAAAATATAATCAGCATTCATTTCTTTTTCTTTCTAATTTATAGAAATAGAAAAGAATGGAAAGTAATTACTTATATGAATATGTAAAATATTTATTAAAACATAATGAAATAAAAACTAAAGATGTTAAAACAGTTTATCATTTAACAAATTATATAGAAAATATAATATTCAATGTTGTTTCAATTATTTCAATTATTACTTTTATAAATAATTCAAAATCTATAAAAAAAGAAAGTATCAATATTGTAACTAAATATTTAAAAAATGCTTGTGGAAATCCTAAATCAGATTTAATTAAAGGAGGTGGTGGTGCTATTGTAATGCCTAGTGAATTTTATGGAATAAATTCTATGAGATATTCTCCAACTAATAATATTCATAGTGTTGATACATTACATATTGATTTTAGTAAAGATATTGCCCGTCCTCAAATAGGTGGTAGTGTAAAAAATTCTAAAATTAAACCAATAATAAAAGCTATTAATGATATACTTAGTTATTATAAATTAAAATGTAGTGATGAAATAAAAAATAAAATATTAAAATTAATAGAATCTTATATTAAATGTTTAATAATTAAATTAAAAAATTTAAATAAAACAATAACAATAGATAATATTAATAATAGTATGATGTCAAATAAAATGTTTGAATTATTTAAATAAATATAAATATTAATTATAATTATTTAAAATAATTAATGCCTATTATTACAATAGATGGTAATATTGGAGTTGGAAAAACTACTATATTAAATTATTTACATTCTAATTATAATATTAATATTGATTTAGAACCAATTGATAAATGGAAAACATTTTTAGATAATATTTATATTAATAAAAAAAATTTCTTTAATTTTCAAATTAGAGTATGGTTAGATAGATCATGGATTCAAGAAAAAGATCTAAATGTTAATATAATAATGGAAAGAAGTCCTTATTTTATACGTAATACTTTTAATAAATATATGTATAATAATGATTTAATTACGCAAAATGAATTTAATATTCTAAATGAATTATATAATAAAACTGATTTAATATGGAATCCAAATTATTATATATATTTACGTTCTGATCCTAATAAATGTCTTAAAAGAATTATTAATAGAGGAAGAGAAAATGAACAAAATATTACAATTGATTATTTAAATGATATTCATAATTTACATGAAGAAACATATAAACAAATATTAGAAAATAACAAAAATATTATATGTATAGATATTGAAAATAAATCATTAGAAGAAATAGCAAATATTATAATTAAATATTTATATTAAAAAATCATATATTATATTTGATATATATATATTATCATTTTTATGTAACATACTATCATAATATAAATGATATTCATTAAAAATATGTAATTTATTAATTATAATAAAAATTATAAAAAATAAATATAATATAAGTCCAAAATAAATATCATTTATTGATATTTTATTATTATAAATTAAAATAGCAGGAATTATTTTTCCAACAAAATTTATTATAATATATTTATGTATTATTTCTTTTTTTGTGTTATTTATTATGAAATAATAAATTCCATATGATGTTCCTATTATAAATGCTATTATTAAAAATATAAATGGATTATAAGATAAAAATTTAAAATAATATAAAATAAACCATAAAAATATCCATGATGAAAACATTGTTAATTCAAAAAACATTTTTTATTTTAATAATAAAAAATGATTTAAATTATAAATAAATATTAAATATTATAATGCAAGAAGAAATTGATAATAAATATAAAAAACATGAATTACGTTCTCATATTTATAATCGTCCTGATATGTATATTGGTACAATTCAACCAAATACTATAGATACTTATATTGTTGATAATTCAGATAAAATTATTAAAAAACAAATTACATTTATTCCTGGATTATTTAAAATATTTGATGAAGCAATTGTAAATGCTATTGATCATTCTGTTAGAACTAGAGAAGATCTAGCAAATGGTAAAGAAAATATTCAAATTGTAAAAAATATTAAAGTTTGGATTAATAAAGCAACGGGTGTAATTGAAATATTTAATGATGGTAATGGTATTGAAATAGTAAAACATAGTGAATATCAATTATGGATTCCAGAATTAATTTTTGGAGAATTACTTACATCATCTAATTACAATGATGATATTGTTAGAACGGTAGGTGGTGTAAATGGATTGGGTATTAAATTAGCAAATATATTTTCAAAAGAATTTACAATAGAAACTGTAGATCATAAAACAAAAAAAATATATAAACAAACATTTAAAGAGAATTTAACAATTAAGGAATCACCTGATATTAAAAGTTGTCAGAAGAAACCATATACTAAAATTAGTTTTTTACCTGATTATGAAAAATTTGGAATTAAAGAAATGAGTGATGATATTTATGATTTATTTAAAAGACGTGTATATGATGTATCAGCATGTACTGATTCTTCTGTCAATGTATATATAAATGATATTAAAATACCAGTTAAAGATTTTGAAAAATATGCTGATTTATTTTTAGATACAAAACATTCTCAACCTAGATTTTATGAAAAACCTAATGATAGATGGGAAATTGTTGTTGCGGTTAATCCTAATGGTTGTTATGAACAAATGTCATTTGTAAATGGAATAAATACAATTAGAGGAGGTCGTCATATTGAATATATTACAAATGGAATTATTAAAAAATTAAGTGAAATGATATTACTTAAAAAGAAAAAAACAATTAAACCACAACATCTAAAAGATAATTTATTCATATTTGTTAAATCAACTATTGATAATCCTTCATTTGATAGTCAAACTAAAGAAACATTAACAACATTAATTACTAAATTTGGTTCAAAATGTGAATTATCTGAAAAATTTTATGATAAATTATATAAATCGGGTATTATTGAAACTGTTTTAAGTGCTACTGAAATAGTTGAACAAAAGAAATTAACAAAAACTGATGGTAAAAAATTATCAAAAATTATTGTATCTAAATTAGATGATGCTAATTTAGCTGGAACAAAAGATAGTAGTAAATGTACTTTAATTTTAACTGAAGGTGATTCTGCTAAATCAACAGCAATTGCTGGATTAAGTGTTATAGGAAGAGATCATTATGGTGTATTTCCATTGAGAGGAAAAATTATGAATGTAAAAGATGTATCATACCAAAAAATATTAGATAATGCTGAAATTACTGCTCTTAAAAAAATTATTGGTCTAGAACAAAATAAAGATTATTCAAAAAGTATTAATACATTAAGATATGGAAGTATTATGATTATGACAGACCAAGATCATGATGGAAGTCATATTAAAGGTTTATTATTTAATGTATTTGAAACATTATGGAGTTCATTATATAAATATGATGGGTTCTTAACATCTTTATTAACTCCTATTATCAAAGTAACTAATAAAGATACAAAAGAAGTTATATCATTTTATAGTATTACTGATTATGATAATTGGAATGAAAAAATAACAAATAATAAAAGATGGGATGTTAAATATTATAAAGGACTTGGTACATCAACTGATAGTGAAGCTAAAGAATATTTTAAAAATATGAAGAAGGTAACATATAAATATACAGAAAAATGTGATGAATCTATTAATTTAGCATTTAATAAAAAACGTGCGGATGATAGAAAAGAATGGTTATCAAATTATGATAAAAATGAAATTCTTGATTATACTAATAGTGAAATTTCATTTGAAACATTTATTAATAAAGATTTAATTCATTTTAGTAATCGTAATCTTGAACGTGCTATTCCTAATATTATGGATGGACTTAAAGAAAGTACACGAAAAATCTTATTTACATGTTTAAAAAGAAAATTATATCATAAAGAAATAAAAGTAGCTCAATTGGCTGGAAGTGTTAGTGAAGAGTCAGCATATCATCATGGTGAAGCATCATTACAAGAAGCTATTATTGGAATGGCACAAATATTTGTAGGTACTAATAATATTAATATATTAAATCCAAATGGTCAATTTGGTACTAGAATTAATGGTGGTAATGATTCAGGTGCTCCTAGATATATATTTACGGTATTATCAAAATTAACTAAATTAATTTTCAAAGAAGAAGATAATGATATTTTAAATTATTTAAATGAGGATGGAGTATCAATTGAACCTGATTTCTATATTCCAATTATTCCAATGATTTTAGTAAATGGTTCTATTGGTATTGGTACAGGATATTCAACAAATATTCCACAATTTAATCCAGAGGATATTATAAATATATATTTAGATATTTGTGATAACATTAAAAGTAATATTGGTAAAATTTTAAATGAAGAAGATATTGAAAAAGTTTTAATATTAATTGGTGGAAAAGATATTAAAAAAATTAATCCTTATTATTTAGGATTTAAAGGTGATATATATTTAAATGAAAAAAATAATTATACATCTAGAGGTATTTATAAATGGATTAATAATACTACATTAGAAATATCAGAATTACCAATTGGAACATGGACAGAAAATTATAAAGAATATTTGGAAGAATTAATTATTAAAAATAATCAATATTTAAAATCATTTGATAGTCATTATACATCAAAGAATGTTAAATTCATATTAAATTTAACAGAAAATGCTAAAGAAGAATTAGGTGATAAAATTGTAAATGAATTTAATTTAATTTCAAATAAAAATTTAAGTTTAAATAATTTACATTTATTTACAACTAAAGGTAATATTAAAAAATATGAAAATATTGAAGAAATTTTAAAAGAATGGTCTTTTACACGTATTTATAAATATCAAGTTCGTAAAGAATTTCAATTAAATAAAATGGAATTAGAATATTTAGTATCATCTTCAAAAATTAGATTTATATTAGATGTTATTTCTGAAAATATTAAAATTATGAATATTAAAATGTCTGAAATTGAAAAACAATTACATGAAAAAGATTATTATAAATATGAAGATTCTTATGATTATTTATTAAGAATGCCTATCTCACAATTAACAAATGAAAAGAAAGAACATTTAGAAAAAGAAGTTGCTAAATTAAAATTAGATATTGATGAACTAAAAGAAACTTCTATTATTGATATTTGGGAAAATGAATTAAAATTATTATTAGATGAATGGATTAAACATAAAAATGATATTTTAGATGATTATGAAAACGATTTAAAAGGAGAAATTAAGAAAACTACTAAAAAACAAACCTCAAAAAATAAGTAATTATATCATCTATTTTCCATATATTAACATTACTTTCTTTTATATAATATTTCCATTTATATGGTAATATTAATGATTGTTTTTTTTCTAATTTTATCGCTATTATTCTATCATTTTCATCTGGTATTATTGAATAAATACTCGCTTTATATATAATAATTTCAGTATCTTCAATAGCATTTATAAATAAATATTTATTTTTATTAAATTTCCAATCATTATTATTATCATCATTATCATAATTAATAATATTATAATTAAACCATGAATTAATTAATTTTTCTGTATCTTCTAAATAATCAGGAATTACAATAGGTTGTCTTAAATATAATAAATTAAAATTAAAATCTGTAATATTTGTTTGAAGAATTTGTATAGTTGGAGGAAATATAAAATAACAACAAATATAAATAATAATAAATATTATTAAAATTAAATTAAATTTCATTTATTAATTATAAATAGAAAAAATATGAAAAAAAAATCTAATATTAAAAAAAAAGGAGGTTCATCTATTATTGCTAATATTATTGGTGATAAACCTGGTCCATTTATTCCTGAAAATTTAAAATTAGAAACTGAAAAAGGGAATAAAGATGTTATATTAAATAAATATAAAATTATAAAAGATGATGCTGAAAAAGATTATATTATAAAAAAAGATTCTTTTGATAAAAATGAAATAAATGAAATTAAAACATCTCAAAGATTTATTACGTTTTTATCAAAAATAGTAGGACCTTCTATTTATGCTTTTGCTAGTTTTTGTTCTTATTTATTTGAAAAAGTTTTACTTAAAGGATGGCATTATGCTAAAAAATTTGCAGTTTTTATAAAAGATTGTATTGTAGGTTTTATTAATAGTATTGGTTATATAATTAAAAATCTTACTACAGCTAGAGGTGTTTTATTAGTAGTAATTATATTTATTATACTTATTTTAATAATTATAAGTTTCTTCTATGGTGGTAGTTTACCAAATCCTTTTAGTGGTAATAGTATATATAAATCTACTGATGGATTAATAATATCATATAAAGATTTACAAAAAGATAATCCTTTATATACATTAACAAATCAAATACAAAGTATAATTCCTGTTCCAGATGAATATATTAATCAATTAAATAAATTTAAAAATGATTTTTATAGATTTTTTGGAAAAGATGTTATTAATGACAATATAGACACAACTTTAAGAGAAACTATTACAACAGGAAGATATGATGGTATATATAATATATCAAATGATAATGACATAAATGATAAAAATATATATTCAACAATTAGACCTAAAAATTCAATAGAAATAAATATTGATTTAAATAATAATTCTAATATTGATTATCATAAATTATCATCAAATTTAAAAACTATTTATGATATAAATAATTATAATATTAAAATACCTTTATCAAATCAAAATAATATTTATTATTATGATTTTAGTAATGCTAAATATATTGATAAAACTACTCATAATGAAATAAAATCTGTTAATACTGGACAATATATAATATTTAATACTTCAAATATTAATGATATTAATACAAATACTATTAAATCATATTATAAGATTAATGAAATACCTATAGAAAAATTTTTATTTTCAAATAAAGATAATTTAAATAAACAAATATTAGAAACAAAGTTATTTAATTATGATGAAACCTCATCTGGTAAATATATTTATCCAACAGCATATATTGATAAAATTTTAAATAATATTGTATAATTTTTAATAGGATATAATTATAGTTATAATGACAGATAAATGTGATTTAGATAATAATAATTTATATATAAATCCTATAGAAACATGTTCATTTGCTGCTTTATATAAAATATATAATAAATCAAAAGATTCTAAATTTTATGATACTACTAATAAAATATATTCATTATACAGTGATACTTTTAAAACTGCTTATCCTGATATAAATTCAGATTTTAGAGATTCAACTACAAATGAATTTATATATAAATATAATAAAGATAATAAAACAGATTTATGTTTTCCAATTAAAGAAAATGATAATAAAAGTCCATATGCTATAAATTGTGTAATTGCTACAGGAAGTCCTTTATATACTTATGATAAAAATAAACGTGTTTGTACAGTAATACCGGATTTAAAAGCTACATCTGATATATTAAAATATAGTGAAAATAAGGATTATATATATATTGATAATGATGAGAATGAATTTAAATATAAATATAGAAATGTAAAAGCTTTTTGTGAAAATAAATGGTATGATTGGATTATTATACCTAATTATCATTTTGGAAATGGTTATTTTAAAGATAATGGAGATTATTCAAAAGAAGATATCCGAAAATGTTATAAACCATGTGAATTAAATAAAATACCATATACTGATATTAATGGAATATATAAATGTGTTAATAAAAAAATAGCTGATAATGGTGTATATAGTAAAAAATTAAATTATTCTCCTTTTGCTTTAATAAATCTATTAGGTAATACACAAGAAAGTTTAGGTAATTTATATATTCATATGTGTTTAGAAGAATATTATAAATATAATCCAAACCATCAATTATATGAAACTAATTTAGATACAAGTATTTTAAATTTATGTAAAATTAATACTTATAATGGTTATATAGAAGCTTCATGTCAAAAGAAACCTTATAATAATTTTCAAGAAGTTAGAACGGCATATTCTTCATTTAATAAAGTAATATTTGATAATATTATAAATGTAAATACATTTAACGAATTAAAAAAATATGAAAAATATGATAATATATTAACATATAAAAATGTTAATTTTCATGAAAATGATCCAGAATTAATAACATTAAGAGGTTTAATTAATTATAATATATTATCTTATCCAATATTAATACATACATTTATATTAAGTTATAATATATATCAATTTACAGAAAAAACAATTTTTACATTAACTAGTTATATTAATAGTAGTAAAGGTTCAATTGATGATAATATAACTACCTTAAATAAAGATAAATATAATGTTAAAAATATTATAACTAAATTAATAGAAAAAAATGATGTTTATAAAAATAATAATGATAAACAAGGATTATATATAGAAAGATTAGCAAATATTTTATATAAATCTATAAATATTTGTTATAATAATAAAACTGAATTTAGTAAAAATATTATTATTAAAACAACAGAAGCTATTAATAATTATATTTCAAATACTGATGCAAATTTATTAATAGCATATGACAAATTATCTAAATATAATAAATTATGTTTTGAGAATACTGCTACTGAAACATATTTACCTACAGATTATACTGAACCAGGTATTAGTGATATTAAAAACCCATATAATACTTATTTAGGTATATTAAGACAAGGATTTGAAATAAAATATTATGAAAATAGTTCAAATATAATAAATAATATAGATCTAAGTAGTGTTCAAGCAGCTGCTGATAAAACAAAAATTATTAATTTTATAAAAAATTATTGTCATTTTAAAAAAGAAACATTAGAAGAAGAAATATTATGTAATATTAATCAAATATATAATATAGATATTAAAAATTGTGATTATTGTAGTAACGTATGTACTAAAGATAAATGTTCTACAGATAATAGATGTATATATTATTGTAAAGATCAATGTGATACATATTTATCAAATAAATTAAAAAAATCATCATGTGGTGATATTAAAGAAATAAATAAAAATAAAAATAAAAATATATCTATAATTGATGAGACACCTTTAGAAGAAAATTCATTTGATTTTTTTTCGCAATTTAATAAATCAATTAAAGTAGCTATTAGTATTATATTTTTTATTATTTTAATATATATAATATATATATTTTATGAAATATTTGGTGAAGCAATATTATTATTTTTTAATTTCATATTATATTATTTACATTTAATTTATTATATAATTACAAGTCTGCCTAATTATAATATGTTATGGGTAACTGTTGATTATAAGATGGCAGAATATACTAAAAATTATAATATTAACAGATATAATAAAGCTTTTACTAATTTATTATCTAAGAACTAAATACATAAATAAAATATTTAGAAGTTTTTTTAAAATCTATTATTGGTTTTGGATAATTTATATTATATTTATTATTTATTTTTTCCCAATTAATAATAATTTTATTATCAATGTCTTTTAATTCAGGTATCCATTTTTTTATATATAAACATTCTTTATCATATTTTAATAATTGAGCTGAAGGTGAAAATATACGAAAATATGGTTGACTGTCTGTTCCAATTGAAGCACACCATTGCCATCCTCCATTATTAGATGCTGGATCATAATCTACTAATTTTGTGGCAAAATATTGTTCTCCTTTTTTCCAATCAATAAATAAATTTTTAGTTAAAAAAGATGCTACTATCATTCTACATCTATTATGCATCCATCCAGTTTCATTTAATTGTCTCATTGCCGCATCAATTAAAGGAAATCCTGTTAATCCATTTTTCCATAATTCAAAATTATTATTATTAATATTCCATTTTATTTTATCATATTTTTTATTAAAAGGTTTTCCATATATGTATGGAAAATAATAAGAAATATAAGCATAAAAATCTCTCCATATTAATTCTCTAATCAAAGCATGTTTAATTGGAAGACTATAATAAATTTCTCTAATACTAATACAACCAAATTTAATATAAGCGCTTAATTTAGTTGTTTTATCTAAATATGGATATTCTCTTTCTTCATTATAATTTTTAAAATAATTATTTTTAATTTTAATAAGAATTTCTAATGCTTTTTTTCTACCACCATTAACCTTTATATTTGGATTAATAGATGGTTTTAAAAAATAAAAATCTTTTATTTTTTTATAATTAAAATCATAAATTAAATTAAAATTTTTATTATTATTTATAGATGAAGGTTTTTTTAATAATGATTTTTTATAAAAAGGTGTATATTTTAAATAAGGTTTATTATCATCTTTTAAAATAGTTCCTATTTTATGTAAAGTATAATCTTCTTCTGAAATTACTGTAATATTATTATCATTACACCATGTTATAATTATATTATCTCTATTTATAGCATAAGGAGTATAATCTTTATTAAAACTAATAACTTTTATTATAAATCTTTTTTTAATATCATTTAATATATTAATATCATTATCAGAATAATAATAATTTATAAAATTTAATTCTTCTAATGATTCAAATAAAAATTGAACAGCATTAGAAGAATAATATTTATTTTTATCTTTACATATTTGATTTTTATTAAAAATAAAAATTGGTAATATTTTAATATTTGGATATTTTTGTTTTAAAATATTCAATGATGTATTATCATATAATCTTAAATCTCTTCTAAATATAAAAATAGCTATTTCCATTAATTATAAAATTATAAAATTATATACTCAGAACAACTTTTGAATGTTTTTCTATGATATTTATGAAGACCATAATTTTGAATAGCATTTCTATGTTTAAGTGTAGCATAACCCATATTATTTTTTAAATCATATTTATTTAAATCTGGTTCATTTTCTAATAATTCTAATATTTCATTATCATGATAATCTTTAGCAACAATAGATGCTGCTGCTACATTTAAATATGTATTATCTGCTTTTGGAACACATTCAAAATCTATAATATAATCTTCATTATCAGATATGATAGGTGTAAAATAATTACCATCTACAATTATTTTATTAAATTTTGTTTTTTTCATAACTTCATATAAAGCTATATGCATAGCTTTTATTGATGCTTGTAAAATATTTATTTCATCAATTTCTTCTGAAGAAACTGAACCAATAGCATAAGCAATAGCATTAGTTTTAATATAATTTGCTAAAAATTTTCTTTTTTTAAATGATAGTTTTTTACTATCTTTAATTTGAAGATAAATATCATCAGGAAATGTTTCAGGTAATATTACAGCACATGCTATTACATTTCCAAATAATGTACCTCTACCTACTTCATCTACGCCAATAGTATTACAAGGACAAGATATTAAAGATGACATTTATATATATGTTATAATATAAATATCAATTTTTAAAAAAATGAAAAAAATATTATAATATTTTTACATCATAAATAAGATGAATTATGAAGATTTATATGATAAGATATTTAATTTTATTGTTTATAATAAAATTGATCGTATGATGATATTATATGATTGTTATTATAATTCAAATGAAGATTTGTTTAAAATATCTACGAGTATAAAACAACGATTTAATTTAGATAAAGATAATAATGATATAATGGAATCATACTGGGATGATTATTTTATTTTCAAATTGAAAGAAATATATATAATAATAAATGTTGAAATATACTCTGATAAAATAATAGAATTTAAAGTAATTAAAGCAACAGATAGAAATAAAGCATTAATTTATAGATATATATAAATTTTTGTTTTATTATGAATAAAAAATGAGTTTAAGATTAAAATTATAAATATAAATATTTAAAGAAAGTAATTATAAAATGGATGAAGATTTATTATATAATTTTAATAAAATATTATTGGAAAAACGTGCAGAAATTATTGAATTAGCAATAAATAAAAAACGAGAAAATAAAAAAATGACTGATATTAATAAATTAAGTAAAGATATATCAACTACCTTTACCAGAATTAAACTTGAAAATGAAAAGAAAATCAGAAACTCAGCAAGATATAAGAAAAAAGAAACAATATAAATTAAATAAAATGGAAAATATTGATACCACATACTGTAAGAATATATTAAAAGAATTATTAGAAAAACCTTTAATTAAACAAAGAACAACTGAATGGTTTAATTTAAGAAAAGATAGATTAACGGCAAGTGATTTACATGATGCTATTAAAAATCCATATTCATTAGTTAAAAGAAAAATGAAGGGTACAACATTTAATTCATCAGGAATTCCAGCATTAAAATGGGGTACAATGTTTGAAGCCATGGCAATTAGAATATATTCTCATATAAAAAAAACAAAAATTTATGAATTTGGATTAATTATAAATGATGAAATAGAAAATTTTGGAGCATCTCCTGATGGTATAACTGATGAAGGAAAAATGATAGAAATTAAATGTCCGTATAGTAGAAAAATTATAGATGGTAATATACCAGAAAAATATTATTATCAAATTCAAGGACAACTAGCTGTATGTAAATTATATAAATGTGATTATATTGAATGTGAATTTATTACATATGAAACAGAAAAAGAATATTTAGAATCAAATGTTGAAAGTGATAATTATTTACATGGTATTATTGCTGAAAAAAAAATAAATGGAGAATTTGTATATATATATTCAAAAGAAAATCAAACATGTGATGATAATATTAAAGAAATGAATAGATATACTGAAGAAAAATATAAATTAAATTATTGGAAATTAGAAATTATAAATATTCAAGAAGTAGATTTTGATAAAGAAAAATGGAATAATTTTATAATAGATAAAATAAAAACATATAATAGTATTTATTTTAAAGAGAAAAAAAATCAAGATTCTATTAATCTATTTATAGATGAAGATAAAGATTAAAGACATTTTCTTATATAATCATATATATCTTTACCATAATATTTTTTAATTGAAGTTAATATGTTAATATATTTATCAATAATACATATTTTTTCTAACATAATAATATCAGCTTCAATACTGTTTAATTCTGATCTTAAATATAAATATAATCCCATATCAAATTCGTCAATACTAGATAATAAATTTCTTTCATAATATTTAAAGAATTTATTTATTTTTTTATTACTAGATTCTCTCTTTGGTTTTTTAGAATTTAGAGGATTTCTATGACTATTTTTATAAATTTCAACATCTTTATAATAAGTAAGAAAATATAATCTTTTCCAATAATATTTCACAGATATATGATATTTATTATTTATTTTAGTAATTCCATTTGTAGTTATTAATGATAATATATAATAATCTAATAAATATGGAACTTTTAATAATGTGATATTATTTATAATAATACTTCTATAATCAATAATTATTTTATAGAAATCATTATCATATTTAATAAATGTAAAATTTTTTGGAGAACGATTATAATGAATATATAAACAGCTAACTTCTGTCATTTAATGAAAAATTATAAATATAATAATATCATTTTTTTAACATAAAAAATAATAAATAATAAAAATTTATATAACTATAGTGGAAATTGTATTAGAAATATAATTATCTGTATCTGTAAAATTTGAAGATAAATTTAAATTAGGTTCTATTAATTTTATTCTTATATTAGTATTTGCTCTAATTAATGTAGTAGGAATAAATGTTATTTTTGTTCTATTAAGTATACCATTTGGTATAAAAGATGATGAAGATAATTCAGTATTAATAATAGTAATATCGGTTGTATTAATATTACCTAATTCAGGAATTTCTATTTCTATACGTTTTCCAGGTAATATATCATATATAGATTTAAAATTAAATATGATATTATTAGCACCACCATGAGGATCTCTTATAATAGTATAAATACCAGAAACTGAATATGATAATTGATTTAATCTAACAATATCATTAATATCATAATTATAAGTATTATAATTTTGACTTAGATTATTAGTATCTTTAATAAATACTTCTTTTCTTCCATTATAAGTACCATTTTTAACTAAAAAATTAAGATTTTTAACATATACATTACTATTATCAATAAACATAGCAGCATCTTCATTATCTCCACCTAAATAAATATTATTATCAGCTAAATTAAATTTTGCTAAAACTTTATTTTTATTTTTATTAAAAATATTAATATTATTAATATTATTACTATTTATAGCACTTGGATATATATCAAATGAGCCATTATTAATATTCATATCAATACAATTAATATTATTAACATTATTATCACAAATTCTCATTGTATTATCATTATTTGTTTTAACAGTCATTCCAGCAATAGCAGTAATATTTCTTAAAAAATTCATTGATAAATTAGGAACGACATCAAATCTATAATTATATAAAGCATCATTAATTGTACTATTATTATTTTTGAATTCAATATATTGTTTAATATTTTTATCATAATTTTGAATATTACTATTAGTATTTGTAATTAAATTATTTATTATATTTGTATTATTTTTTAAAGAATTTATATCATTAGAATTTATAGAAATATCTGTATTATTTCTATTTATCTTATTACTTAATAACATATCAACTTTATCAATATTATTTTGATTTTCTTTAATATTAGAATTAATAGTTGTTGTTGTATTATTTATATAATCTTTTGTTTTAACTAAATTATCATTTACAACTATTTTATTATTAACATAACTATTATAAAAATAAGATATTAAAATAAAAGAGAGTATCAATACAATAATTATAATAATAATTATTAAAATTATATATGTATCATTCATAATTCTATCTATCAATTAATTATATAATTATTATTTTTGTATCAGCATTATTATCTTTATTTAATAATCCTCCTCCCTTTTCACTATCACCACCATCATCATCTTCATTTTCATCTGTTTCTGGTTCTGGGGTTTTTTCTGATTCTTTATCAGTATCACTATTTTCATCTGATATACTAGTATTATCTTCATTATCTGATTCTGATTCTGATGTAGAATTATCTTGATTATCACTATCACCTCCTGTTATATTTATATTATCTAATATATAACCACCTTTTTTAATTAAATTAAGTGCTTTTTCTGGATCGGCATCCGTTATTAATTTAATTAGTTGATCTTTAGTTTTAGCAGTTAAACTTTTCATATCAGGATATAATTTTTTAACAATTTCAATTAAATCATTTTTTAACATTTTTTTCAAATCATCAAAATTTTTAGCTATATTCTCTTCTTTTTCTTTTAATACAGGTGTTTTAATATGAGCACAATTAGTTTTGAATTTATTATATACACTTTTATCTTTAACTATTGCTCTGTTAGTTTTTGGATTTACTAATTTATTTTGTTTCCATTTTATACATTCTTCATCTGTAATTTCTTTTTCTTCTTTCTTTT
>Ga0214923_10001911_pt1 | contig 28708 bp, 19 predicted proteins | sample LL1510_MetaG_FD_177993 | JGI IMG/M metagenome (GOLD analysis project Ga0214923, IMG submission 177993) | Freshwater microbial communities from Lake Lanier, Atlanta, Georgia, United States - LL-1510 | ecosystem: Environmental > Aquatic > Freshwater > Lake | place: USA: Georgia | collected...
CATATCACTGTCTAATAATAAATATTTATCTGGATTTTGTAATTGATATTTTAAAATATAATTCATTGAATCCGCACAACGAGTAGCCGCACATTTAATAGTTTTATGTTGTTCATTTGGAATATTGATACATTGAATATCTAGCGATTTACATATATTTTCAATCTTAGATTTGATAGTAATATCGCCGACATTCGTAAAATCGGGGAAATCCTTCGCATCATTAAACACGATGAATTCGTAAGGACCTTTAAAAAATTTTTTCAAAGTATGATATTGAATTTCAATAAAATCGGGGTTGTTTACTACAGCGGTTACTATTTTCATTATAATAGTATAACAAAAAATATTATTTATATTATTATGATATTATAATAATAGTATGGCCTATAAAATTGAATTCTTTTTTCGAATTATTTTAAGGACACCCTAACCAAAATAAAATGAACCTAAACGCAACAACAACAACAACAACAACGCAGCCGCAACCCGCACCTGAAATATTGATGGATGGAATCATAACCTCCTTGAAATTGTTATCAGACCGGTATCAGGCATATTATGAACCGGCATTCGCGATTAAAAACGGCATAAGCAGGAGTTTCAGGAATTTATTTCCTGAAGCAGATTCAACCGTTTTAAATTCCATTATATATAATGACGGAGACCATACCAGTACCATAAATGATTTACATCAAGGATATGATTTATCTATTCAATATGTGGAACAATATATGAGGCTTGTAAGTCGCGAATGTCATCATATAAAACGTAAATTACAGAAACAAAAAGATAATTTGAACCGGGTCGTGGAAGAAAAACGAAAGGCACTGATGGATGAAGCCATTTATAACGCAGGTGCGGAAGAGCGCGAACAGCAAGTATTGGTCCGCATACAGAAATTGCCGGATGATTTAATACGAGTCATTGCGGGGTATGCTTATACCCCTACAGTACGCAGTCTAGTATTGGAATTGAAATACGATTTTGCGGAACTATTACCAAAACTAAATGTCAAGCAAACAAAGGCCTTATATTATCGTTTCAAGCAAGTCAATGAGCCAGTCGCAAAGGGTTTGGAAAAATATAGAAAAGAAGTCTATGGAATGATCGATTTTGGAAGTAAGTGGGCATCTATGACGAAAAGTGATGGTAGTATGACGAAAAAAGAACATTTTATTGATAAGATATTATTAGTCATGGACAAATTGAAAAACTTATCACACTCGAGCGCTCGTTTCCACAATGCGAAAAATATGCATCGCCTTGTCTCAAAAGGTCTGATAGAAAATTACAAATTATTAATTTATGCGTCGAAACGTTTCGCACCAGTTCCTCGTGCGATTCCTCCAGCAAAAATAACGAAGCAACGCAAACCACGTAAAACCGCACAAACCACACACCCCGCGTCAGCAGAACAAGCACAGCAACCATCCTTAGAATTTATTGATTTAACGAATGCCTAATTCACGAACCCCCTAAAGTAAAAAACGGAAAATAAAAAACGGAAAAATCAGTCAATCATCTTGATTGATTTTTTCGTGTAGGTCTCATTCGTTGAACCGCATTTTGCAATTGTATTTTTACTTTTTTGGTATGTTTTTTCGGTTTATTCGACGGTTCGCTCGTAAACGCCGCGGCGGGTTTCAATATTGGCTTTGTTTCAGCAACCATTCGTTGAAGTTCTTTTAAAATAACAAAAATAGAATTGATTTTATGAAAAATAAAAATAGAAGGGGGAATAACAAAATTATGTAAAATAGATAGAGGTTGTAAGAATTTGGAAGAAGTTTCCATCAGGTTCTCATTTTGTGAATAAAATTGTATATTCTCAGGAGTTAAATCAACATTATACAACAGGACATCCAATACTTTATATTTGGTAGTATTGATGAATTTATGTTTATGAATGAGTTGAATAAAAACTTCATTCTGTAATATACTTTCGTTATTCACAATTGTTAAATCAACTATTTCACTATATATTTTATCAACGTAATCATTCGGATTAATATAGATAAAAAATATTTCAATTTCGGAAATGGGTTCTTTACAATAATTATGATTAATTTCTTGTAATTTTTTCGTTTCATGAATCCATGACATATCTAAATCATGAATCGCAGTTTCTTTATCACTTTCATAATTGTTCATGTATAGAGGGAATATATTACTAAAAACAGCGAAAAGAAAATGAGAAATTGAACATATAATATAAAATACTTAAAGAAGTAGACATAGATAACTTGTCTCGTATCAGCACCAAAATAGTTAATATTTATACAAGTATTATATGAATCTTATCAAAACCACTTAATGGTTTCACTATTGAGTGAAACGACCGAGTGGTTGATAATGAACATATAATTTTATCCATCAAGTAAAACGTTGTTATATATATGATAAATATGGGTGTTTATTCATATGATACCACGTTTACTTATTCGCATATGGATACTTGACCCATATAGATATTATTTCCTTCTTATTTTTAAAAATATAAAAATATAAAGAACACGCCGGAAAACCTTACACGAGACAGAATTATGTCCTACATAATTTTATAATATGAATTATTATAAACTTATAATTGTTCCGCAAATATTTGTGAAAAAACCTCAATTATAATTTGATTGGTTTGTTTTGGGATATTTTTATACCAGCGAAGATTTGAATCCGCATCCCGTAGGGGTGCTCCATGCAAATCAGTGCCTGGTAACTTACTTGAGAATTCATCCGTGGTACGGATTGAATTCTTCAAGGGTGTAAACCGATGAATACAATCATGAATACTGGTTTTGTATAAACAAATATCGTCTGAATAAACATGTCTAAACATATGACTATCGGAAATACCGATAGGAGTATCAACCGATAAAGCATAATCGATAACACTTGAAATTCCTCTATCAGGCATTAAATCATATAAAAAAATATTCATAGTATTGGATTTTAAAAAATACAATAAATCTTCGTTCGTAAAGAAATCATAGGTAATAAATATTTTTAATTTGTTGGTATTATATTCAATACATTTTGTTAAAATTTGTTCCATACCATAGGAATAACTACCATCACGAAACGCAGGAAGAGGAATTACAAATTTAATAATCGCATTGGAATATTGTTCATTCACAATTTTAACAATTTTATCAAACCCTTTATTTGTAAATCCGAAACCAAAAGAACCAAATACCGGGACATTTTCTTCGGAATATTCAATAAACTCGCGAATTTTTGGAGTGCTAGGTGTATATGATTTTAAAAGTTCATCAACGTCATCAAACATTGGCCGAGGTATAGGATAAATATTTTCAGTTTTTATACATGTAGGGTCAATTTCACAAATAACATCAAAAAAATCGTGTCTAGATTCGTGCGGAATACCGATGTTTTTAACTTTGTTTTGTATGTTATCTTTGTTCAACCAACTCATTGTAGAATTATGATAATTATAAAGAATGGCTTGAATATCCGTATATTGTTGAATAACTGATACATATTCATAGATATTTTCAATTTCAATATATATGTATTCTATATTTAACGTTTTTTTTAAAATATTATATAACCGCAATCCATATTGATAAACACCACATTGTTGGATTTTATGGTTCAGAAATAATATCTTCATTATAATGTATAGAATATATTATTTATTTCTTTTTCTATTATGTGTATAATTATGTGTATAATTGTTGCGTAATTTCAGAATGAATAGACGTATGGATCGTTTTTATTTTATTGATAAATTCATTCGATACTAAATCTGGATGAACATACCAATCCTCAAATGGTTGGTATTTACCATTCCAATATACAGCAACATCTGGAAATGCTAATACATATCCTCTCTTTTCAAATATTTTACGAGATATTTCTCGCGTATCAAAAAAATTACCTGTATAAATATCGTGCTCGAAAGTAATGGTTGCGAATTTATATTTATCAAATACGGTTTGGTCAAGCAATCGTAAAGTATCAAGTGTAGATTGATTATCTACATCAAGGTCTATTTGTAAATAATCCATATTTGTTGGAAAATTGTTCCTATCTAGTATTTCACGATAATTTACAAGTCTTGCGTCATTTATAACATAGATAGAATTGCTTCGGTGCGTTTTATAGGATGCTTCGAAAGTTTTATCGTATTCAACCATTAATCCTTTCCATTTGTACTGTGTTTCTAAAAGGAAAGAGTTATTATTATAGGATGGATGATTTGAACCTATTTCTAAAAAGTATCCATTTTGTTTATTATTTGTCGCGGATAATACAAACAAATCTTGCCCTGCTTGACTATAGGTTGAACTCATTTATAGTAAAATGTATAATATATATTTATATTTCTTTCTCGACAATAGAATAAAGTATTTCATTCACATTCATTTTTGGCGACCACCCAATATTTAATAATTGAGAAGGAGACCCGCGAATATGAATAGCAGTGGTATCAAGACCTTGTGGACTTTCTTCCATGATTAAAATAGGGTAATCACAATCAATATCATAATATGTGTTCCCCCGTTTTTCTACAATAATATTGGCGAATCTATACATTTTTTCTACCAAATCACACATTTGATGACTTTCATCATTACAAATCAAATAATTATTGCCGGATGGTTGTGATAAAATAGTGTGAATCGCGCCCGCGACATCACTCGCGTGAATAATATTTCTATAAGAATCCAAATTACCGACTTTCAATGCTTCTTTCTTACCCTTTTTCCATTCTTTGATATGTTCGGCGATTTTATTTAATAAAAAGACCGGTTTTTTAAGAGGCGATTCGGTAGTAAAAATAACACCATTTGAGAAAGGCAATCCATATGTATTTCTATAAAAATCTACCATCGAATGACCCATGATTTTCGCGATCGAATAAGGATGTGAATGAAACATATTGTGGTCATTTTCTTGAACAGTATAATCAATATGGCCTTTGTATATTTCGCTACTGGAAGCATTGAATAGTTTGGTCTTCCATCCGTGTTTGTGTATGATATTACATAATTGAGCGGTAATCATACCATTCGTTTCCAATGTTTCCATGGGATTTTGAAACGCATATTGTGAGCTCGATATTCCAGCCAAATGAACAATCGCATCTGGGCGAACCATGGATAAACAATGTTCTAATTCGACATCATTTTTCATATCAAAATAAAACTTGGTTATATGTTCTTCATACGTCTCATTGGAATGACCAATACCATATAATGAATAATCATCGAATTGTTCTTTCACATAATGTGCAATCATTCCGTCGCATCCGGTAATCAATAATTTAGGTTTTGAACCGATAATTTCGAATTGCGGAAATGGAAATATAAATTGACCGCCATTGTCTAAAAATTCTTTTTCTCGTTGAATAATTTCTTCACGGAAATGCCAAGGTAAGACTAATAAATAATGAGGAGGAGATTGTCTCATTGTTTCTTCACTAATAATTTCAATACCCGTAGAAGTCATTTTGCCGACTTTATTCGGATTACGTTCAACCGCATATTGAATCTTGCTTTCATCGATATTCGCATATTGTAATAAACAATTGCCTTTGGTAGATGCGCCGTAGATATAGACTTTTTTACCATTTTTGTTTACGGAATCAATGAAATTACATAATTTGGACACTTCAATATTAATATTATTCATAAAATCAATATAACATTGAGAAGACATTAGATTATGTTTTGTTTCATTCTCTAATATTTCGTTTATCAAATCCGTATTTTCAATATGTTTTTGTGAATTTTTTTTCGCCAGATAAATACGGAAACTACCGCCATTACAATCATTAAAATGAACATCAATGATTTTAAAGTCAGCTCTATCTGCGATTTCTTTAATTTGTCTTAAGGAATAGTATTCCAAATGTTCATGACATATGGTATCGATACTGTTCGTTTTTAACATAGTTAATAAATAACTTTGTTCACAAGTCCATATTCCATCGTCTTCTAAACAAGCGTGAATATCTTTGGCGAATTGAACCGGGTCAGGTAAATCATAAAACATGGAAATGGAAGATACCACTTTTGCTTTTATATTTCCAAATCTATGTTTCACGTTATCATATGTAAAATAAGTAGGAAGTAATTGAACATCACCGTAATATTGTTGAAATTGTTTTCCAGTAGGGTCTACGCCAATACGAGTATAATAAGGTGAATAGTTTTGAAGTAAAGTGGAATCATTACTACCAATATCAATGACTGTATCACCAGCTTGTAAATCAACTTTGGAAATAATTTCTTCATAATAATGTTTCAAATGTGTGCGCATCGTATGATTAATGCCCGAACGATATCCATATTCATATTCATACAATTCACTCGCAAAAGTAGTTTGTAATAGTTGTAATAATCCACATTCTTCACATAAACATAAATCAATCGGAGTTTTGGGTGTAGAATAATCACCATAAACCGGGAATCTAGAAGTGATTTGTTGTTTTCCTAATGATATTACATTTGTTAATTGGGATGAATTACAAATACGACAATGAGTAATATTCGATACAATAGACATAATATAAACTATAGAAGGTAGAATATTTATATTTATTATTGAATAATTATACTAATGTGTTTCATTCTATAAATAAGTAATAATATAAAGATTATAAAATAATATAATCATAATGACTAAAGTTGCATTAATAACCGGAATAACAGGACAAGATGGTTCATATTTATCTGAATTATTACTCGAAAAAGGGTATGACGTTTGGGGAATCATACGGCGCAGTTCCAATATGAATACCATGAGAATAGACCATTTGTTTGATAAATTAACATTACGATATGGCGATTTAACGGATGGAATAAATATATTGAATATATTCATCGAAATCAAAAATCATTACAAAGAAAATTTGGAAAGATTCGAAGTATATAATTTGGCTGCGATGAGTCATGTGAAGATATCTTTTGAAATGCCGGAATATACTGGAAATGTAGATGGTTTGGGAACATTACGAATGTTGGAATCCTTAAGACATTGCGGTATTCCGAATGAAAAAATAAGATTTTATCAGGCATCCACTTCTGAATTATATGGAAAAGTGGTAGAAGTTCCTCAGAAAGAAACAACCCCTTTTTATCCACGTTCTCCATATGGAGTTGCGAAATTATATGGTTATTGGATTACTAAAAATTATCGTGAATCATATGGAATGTATGCGTGTTCTGGAATATTATTCAATCATGAAAGTCCACGAAGAGGTCATAATTTTGTAACCCGTAAAATAACAATGGCGTTAGGAAATATATTGAAAGGTAAGCAAGATAAATTAATACTCGGAAATATAGATTCATTACGCGATTGGGGTCATGCGAAGGATTATGTCTATGGAATGTGGTTAATATTACAAAATGATACGCCGGATGATTTTGTTTTATCCACCAATGAATATCACAGTGTTCGTGAATTTGTAGAAAAGACATTTAAATTAAAAGGTTTTACTATCAAATGGAAAGGGGTCGGAACAAATGAAATAGGTTATGATGAAGAAAGTGGTAGAGAACTTATTTTCATCTCGGACAAATATTTCCGACCCGCCGAAGTAGACGAATTGTTAGGAGATAGTTCAAAAGCCAGAAAAGAATTGGGTTGGGAACTCCAGTACAGTTTTGATGATTTAATCAGAGAAATGGTGGAGTATGATTGTGAATAAACCTAAAAATAATAATATATACAACCTATATTACTATTATATTACTATTATGTAGAACGGTATTTTTCGATTAATTTTTTAATTTTTTCGGAATGATTTTGAGTATTAAACGCAGAGGTCGGATGAATACGGTGTTTTACTAATATATCATGACAATTGTAAAACCGTTTCCCTTGCTTTCTGAGTTTCAACCATAATTCATAATCTTCGACTCCATCATTCTCGCTATTCCAATAACATAATTCTTTTCGCATGATGACACTACTATTAATCATTGGATTACATAAGGAAAAATCAGCATCACTAATATCGTTTAATGGAATACGCGGTGTAATCCCTTCCATGGAACCAAAATAAACACATTGACTACCGATAACATCATATACAAAACAATAAATAAATTGAGTTTGTAATTTGTTATCCGTCCACATATCATCCACGTCTAAAATCGCGACATAATCATATTTACAATATTGTAGCATATGATTGAGGGCATTCGATTTTCCGCGTATATCAATCAAATCATACGCCCGTATTTGATTACTTTTTGCTTCATATGATTTGGCAATGTTATAAATTTCACTCTTTGGAGGATGACCATTAATACCTATAATTAATTCCCATTCGGTGAAACTTTGTTTTAATACCGAAGAAACCGATTCTTCGATGAATTCGATTCCATTATAAATAGGCATTAAAATACTAATCATTTTTGATATTTATTATGAATGAATATGTTTATATATTTTACAATAAGAATCTTTGAAATAAAAACCAGTTATCAAAATGTAAATCTTCTTTACATAAATAAAAATATTTCATATTGGAGAACACGCAATCCGCAATAATAATTTGGTCATCTTTCACCAAATAGTCATATTCAAAATATAGTTTTAATTTTTCATCATACGTATTACGCCACCATTCCACATTTTGTTTATGTGTAATAAAAAACCCACCGGCGATAGAGATTTGGTTCTCTTGAATGGGTGGGATAGGTAATCCGCAGAATGATTTATCTTGAATATTCATCATTAATTCGCGTATATATTCTTTATTGTTATTAATACAAGCATAATAAATTTTGGTAGGCAGAAGCGTCTGTATTTTTTCAGCGGCCGGCCAATGGGCTAATAATTCGATAGGTAAATCTTGGAATTCTCTACAACGAAAATAACCGATATCACACCACCCATAATAATCTGTTTTAAAATATTCATTCGTCATTGTTTCGTGAACAAAATGGACTTTTTCAGACCATAACATATTGACTTTCCAATCAACATATTCTTTCAATTCTTCATTATTATCGTGGTTTTTTATCCAAGATTCATGATATTTATAGTTATAAAATTCGGTATAAGGTTTTAGAATGAGTTTAATCCTTGGATTATGTAAATATTTTTCGAGACATTGAGAACTTTGTTCATCACTATAAATGACCAAATTATATTGATTTACATTCGATAACATATTGTCTATCCATTGTAAATAAGTAGACGTATCGAATTTTGCTTTGAAAATATACCAACAGGTCGAAAATGTTACAGACATTATATAAAAATACAAAAAATCTTTATTATGTTTACGGGATGATATAAAATTGAAGTTTAAACTATACTTTATATAACCAATAACCGATAACATGAACAAAATAAAAAATCCTATATCGATATGTATACCGCGTATAGATATCGAACAAACGAAAGAATATATAATGGAAAAATTCAATCAGTTAGATATTGGACAAATTCTATCTATCAAAGAAATACCTCTGCGAAATGATAATAAACATAAACGTATTATCATTTTGCTACTATTAAATGAAAATAATCCACAAAGTGTAGATTTGTATAACCGCTTAAAACAGAATGAAACCATCAAATTAGTATATGAAATGCCGTGGTATTGGAAGATAGTATCTACAAGTCCTCAAAAATAAAATGAAAATGTTTATTTAATAGGGGGTGAATATCGTTTTTGTTGATACTTTTTTTATTCCAACAACACCAAAACCAAAGATGAATATTATATTCGGCGTTTTTAATTTCTTTTGTAAAAACGTCTTCTACATAATCGTATATTTTTTTACTCTCCGCAAATTCGTCTTTGATTTGTTCTTTAATTTCATACAAGAATATTAATCGGTTTTTTTCTTTTGTTTGTTGGGCGTTATCAATGGTTTGGTTCTCTTTCTTCCATTTATATAAAATATATCGTATTTCGTTTTTCACATCTTTAAATTTATGAATCAGAGATTTACGGTAGGTTTCCATTTTTTTAATAAGGGATAAAATATTCAAATTACAAATGATCGGAAACATATGTTTTATTTCTCTAGGTAATAAAATATTATAGACTTCTTTCAATTCATTCATTTTGATTTCAATGTCTTTGATTTTTGATAATACCAAATCGTTCTTCTCTTTTTCATTTTCAATAAATAACAATTGACTATTCGTCATTTCCAAAGATATTTCCATTTTATCATAATGATTCGCTAATTGTAAATACATTTCCACGTGTGTTTCATATTTCATATAATTCATCATGGATACAAAGGTGGTAATGATAATATTTAAACCGGAAATAAACCCGCCACTCCAATTATAATTTTGAATAAATGGTGCGAAAACAGCCATCCCTGCGGAGAAGATTAAAATAGGAATCATTAAGCAATTTAATTTTTTTTCGGTAATATATTTGGATTGGGTAAATATGTTTTTTTGCCCCTTCATGAACGTAATGAGAATATCCATTTTACTGGAATATTTACTGTCTTCTTCATAATATTTGCCTAATGATTTTTCGATATCGTTGTAAGCTTTTAATCTAAAACTTTGGTGATTATTGGAATGAACTTGATTACGAATTCTATCGGTGCGGATGGCTTTTAATAATTCATCATCACTACCGCTATTATATTCACTATTGTCGCTATTTTCCAGTTCATTATCGCTAGTTTCACTAATGGTAATGGGACTATTACTTTGATACATATTTGTTTGTAAATCTTCGTCTATGATTTCTATAGTAGGTTGTGGATGGATAGGCATATCGATAATTTCTTTAATGGATGCGAATTCGATGAGAATGTTCTCTTTATTTTCTTCAATATCAATGATTATATTATTTTCTGTATTGCTTTGTGTAGTATTTTCCATATATATATATATATATATTGATATATATTTTTATACATCGATTTATATTTCAAAGTCGTTTATAATATAAAATCATCATTGTATATTATAGATAAATGGATTTTGTTTATTTATTACTTCATGACAATGGAAGTGAATGGGAAGATATGGTTATTATTCTAACGGAGGAAGATGCTATCAAAGAATCAATCAATCGGCCAAATCATAGAGTTGAAATTTTTAGTAAAACCAGTACAACAGGATATACTCCTACGTATAATTATTATAAAAATGGAGAACTTGTTCACAAAAAATAAAATCCTTCAGATAATCCACTTTCAGAACGATGAAAAAATCGAAAAAAGAATAAAGGGAAGGTTCGTCCAAGGAAACCGTAGGTTTCCTGGATTCCTGGATTCCTGGAAAATTGAACAAAATATGATTTCATAGAGCAGTATAAAATCATGTTAACAGAAGAACAAATCAAACGTAATCAATTAGTAGAATATAAAAAACAACAACGGTATTTCTTATTAACGAGCCGTTTCAATAATCATACAAAAAAAGAAAACGAAGATTATCGGCGTCTTCATCATATCAATGGTTCCATATATTGTTCGCCTGGTAAAATATCTGTAGATATACCGAATGATGCGAACGCATTTATATTAGAAATGAATAACGATACGAATAAAATAATGGCTGTGGGTTGGATAAAAAATCATCCGTTAATAGGAAAATACTACGTATATGAAGAAAATAATTACAATCGTTATGTATATCGCGGTAAACGGATCGCACGTGAAGAAATGTCGCAAAAAGAAGAACTCATAATGAAAGTATTTGATATATTATGTTTTACGGGAAATAGACATATGAAACGAGGACAGGGATTGACGTCCTTTCCGATAGAGTTGTTATATAAATATCGCGAACAATTGGATTTAGTTGAATTTATTAAAGATATGTTTAAAAAAAGATACGTTGACCCCGAAAAATATAAAATAGATAAATAAAAATATAAATGAAATTCTATGATAAATATAAATGAACAAGAATTCGCAAAATGATATGTATGATATAAATAAATATACAGACGAAGAACTATTCAATATTTTAGATGTAAATAGTCCAACGGATAGAGAATTAGAAGCACGAATACTTTTTTTAGTTCATCGTTATGAGAACATGCAGAATACATCAGGGGATGAATTAGCTACTTTTTTTAAACAAATATATAATCATTTTTTTGATACGTCAGATGATGAAGAAGAGACAATGGAAGGTTTTGAAGGAAGCCCACCAACTGGAAATACTCGCACGAATGCGGACTATAATTTATATGAATATAGTGGTAAAAATGATCCAAATTCTGTTATCGTAAATGGAAATAAACAAATACTAGGTGATATGGATTTAGGCAATGCGGCGAACACTATATCCGCAGTAAACGCAATGCGTTCAAATATATATGTAAACCCTTTAAAATATTATAATGCGCCAACGAGTAGTCAAATGATAAATATAGATGAAAGTAAAGATGTATCAACACAAAGAAACATGGGATATGCGGTTGAAAAACGAACAACCGATATTGGATTTACCAAACCATTAGACTATGCGAAAGATAAATTGAACCCGTTATTACAACAAACCATTAAACGCGTAATTAGTATTGATAGTCAATATAGAGATAATAAGACGACCTTTTCGACCGATTTCACCTTTAATTTATCAGACCCATTGAAAGATGTAGTATCTTTGAAATTATATTCCATACAAATTCCCTATACGTGGTATACCATTAATAATAACTTTGGAAGTAATTTTTTTTATATAAAGGGTACATCACCAGGAATTAATGATGGAACATATGATTATAAAATAGATATTTCGGCGGGAAATTATTCACCTGCCAATTTGGTAACGGCGATTAATGAGACGATTCAAAAAACGAAGGCAATCTATCCTGATGTAAGTTTTGGCGATACAAATATAAGTTATAATGAAAATACTTGTTTATCAACGATAAAGATGGATATAACGAAAATATATAATGAAACAAGTTATTATCTATATTTTCCAAGTTGGTCAAATCCAAATAATTCATCCACAGTAAATGATGTAGCAAATTATTATAGAAAACAAAGTATACCTGGTTTTTTGGGTTTTAATTTTCAAACGTATTATCCAAATATGATATTTTCATCGACATTACCTAAAATTTCCTCTACTGCTTCCGACGATACTGGTTTGTTGAATTATACAATAGATAATACGAATAATTATTTTACGATTATCAAATATATAGGGCCAAATGAATATACATCGCAATCCGTAATAGATACTTCATTTCAAATCAAGTTATCATTAAGCGGATTGGTTTCTCGTTCGCAAATAGTAGCTGATTTGTCTACACAAATAATGAATAATAAATATTTAATAAATTCGTCAATCTCTAGAATAGATATAGTAGACCCTTTATTAAACGATCCTTCATTGGTGGGTATAGGATTTTCTCAGTTTCAATTAACTATAAAATTTAATCGTGCTACTACCAATAATATTGAAAACTCAAAGGCAATTATTATATTCCCAACTGAAACGACTCAAACTAAAATATGGACGGGTTCTAATTCATGTTTCCGTTTTACAAGCATAAACAATGAATTAAATAATATTTATGCGGAAACACCAATCATTAAACAACAAGAGAATACGACACTTGTACAAACACAACCGTATATATATTTAAAATGTAAAGCGACAGGTTATGATATATCAAAGAATGATTATAAAATAACGGTAGCAAATTCGCCTACCATCGGTTATTCATTAACAGACCATATTGCCGCAATTAATAATGGAATTATATCGACAAATAATAGTACCATAACTGCGAAAAATACGACGGGTGATTTTAATATAAATACTACAAATACATATATTGATAATAATTCAAAATTCAACATCAGTATAGATATTAATAAAAAATTTATTACAGATATGTATTATTTGGATTTATCGGGAGGTATATTACAAAATATATTAAATTTATCCGGACAATATTTGAATGGTATATCAGATTTATCGGGTAGTGGATACACGTTCTCTTCAAGTTTTTTACAAAATGGTTCGGGATATACTACAAATTCAAATTATATATTGAAAATATATCCAAGTAAATTAAATTATGGAAATCAAAATTCGGGAACGATAACATTACCTATCACAAATGGTATTACATATTCTACTTTTGGAGATTTACAAACAGCAATCAATAACGCATTTGAAAATTATATCGATAGTTATGGTTCACATATTTTGAGTGGTTCAAACGTTTCTTTTAGTATAAATACATCAAATACCAACTATGTAAATGCTATTTTTACCATTACAATTCAAAAAAATATAACGCAAAATCAATATAATATACGTTTCTATGATTCATCTGCGAATGATGTGAATGGAAATTTAATTTCTTATGGAAACGGCACTTGGTCAAAATTATATATAGATTCTTCTTTTTGCGATATTAACGGTTATGATTTATCAAATACACTAACAAGTACGACATATTCATTGTTAACAATGTCAAATGGTATTAGTTCAAACAAAATAAGATTTAATTCAACGAATAATTATTTTATATTGAAACCTTATGAAAGTGGGGTCACGAGTAGCGGAGGTGAGAATGATATAAAAATATCTATTCCGTTGAATGATAGTGAGGGAGTTCCGATTGATTATTCACGAGATTCATTATTGAGTGCCATTAATACATTATTATCAGCAAACCCGTATATCATTGGTTCTTCTATGGTTGTGAATACAATAAATAATGTTGAATATTTGAAATTTCGCATCAATATATTAAAAAAATATACAGCGAGTGATTTTAGATTGGTGTTTTATGACCAATTTAGTTTTGTTAAATGTAATGCGGGTTCAACGAGTGTTAAAAATACGACGTGGGATACTACATTGGGTTGGATATTGGGATTTCGTAATACGACCGTCTATAATTTGTCTGATTATGGAAAGAATGGCGATATAATAAGCTTAACCGGTGATACAACCGTTAGTGTAAATTTATTCAATTATTTTTTATTATGTTTGGATGATTTTAATCAAAACCATTTGAATGATGGTTTAGTAACGTTATCACCTAAGATTACTGAAATATCCTTACCATCATATGCAAATAAATACAATTATACTTGCGACCCAGTTTCTGGATTGATAACTTATAATGCGAATTCAACCGACAGTACAAATTATTCTAAATTAACAAAACAACAGTTATATGCGTTAACCGAAACAGCCAATAGTAAACGAAGTAGTTCCGTCATAAGTAATTCAAATATATCGGCGAAGGGTTATGGAACAGGACCTTTCGTAAAGGACGTTTTTGGATTGATACCGATAAAAACAGCTGGATTAGCAAACGGAGCGGTCTATGTCGATTACGGCGGCACTTTACAGAACCAGGAGCGCAGTTATTTTGGTCCGGTGAATATACATCGTATGTCTGTAAAATTAGTAAGTGATAGAGGCGATGTAGTAGATTTAAACGGTTCCAATTGGTCATTTTCATTGATATGTGAACAATTGTATCAACAAAAACCTACCAATGGAGGGTCAGGCAAAAAATAAAGTGAATATATATAATGGAAAAAATATTAGATATCATAGGTTATTTCGCACCATATATATTATTTGTGTTCTCAATTGTTTTGTTATGGAAACGAAATCAATATTTCACAGGATATATCGTATTTTATTTTTTGAATATCATTGTGAATAAAATATTAAAAGTCATCATAAGAGAACCTAGACCAACTGGAGGAAAAAGTATATTATCATTTGAAGATGGAATATATGAAGGTATTGAAAAATATGGAATGCCGTCAGGACATTTACAATCTTGTTTTTATTCATTAACCTATTTATATTTAGTAAAAGAATCGCCTAGTTGGTTACTATTAGAAATATTTATCGCAAGTGCTAGTTTTTATCAACGTTGGAGTTATAACAGACACACAGTTGAACAACTATCTGTAGGTTCTCTGGTTGGTATATTCATGGGATGGTTCTCCTATTTTATGGTACATAAATATTTGATTACTCAATAAATTTCATTATAAAAAAATATAATGAAATTATATAATGTCTCAAAGTGATTATATAAAATATAAGAGAACTTCGAATGAATTGAAATATAATGACTATGGTGCGGTATTTAATACTGGTGAATATATTGATTTAAAACAATATTCTTTGGAGAATAGTATCACAAACAGTAAATTGACTTTCAATCAACTAACTCCAACTGGTTCAAAACGAATTTTTAATATGGAAAAGAGAACCACTAATTGTCCAACATTTCCTATTTGTAAGAGAACCAATTTACGTACCAATAGAACTCCAATGTTAAATGTATATTTCACACCACAATATGTACCAAAATATGTAAAGCAACCAACCAGCGCAAAAACCGCTTGTAATTGCGTATTAAATAGTGTGAATACAGAACGTTATGTATGCAATTGTAAAACTAGTTTTTAGATTTCATAGAACGTCGCCTAGCATTCGGAATAAAATTTTTATTGTATTTAATTGCGTTTAATAATTTTAACTGTTTTTCAATATTTTTCTTTGAAGAACATTTGGCGAAAACCTTTTTCGTATTTTTATTCATTAAACGATAACAATCTTTTCCGCGAACTTTACGTGTCTTATACGGCATATATAATATCTAAATATTATATTTGACTAAATAATCGGTGTATATTTATTCTAACCCAGAATAGTGATTACTATCGAAATTTTAACAAGTACAAACATGATGTGGTGCTTCCGCAGTTCCAAATACACTTGATGTGTATATACCGCCGCCAGTTTCAATCGCAGCCTGAAGTAAACCATCTGCAGAAACGGAAATACATTGCCATGTTTTATTTTGGACGACTTCATTTTCCACAAGAGCCCATGTAGCACCATAATCATTTGAAGTATAAATATGACCATCTTTTTGTAGGATTGTTTGGTATTGCCCTGTAGCAGATACAGATACCGATTGCCACACTTTATCCATCATTTTAGTGTCATCTACATATAACCAATGTTTTCCGTAATCACTTGAAACATGAACATCGCCACCTGCTTCTACCGCCGTTTGATATTTTCCATCGGAAGACATGGCTACACCTGCCCAGTTTCGGTCATTAAAGCCATTAAGAGGGTCATCACTTACATTTACCCATGTTCTTCCAAAATCATCAGAAACATATATATTTTCGACCACAATTGTTTGATATTGTCCATTGTAAGATAAACAAACACCAGCAGTAGGGAATATTTCTATGGATTGATATAATTCGGTATCCGGATCTAATGGAATCCACGTATTTCCGTAATCATCCGAAATATATACATTATCACCACTTGATACCATTGTTTGATATTTTCCACTTAATGAGATAGATATGAAAATATTGGATGTACCCGCATTGTAAGTAGGGGTCCAAGTGACGCCATAATCATTTGATACATAAATAACGTGTCCATTACTTGCGGTTTGATGCATACCCGTGAATGAAACAGCAACATAATTACTAGCGGAAGCTCCTATATTTGTAGAAACTAACCACGATTGGCCAAAACTATCTGTTCTGTATATATTACCAGTATCCGTAATCGCGGTTTGATATTGACCATCTGTAGAAAGTGAAATACTTTGCCAAATGGTATTGCCTGATATATCAGATGGATTACCACTAGCATCTAATACAATCGCAGATGATTGAGACCAAAATTTACCGAAATTCGTGTAATTTTCAACACCTGTATCAGATAAAATCATTAATACTGGAACAGTGGTCGTTTGTGTAATATTGGTAGTTGTTGCGGTAGTCGTTCTTTTCACGTGGCCTCTGGTCCAATTCAAACGATTACGAATCGCATTTAAATAAGACGGCCCGACGTTGTTTGCTGGAAAATATGTTTCGGGTTCAATATCTAAGGAAAGTGTAATGGTAAAACCATCCGGAATAAAAATTAAATCGCCTGCTACAAAACCATCAATCATACCATAGTTTTTCACAGTAGGGTTGCGATTATTGAATACATTTGAATCAACGACGAATTTCAATAATCGATTAATATCATTCACTGTAATACTACCGGATAAATCGGATACGAAACTACCGTTCATCGTAAATTTGGATTTATTGATTGTTTGTATATAGGCACTTGCGTCAAATACACCACCATTCACTTGGAATTCACTTTCTAATGCGAATAAGGAAGCAAACCCACCGGGGTCTCCAAAATAACTGGCGACACATGTTTTAAAATCAAAATAGAGTGAGGATAATTTGCCTACGGATAATACGCTTTCGGTATTTACCCCGTCGATAAAATCACAAGCACAAATTTTCAAAGAATCGTCGTGTAAAGTATCGGAAATAGGGTCATACCATGCTTGAACTGTGTTGAAATTAGAAGCGTCTTTAATGATACTTAATTTTTTATTGATTGTTCTAGCGCTAAAATATACTTGAACCGCATCGGTTACATCATATTTTGTTAATAAATCGGGCTGTCTAAGTCGTATAGGTTCCGACATTGTTTGAGTATTGAAAAAACCACCACTTGCGCCGAAGGCATAACAAGAACCGGCATATCTACTACCGGTCATTGAATTTGGTTGTACTTGAATAGACATTTCTTTCTAGCTGTAATATTCTTATAAAATAATTATAAAATATTACAGTAATTATTTGTTTATCATAGGTTTGTATTTACTAAATTTAGAGCAACGCGTATTTTAAATGCCGACTTTAACTTTACACCCTTGAAGATTTAAAATGGCACGCTTAATACCAAAAAAATCAATAAGGTTTGCCCTTCACAGAGCGTGTAAATTTTGGTTTTGGTAGTTCGTCTAAATTACCTGATAAATTCTTCTTTTGTTTTTTGACCACTATTAGAGTTTGGAGAACTAATTGTTTTTATTACATCTAATACAAACTGTTTGTTTATTTTAGGAAAGTCTTGATTATGATTGAATTTATTTAACAAATACATACGAATAAACTGATAAGTCGGAATTTATACCAGCGAAGATTTGAATCCGCACCCCTACGGGGTGCTCCACGCAAATCTGTGCCTGGTACTTACTTGAGAATTCATCCGTGGTACGGATTGAATTCTTCAAGGGTGTAAAATACGCGTTGCTCTAATTAGGATGTTTATTCAAGATCATATAAATTATCTAATCGAATAAGTAAAGGTGCGGTTAAGACTCTATCTATGTTGGTGGTGGTTGCGGTAGACCGTTCTGTAAATATTTTTTTAGCGGTGCCTGGTAATTCACTATTACCACTAATATCAAAAGCACTATCATCATATATAAACATATCTTGCGCAGTAGTTTCGCCACTTCCATTATTTGGATAATATTTTTTAGTATAAGTACGGTCTGTATCCATACTGCTGATTAAATCTGTAACATTACTAGGTCCTAAATTGTTCAATGGATTATAGTTTTCTGAATCAATGACTACATGTAATTTCACGGTTGTACCTGCTGGTATGAATATTAAATCACCATGTATGAAACCATCGGCCATACCAAAGTTCGTTTTATATAAACTATGAGCATATGAAAACCCACTCGCATCATATCCAGGGTCAGACGCAGAAGCGTCTGTTGCGTCCAACACTTGTGGAGTTCTATTTTTAAATACATTACCATCAATTGCGAATTTAAGTAAATTGTTGATATCACTAATTGTAATAGAGCCTTCTAATGGTTTTACATTTTCACCACCCTCTGTTGTATATGGTGTAATAATATTCATGAAAGCATTTGCATCAAATACACCGCCGTTGATATCGAATTCACTTGCGTCTGCGAATAAAGAGGAGAAACCGCCGGCATATCCAAAATAAGTATTAACGAATTGAATATAATCACTATACATAGTTTCGTAAGCACCTACCGAAAGAACTTGTGCCGCAGACATACCGTTTAAAAATTCACTAGCGTTAATCGTAATCGAATTTTGCGGAAATTTATCAGTCACTGAATTGAAAGCTGAACTGGAAATATCGACATTATTCCATGCTTTATATAAACCAATTTTTTCATTAAATGTTCTAACGTTGAAACGAACTTGTACTGCTTTGGTAACATCATATCTTAACAGAGGATTTTGTTGTTGAAGTTTAATAGTATTAAAACATTGGTCCATAGTGAAACCACCTGAACCATAAAAGGCATAATAAAATCCTTCGTACGAAGCGGTAATGATGGTGGGAGGATTATTTATACCTCCAGATACATCTACCATTGTTGAAGAATTATCATATACAGTTGGAGTAGCCATTTATTATTATTAAATATATACTATATAAATATTATATGAAATTACTAAATTTATAAATCATACAACATTTTTAAATTTAAACAAAATGAAAAGTTCGAATTATTCATTTGTAATATACGTCCATGTTCATCAAATAATCGGATTCTTAACTTTTGTATATCAACTGGACCAAAATATTTTCTAGGTTCTGAAACAATACTGTAATCACTTTCCATCAAAAGCGTAAAATAGGAGCCTTTGATGGATATTCGTGCTAAAATATTTGGACTGAGTATTGACTTGTTAAACACACTAATAAAATGATTATTCGAACTATTTTGAAAATCATCTATTGCTAAATAAATATATCTTATTGTTGCGGGTTCAATGATAGTATCGGCTATATATTGAGTAGAACCAGAATATCGATGCTTATAAAATCCTAAATTCCAACCAATTTTAGTTTTCAAGTCAGTTGTATCTGGGTTTCCATTGATATCTTTGGAAAAATCCATAATAACTTCGGTAATGAAATTTGCGTAATTACCATCAGGCAAGATTTTAGCTTTTCCTGTTCCTGAACCATTTGAGTTCACATCTATTTCGAATTTTAAATATGAAAAAACACTGTTTGGATAGGTAAGTGTTCCATCTATATTTGTAGGGACTAATGCTTGATTTATTTTGTCAATAAAATCACCGGCAGTAAAATTACCATCCGGAATGGTGAATACTTTTTCATCCGTTAATTTTTCACCCGTATTGTCGAATGAGTTGTAATGGACTTTTAAATATAAATAATGATTACCGTATGCGCTTGATATACCGTAAAATGCTACCGGAATTTCAACGGAAGCTAGTTGCATAGAAACAACCTTATTGAATTTGGTAGGTAAATGTAAAGTGAAATCAGAAGATTGAGTTGTATATAAATTTTCGCGAAATCGAGTATCAATATTTAAACATTTGGTAATAATACGTGTGCTTAATGGGTTCATTGAACCGGGAAAGAAATCGCTATTGTTGGCATGTACAAATTGAGTATCTGGACGATTGATTAATTCATCGGTTCTCGGAACAGCTTCTTTGGAAACAGGTGTATCTACATTATCTAATTTATAATTTTTAGGGATTGTCGTTGGATTTTCAGAAGGATTACATTTTACAAAGATTAACCAATTTTTCGCTAAGGTTAAGAATTCAATTAAATCACGTTTGAAACGTTTATTAATATGACCACTATTTAATAATTGTTCTCTGATTTGATATTCCCGTAATTCAATATCTTTTGCAGTATATTTTGTTTTTGTTGAGAACCGGAAAAACTTTTCGATATCTTTGATACTATAATTATTTATATCTAAATCTAAATTGTCCATATATTATCAATTCTTATATTTTTATTACATTATTTTGCGATATGATAAAATGTGTTATTTAGTAATTAGTATTTTTTATTAGGAAATTAAAATGGTATAATTGTTATATTTTTTTTAGAGATGTCTATTATACAGAGTAATACAAAATGTCTTCAAGTGATTATACGGCATTGAAAAAATTTAAAGAAATACAAGGTAGCTGTGATGTCAATGAAATTGGAGACCCATTATCAAGTAGTTGGTTCGATATTCCTGTAGGACAAACAACTGATTGTAAAATTACTCTTGGAACTGGTCCGACTGGTTCTACTGGATTAAGAGGTCCAACTGGCTTCACTGGACCAATCGGTTTACAGGGAATACCAGGACCAACCAATGGAGGTATTTTTACCGTAATTGCTGAATCGAATAGTGGATTTAATGTAAATGATGTTAGTGGGTTTACATTTTCATTTGGTGGAGGTGCGAAAGCAGTAAATTATGGTTTTCAAATAGGTGCGGATTGCTGTTTGAATTATATTGGGGTTCGTGCATCTACCGCGCCTGATAGTTCAGGCGCTATACAAATATACAAAAACGACGCAAGTACTAACGTAATTTTATCGGGTATACATACTTATAAATCATTAAATAATATCAACTTATCATTTGTTGCGGGTGATTATATGAATATACAATGTACAAATGGTTCAGGTGGAGGTGCGGTAAGCGTCGCTTTATGGTTTTTGACGACTGGTGTAGTCGGCCCTACCGGTGAAGATGGCGCGATTGGTCCAACTGGTATTATAGGGCCTATTGGTTCAACTGGGTATACAGGGCCTACAGGTAGAACAGGACCTATAGGTATGACTGGATACACGGGTTATACGGGTCATACGGGTAGAACCGGGTCTACCGGTGCGACTGGTCCTATTGGTTTAGTCGGTTATACGGGTAGAACTGGTGCGACTGGTGCGACTGGTGTACAAGGTCCAACAGGTCTACAAGGTTTGACTGGTGCGACTGGTGCGACTGGTAGAACTGGCGTTCAAGGTCCAACTGGTTTCACCGGCGTTCAAGGTCCAACTGGTTTCACCGGCGTTCAAGGTGCTACCGGTTTTACAGGTGATCGAGGTCCTACTGGCTGGACAGGTGCTCAAGGTGCTACTGGTTTTACAGGTGCTCAAGGTGCTACTGGCTGGACAGGTGCTCAAGGCGCCACTGGTTTCACCGGCGTTCAAGGACCAACCGGTTTTACTGGCGTTCAAGGACCAACCGGTTTTACAGGTTCTCAAGGACCAACCGGTTTTACAGGTTCTCAAGGTATGACTGGGTCGACAGGTTCTCAAGGTATGACTGGGTCGACAGGTGCTCAGGGCGCGACAGGTTTTACGGGTCTTCAGGGTGCTACTGGTTTCACAGGTGCTCAAGGTGCTACTGGTTTCACAGGTGCTCAAGGTGCTACTGGTTTCACAGGTGCTCAGGGCGCGACAGGTTTTACGGGTATTCAAGGTGCTACTGGTTTTACAGGTGCTCAAGGTCCAACCGGTTTTACGGGTATTCAAGGTGCCACAGGTATGACTGGTGCTCAAGGCGCTATTGGATTTACAGGTGCTCAAGGTCCAACCGGTTTTACGGGTATTCAAGGTGCCACCGGTATGACTGGTGCTCAAGGCGCTATTGGATATACTGGAAGAATAGGCGCAACCGGTCCTACAGGACTTCAAGGCGCAACGGGTATGACTGGTTTTACCGGTATTCAAGGTCCTACTGGGTTCACTGGTTTTACAGGTAGTCAAGGTGCTACCGGGGTAGCTGGTCCAACTGGTATAATCGGTTTAACTGGATATACTGGTCCAACCGGATCAGTGGGCCCAATCGGATATACTGGTAAAACAGGTTATACTGGCGCAACTGGGCCATTAGGCACAGGACCTACCGGTCATACAGGTATGATTGGCCCAACCGGTATGATAGGCCCATTAGGAACCGGTCCAACAGGTGCTCAAGGTTCGACTGGATTTACTGGTCCTACAGGTTATACTGGCCCATTGGGAACAGGTCCAACCGGTTTTACAGGTATCCAGGGTCCAATTGGTTTCACTGGTCTTCAGGGCGCAACCGGATATACAGGTATTCAAGGTCCTACTGGTTTACAAGGTCAAGCGGGTATTAGAGGTGTAACCGGATACACAGGTTTCACAGGTGTTCAGGGGCCAACAGGTATGACTGGTCCTCAAGGAACTACTGGTTTCACAGGTGTTCAGGGTCCAACGGGTTTCACAGGTGTTCAGGGTCCAACGGGTTTCACAGGTGTTCAAGGCCCTACTGGTTTCACCGGCGTTCAAGGACCTACCGGTTTCACCGGCGTTCAAGGTCCAACCGGTTTCACCGGCATTCCGGGTCCGACAGGTTTCACCGGCGTTCAAGGACCTACCGGTTTCACTGGTGTTCAGGGTCCAACGGGTTTTACTGGCGTTCAGGGACCTACCGGTTTCACAGGTATTCAAGGTCCAACTGGTTTCACCGGCGTTCAGGGACCTACCGGTTTCACCGGCGTTCAAGGTCCAACCGGTTTCACAGGTGTTCAAGGACCTACCGGTTTCACCGGCGTTCAGGGTCCTACCGGTTTTACTGGTGTTCAGGGGCCTACCGGTTTCACCGGCATTCCGGGTCCGACAGGTTTCACCGGCGTTCAAGGACCTACCGGTTTCACTGGTGTTCGGGGTCCCACTGGTTTCACCGGCGTTCAAGGTCCTACTGGTTTCACTGGCGTTCAGGGGCCTACCGGTTTCACCGGTATTCAAGGTCCTACCGGTTTCACAGGTGTTCAGGGACCTACCGGTTTCACTGGTATTCAGGGCCCTACCGGTTTCACCGGCGTTCAAGGACCCACTGGTTTCACTGGAGCAAGAGGACATACTGGAATTATAGGCCCAACTGGTTATACCGGAAATACAGGTGAAACTGGTATGACTGGGCCTATCGGACAAACTGGTTATACGGGATACACCGGAAATACTGGTTCAACTGGTATGACTGGGCATGATGGACCAACCGGACCACAAGGAATAATTGGATATACTGGTCCACAAGGTGTAATCGGTCCAATTGGTTATACCGGTAGAACAGGACCAACCGGGTTTACAGGTTATACAGGTGTTACAGGTTATACAGGTGTTACAGGTTATACTGGTCCATACGGAACTGGACCTACTGGTTCAACAGGAGAACGTGGTGATACAGGTGTAACCGGTTATACTGGTTATACAGGACCGTATGGAACTGGTGATACAGGCCCAATGGGCGGTGAAGGACCACAAGGAGATACTGGACCAACCGGATACACCGGCCCGCTTGGTCATACCGGACCAACGGGTATGACCGGACCAACTGGTATAGCGGGTTCAGTTGGTTTAAGAGGTGTAACTGGCTGGACTGGACCATTAGGGACAGGACCAACGGGTATGACAGGACCAACCGGGTCAACAGGTCCCATGGGTTATAATATAACAATCAATGGTTTTACTTTGTATGTAGATTATGATACTAGCTATTTTTTTAATACGCAAATCCCTTATTATAATAAACAATTAACATATAATTATAGTAATACCGGTAGTAATTTACTTTTCACAGCAATAAGTGATATTAGTTCCAGAATAAATAGTAGCATACCCGGAATATGGGATTTTAATATTTATACAAGATTAACAACGGATTCTACTGTACCACCAAATACATATATTTATACAAAGTATTATTATAGCAATGATGGGGTTAATTATATATTATTAGTGGATGGTACAAATAATAAAACATTAATTCCGTACGCAGATATAAATAATAATTTAACAATTATGGTTACTAATTCAAATTATGTAGATAAATTCATATCATCTACTCAATATATCAAGGTCGAAGTATATACAATACAACCGAATTGGGTATTTACAAGTTTATACGCATTACAACTTTATTTTGGTTCAAACAATCCATCCTATATTCATAATATTGGTGGTAAAACACTTGATTTGACCACGAGTCAAACCATCGGCGGTAGTAAATCTTTTATTGAACCAATGAATGCTACTGATATTTCAATGAGTGGAAATTTATTTGTAGCAGGTGATGTATCAATGAATTCTCGTTTGATAGTAGGAAGTGATATAACTACGAATAAACGATTGTTTGCGGTAGGAGATGCCTCCTTGAATGGAAATTTATTTGTAAAAGGAGATGTTTCAATGAATTCTCGTTTGGTGGTAGGAAGTGATATCACGACAAATAAACGGTTGTTTGTGGTAGGAGATGCTTCCATGAATGGAAATTTATTTGTAGCAGGTGATGTTTCAATGAATTCTCGTTTGGTGGTAGGAAGTGATATCACGACGAATAAACGGTTGTTTGCGGTAGGAGATGCTTCCTTGAATGGAAATTTATTTGTAGCAGGTGATGTTTCAATGAATTCTCGTTTGGTGGTAGGAAGTGATATCACGACAAATAAACGGTTGTTTGCGGTAGGAGATGCTTCCTTGAATGGAAATTTATTTGTAGCAGGTGATTCTACATTGAATTCTCGTTTGATGGTAGGAAGTGATATCACGACGAATAAACGATTGTTTGCGATAGGAGATGCTTCCTTGAATGGAAATTTATTTGTAGCAGGTGATGTTTCAATGAATTCTCGTTTGATGGTAGGAAGTGATATAACTACGAATAAACGGTTGTTTGTGGTAGGAGATGCTTCCTTGAATGGAAATTTATTTGTAGCAGGTGATGTTTCAATGAATTCTCGTTTGGTGGTAGGAAGTGATATCACGACGAATAAACGGTTGTTTGCGGTAGGAGATGCCTCCTTGAATGGAAATTTATTTGTCGCTTATGATACGTCTTTGAATGGAAATATTGTCATTGGAAAAAATTTAACAGTGAAAGGAAATTTATCTGTTCAAAATTACACCAATCAAAATATCATTAATACTACCACCACAAATTATCAATTAATTGTTAGTGAAGATTTATCATTGAATGGACGATTAGTAGCTTCAGGAGATTCTTCTTTTAACGGAAATGTGTATGTATCCGGTTTTATAACCGCCGCTACACAATCTATTAACGATAATTCTACACGTGTTGCTACCACTGCGTATACACGTACTTTACTTGATACTAGTTTGAATAATTATTACCTTAAATCAATCATTGATGCGAGTATCAATACCAATTATTATAATCGAACAACTGTCGACGCAAGTATCAATACAAATTATTACAACAAAACAACTATTGATGCGAGTATCAATACCAATTATTATAACAAATCAACTCTCGACGCAAGTATCAATACCAATTATTATAACAAATCAATCATTGATGCGGCAATTACATTAAAATCCAATATAGAATCACCCACTTTCACCGGAGTTGCTGTTATTCCTACTGGTAATATTACAACTTTAAATGTCTTTGGAAATACTTCATTAATCGGTCGATTATTTGTAGCAGGAGATGTTTCATTTAATGGTAATTTAAGAGCAACTTATCCCGATAGCACCATTCCACCAAGCGCAATAATAGGTGGTGTATCTACTGGTATTTTTATTAATGATATTTCAGCAAGTAAACGCATGGTTGTAGCGGGCGATGTTTCTTTCAATAGTAAATTATTCGTAGCAAGCGATGTTTCAATCAACGGTAATTTAACAGCAAATTATCCGGATAGCACGATTCCGCCAACTGCTATTATCGGCGGCGTTTCAACTGGTATTTTCATTAATGATATTTCAGCAAGTAAACGCATGGTTGTAGCGGGCGATGTTTCTTTCAATAGTCGTTTATTCGTAGCAAGCGATGTTTCAATCAACGGTAATTTAAGAGCAACCTATCCAGATAGCACGATTCCACCAAGCGCAATTATAGGCGGTGTATCTACTGGTATTTTTATTAATGATATATCGGCCAGTAAACGTATGTTTGTAGCGGGCGATGTTTCTTTCAATAGTAAATTATTCGTTGCTGGAGATGTCTCATTCAACGGTAATTTAAGAGCAACTTATCCCGATAGCACGATTCCACCAACCGCAATCATAGGCGGTGTATCTACTGGTATTTTCATCAATGATATATCGGCCAGTAAACGTATGTTTGTAGCGGGCGATGTTTCTTTGAATAGTAAATTATTCGTAGCAGGAGATGTTTCATTCAACGGTAATTTAAGAGCAAATTATCCGGATAGCACGATTCCACCAACCGCAATCATAGGCGGTGTATCGACTGGTATTTTCATCAATGATATATCGGCCAGTAAACGAATGTTTGTTGCGGGAGATGTTTCTTTGAATAGTAAATTATTCGTAGCGGGAGATGTCTCGTTCAACGGTAATTTAAGAGCAAATTATCCCGATAGCACGATTCCACCAACCGCAATTATAGGTGGTGTATCTACTGGTATTTTCATCAATGATATATCGGCCAGTAAACGTATGTTTGTAGCCGGAGATGTTTCTTTGAATAGTAAATTATTCGTAGCGGGCGATGTTTCATTCAACGGTAATTTAAGTTTGAATGGTAGTTTCAAAAGTTTACGAGATATTAGTGTAAATAGTTTAACCATTGGTCTTGGCGGGGGTGGAGTTGCTACAAATACCGCTTTTGGTTTTGAAGCGTTAAAATTAAATACAACTGCTGGTCATAACATTGCGATTGGTTATCAAACTTTACTATCAACGACAACTGGTGATACCAATGTAGCTATTGGTAGTTATGCTTTAACATTTAATACCGCATACTCGAATACTGCGATTGGTTATGAAGCATTAAGAAGTAATGTATCTTCATCTGGAAGTGTAGCTGTAGGTAAAGGGGCATTGAGAAATTCTACCGCTACAGGAACAGCGGTTGGTTATTTTGCATTAAACTCAAATACGAGTGGAGGTAGTAATACAGCGGTTGGTTTTGAATCGTTAAGTTCCAATACAGTAGGAAATAATAATACTTCGGTTGGTCATCAGGCTGCTAAATTTGCTACTGGAGGTAGTAATACCGCGTTTGGTACTAGTGCTATGTTAGGAGTGAGTGGTTCAAGTACCGCTACGTTTTCAGTTGCGGTAGGTCATAGTGCCTTAGAGGCTTTAACTAGTGGTGGAAATA
>Ga0214923_10001912_pt1 | contig 28692 bp, 23 predicted proteins | sample LL1510_MetaG_FD_177993 | JGI IMG/M metagenome (GOLD analysis project Ga0214923, IMG submission 177993) | Freshwater microbial communities from Lake Lanier, Atlanta, Georgia, United States - LL-1510 | ecosystem: Environmental > Aquatic > Freshwater > Lake | place: USA: Georgia | collected...
CCGATATATGTAAAGCAATTCAGATTAGATGAAGAACTGCTACTACCAGCGTCCGAAGACGAATAACTTTGATAACCAAGAGTACCTTGGGGTAAAGGGTCTCCGTTTAAGCATCCAAACGCACTTGGAGATACTGCTGCTGATGCTCCTATGCTAAAAAGACTTAAACTTGGACCACAATTTTCACAATTTTGACTGCAACTTGACATGCAATATTTTACACCAATAAATTAATTGACAGAATTAAAAGAATTTAACGTTAACTTAAAGTTAAACGATCAATTTTCGCGCAAGCAATTATATTTGAGCCTACGTAAGCTTGCATAGAATCGTTTTCAAAATTATAAACGTCTGTTGCACACATGGTTCCATTTTGGAAATTCGCAGATGAGCTTAGCGAAAAATTTGTTGTTATAATAGGATTTCCACCTCCACAACATCCTGGCAAGGAATCTTGGTAAAAATAAACTTTTCCTTCCACGCTTGAATAGTCTTTCATCTGTTCTCTGGAAGCAGCAATTTTTATTTTAACACGAGAATAGTAAGAATTATTTGTATTATCAATAGGTTCAAATCCTCCATATCCTCCCCAACAAGCATCTTTACCATTTCCACAATTACTTCCACAAGGATTTTGCGCTGTATTATTCTGCAAGATCGATATCCGTGTATTAACAGACTGTTTAGAAAAACCTTTAGCTTTACTAAGGGTTATTTGCTTAGATACTCTTCTTGAGCTATCTGAACTATTCATAGAATTAGCAGTATAACAATCATATTCAGAAGTAGGCTCATATTGAGAGAATGTTGAACTACTACAATTTACACGAGTACAACTTCCTACTAATGGACCACATTCTCCAACTCCTCCACAACCATCACTGGAATAATTTTCAGTAGTTGGACTACAATTATCTCCGCAACCTGCCCTGCACATAGTATCAGTAGAAGAATAATCGCAATCTTCTTGGCATTCATAATAGCCGCATGGCTGCACTTCGCATTGACTAAAATCACATGTTACAAAAGTACAGTTTATATTAGTTTTACCATTTGAGTTGGCATTTGTGGCAGAACATGGACCAGGCGCTCCATAATAAGCAAAACTATTGGATTTATAGTTTTCGGCTGCATTTACAGTACTGGAGGCAGTAATATCTTCAAGATATCTTCCATACCCATCTACTGTACTATTTATACTATAATTTGATCTAGCATTTCCATTGCTATAATAATTACTATTATAAATTGCTGAAGCATAAGTATCTCCGCCAATATGCCAAAAACAATTCAGATTAGATGAAGAACTGCTACTACCAGCGTCCGAAGACGAATAACTTTGATAACCAAGAGTACCTTCGGGTAAAGGGTCTCCGTTTAAGCATCCAAACGCAGTTGGAGATACTGCTGCTGCTGCTCCTATGCTAAAAAGACTTAAACTTGGACCACAATTTTCACAATTTTGACTGCAACTTGACATGCAATATATTACACTAGATTTTCTAAAGAATTATTTTAATTTCTATATCGAATTAAACTATTTCTTACAAAATATAAATTAATAAAAAATCCACAAAAAGCACTAAAAATGTTACTAATTATAGGGTATGTTAATCCAATAAATGGATTAATAAAAAAACTAATTGCTAAAGATATCCAAAAGCTAGAGCATTCATGACATAATAATGGTTTGTGAATATATGGAATTTTTGCTATAAAATTTCTAAATGGTCTTGCTATTTCTGTATCACTCCAAGCATATGTAACGCCAAGAGAAACAAAAAGATATATTAAAAATTGGTAAAACATTTAATTTAAACAAAATAAATTAATAAATGATCTTCTTTTTCTAAAATAGAAAAAGATCTAAATAAAAGTTTATCATTTTGAATCTTTTGGCAAAGATTCTTCCAATCTTGCTCTTCTTTTCCAATTTTAAATACTTTGCCTCCACTACTTAAAAACATATTAATTTGACTAGGCATAGGCATTATTGGACCAGTTATAATAGATTGATTTTTTTCAATTTCTGTTTTATTTTCTTCTATTAATTTTTTAATTTCTTCATTATTTAAAAGATCTTCAAAATATGAAGCCTCTGTAACAGTTTTTGGACTTAAATATACTCTCACCCTATTTCTGCAAGAACAATTTGGATTATCTCTAGAACTTACTAAATCTGCCAAAATATCTGGAAATTTATTTTTCAATGAATTAAAGAATGTATCATTTTTCATGAAGATATTAAAAAATGATGGAGAACTTAATATTTTATCAATAGTCATATAAAGTATTATATAGTGGTTATGTAAAAAAATCTAAATTTAAATTATTATTTAGTATTTGAGTTTTAAGATTTATAGTTAACTTTGCATCATCATTTAAACTATAATTTATCGCGCTCTGATTGTTAATAATTCCAGATAAATTTAATGTTAAAAGATCTATATTAGAATTATATTTTTTTATTTTTATAATAGCTGGATACGATGTAATTCCAGTAAATATATTTGTGACTTTTTGTTGATTATATTCGCTTATAGAAAAGTTAAGGTTTAAATTGATATCTATAGGGTATCTAATAATTACATCATCAGGTAAATAATTTCCTATAGTATATACTGGTTCACGAACAGTCTCAACTTCTATAGAAAAAGATTCTAATCTATTAGAATTTATTTCATTTAAATTTAAATCAGCATAACAATTATCAGCTATTGTAAAATTATTTAATTTATTTGGAATATATTCAAAAACCCCAAAATTATTTCCTAATTCACCAAAAATTATACCTTTAATATTAACATTAGGATATTGTCCTAACTTATAGTTTAAAGAATAATTTGTTAAATAACCACTAGAAAAAGTAAAGAATTTATTTCCATATTCTACTTTACCTTCAAAAGAATTTCCAGTTATAAAACTTATAAAACTATCTTTTTCACTTAATAAGTATTCTATATTTAAATTTGCAGCTATAGGATTTGAAATAAAATAATTAGAATTAGAATCTTGTATAGCTAATGATGAATCAATATTATTATTATAAGATACATCTAAACTCTGTATTCCAGATACAATAGAATTATTTAGATAAAAATTTTGATTTTCTATAGAATAAACATTAAACATTAAATATAATTACACTTCTTTTTAAGTGTAAATTATAAGAGGTAAAAGGTATATGGCTAGTATTTATGATACAGTTCCTAACTGGAGCGAGGCAGCTACATACAATAAGTTCGATATTGTAATAGGTAGCGATGGAAGGTTTTATTATTCTGTAATTAATAACAACCAAAATAAAAATCCAACCAGTACTAGTCCTTCATATTTAGGTTCAACTTGGGATGGATATATTTCCTTAAATAATGTTTTATACCCAAATTTTTGGTGGAAACCATCTTATAATGGATCAATTCAACATAAACCAAAATTAAAAATAAACCAATTTGGTAATGGATATCAACAAAGATTAAATGATGGTATAAATAATGATTTAATTGAATTAAATTTAAATTTTCAAAATAGGAATGAATTAGAAACAGTTTCTATACTTCATTTTTTAAAAGAAAGAAATGGTCAAGAAAGTTTTGTATATAATATGCCTACAATATATTCTAAATTATCTAATAATTTAATTACAAAATTTACTTCATTTAATTGGAGTGTAAATTATATTTCTTATAATAATTATAACATAGAAGTTAATCTCACAGAAACACCTGTATAATAATTATGCCAACTATACCATCATCTCAAGTTTATAATTATTTAATTAGCGGTTCTAGATCTATAAATACAGAAATTTCTTCTTTGTCTCCATCAACACAAATTTTTCTTTACGAATTAGATATCTCAGAAATTGCACCAACAACGATAAATTATCCAATAGAAAATCAACCAATTAGTAATGGTGTTTTTAGAGTATATAATGATTACAATTTATTTAAAATCTCTACAGATAATAGTCCGCAGAAATATGGCGCAATCAAATGGCAAAATAATTTCTATTATCCATTTCCAATATCTACAGAAGGATTTGAATATACTTCTGCAGGAGCTTTACCCACACCAAGAATATCAATATCTAATTTAGCTCCAGATTATTCTGCAAATTCTTTTTATAGATATTTACGTATGCAGATTCAATCTTTAGGAGATATAGTTGGAGCAAAATTTACAAGAATAAAAACATTTTTAAAATATTTAGATGGATCAAATTTCTCTGGGGATATAAATATATTCAATCCTCAAACTGGATTATATGAAATGGAATTACCTAAGGATATATATTATATAGATCGAAAATCTTTAGAAACAAAAGATACAATTCAATATGATTTAGCTTCAATATTAGATTTAGAAAATTTAACACTTCCAGGAAGAACACTTTTATCTATAAAATGTCCATTTCAATATAGAGGCGAAGGATGTTTATATGAATACGATAGTAGATTGACATCTCTTCATAGTGGTATTTATGCTGGTATTGAAAATTCTCCATATCAAATAAGAGGACTACAAACTGCACCACCAGTTGCAACAGAAAACGATCAACTTTTTATAGGTCAAGGAGGAGTATTTGATACTGGAGTACATTTAAATGCACAAAACGCAATATTAAGAATTACTGGCGGAGCTGGAAATCTTGGTTTATGGCAAAATAATTATAATTATATTTCTGGAGATTTTGTATTTTTATCTACAAAAAATATTAAATTTTATTATGTTTGTACTAATAATCATTTATCTGATTTTTTTAATGCTCCACCAAATAAAAACTATTGGACATCAGATAGTTGTTCAAAAAGTATATCAGCCTGTAGATTAAGGTGGTTAAAAAATCCTGCTTTTAGACCTATAATATGGCCAACAAATCGAAATGGAGAAACATATACACAAACAAGAAATAGAATGACATGGCTATATACTACTGGAGAAAGGAGTTTATTTATTACTGGAAATAATAATGAATTAATTAATTTCCCAAGAAGACCTGGGGCAGAAAATCCTTCGTCAGAAATTTCACATGGAATACCTAAAGACGCCAATGGAAATTATTTAAATGGATTTTTACCATTCGGTGGTTTTCCAGGAACAAATCAACCTCAAATGTAATATGATAGATAAAAAGATAAAAAATTTCATAAAAAAAGAAGCTTTATTAAATAATCCAAATGAATGCTGTGGTTTTATAATTCAAGAAGACGAAAAATTTAGATGTATTCCTATCAACAATATATCACAAAATCCAAAAGAAAATTTTGAAATACTAAGTTTAGATTTTTTAAAAGTAAAACAAAAATATAAAAAAATATATTATATATATCATAGCCATACAAACGAAAATCAAGAAATTACTGAAAAAGATAAAACTTGTTCAGAAAATTTAATGGTGCCAATTATTATGTATAATATAAATCATGATATTCTAAAAATTTACGAACCAATAAAAATAAAGAATGAATACATTGGAAGATACTATGAACATGGTAGATATGACTGCTTTAAACTTATTGAGGATTATTATAGAAATGAATTAAATATTAATTTTAATTATGATCGTACTTTTTATCGTAAATCACTTATAGAAATGGATATAAAAAGTGAAATATTTAAATATTTCCAACAGAATAATTTTGAATTAATAAAAGATAATAAATATCATATAAATGATATACTTTTTATGGATTTCTTTCTTGATAAAAATCCTAAACATTTTGCTTTATATTTAGGTGATGATAAAATTTTACATCAACCCATGAATGGATTTTCTAAAATAGAAAACTATTCGGACTTCTATAGAAAAAGATTATATGCATTTTTTAGGAGAAAATAATGATTAAAATAAATTTACACGGAAAACTAGGCGCAGAGCTTGGTCAAGAATGGAATCTTGATGTAAAAAGCGTTGCTGAGGCCTTAAGAGCAATTGAAGCAAATACAAAAAAATTAAGAAAATGGTTAATAACATATTTGAATGAATATGAATATGAAATACTTATAAATAGTTATAAATTAATTATAGATGATAAAAAATTTGAATCAATCGAAGATGTTAGAAATTCTGAATTATTTCTTGAATTAAATAATAAAATACATACAATTGATATTATTCCAAAAATAACTGGTTCTGGCGCATGGGGAATGGTTGCAGGTGGGACTCTAGGTTTAGCTGGGGCAGTTTTGTTAGGCGTATTTGTTCCTCCAGCTTTACCTTTTGCCATTGCTCTAGGTGTAGCAAGTGTTGGTTTAATCGCAGCTGGAACAAGTCAGTTATTATCTAAACCTCCTCCATCTGTACCATTTACAGCGCAACAAGTAAATCCAATGCAAGGAGAAGGTGGCGTTGCCGGTGGCCCAACTTCATATTTATTTAATGGACCAGTTAACACAATGGGAGAAGGAGGTCCTGTACCAATAGGATACGGCCAACTAACTATAGGTGGAAATAATGTTTTTAGCAGTTATGATATCTTTTATAGAACATTTCTATCAGATTATAACGATGCAACATTACAGATTGATTATCAAGGACTTCAACAATATTTATTTAATTCAAAAGGCTATCTAGTAACACAAACCCCGTTACAGAGTAGTCCATTCTAATTTTATGGGTAATTCTAATAAATATGCAGATGGTTTACAATATTTACTTTTTCCAGGAAATATTGGAATTGGTGCATGTGGTTATAATTTTCCAGAAAGCACCGCTCAAGATCTTGATGGAGGAGCAGTATCTTTATCTTTTAGTGGAAGTGTAGTTCCATTCGCTGGTCCAACAAGTACAGCTTTTGCTTATAGATATGGTCCAAGCGGATTCGCAACAAGATATACTCCATTAGCAGTATTAACTGGTTGTAGTTTATTTCCAAATGCTCCCTCAAATTTGAAAGGATATGTTCTTGACTTTAATGGAAATGGAATTCGAGCATTAAATAAATTTAATGCACCAGATTTAAGAACTATATATGGTGTTAGTGAAATTGCAGCTGTAGAAGCTGGAACCCAACCTCATGATAACGGTTCAATAATTACAGAAAGATTTAAAAATTCTAGAGCATTTAATACAATAGCAGAAGTTCAAATTCTTGATTTAATATCAGAAGGACCAATTGAAGGTTTTGTTAGTGGAATATATATATATAATTTAAGTGGCAAAACAACTGGAGATATTGGATATAATAGCGTAACATTTCAACCATATACGCAAAGTAATCCAGAAACTAGATCTATAATTTGGAACGACACACCATTAACGGATCAAGCAGGATTTTTTAATTTTCAATATGCAAATTATAAATTTACGTATGGAGAAAAAACTAACAATCATACTATTTACAATCCTTACATAAACTTATATGAAGATAGATATAACTATTTTGGTCAACAAGTAGATATAAATAAAATTCCATTAGAAACTTCTGTTACAAAGTCTATCGGTGATCAACTTTATGGATTTTATACAGTAAGTGGATTAACTCAGATTTTATCTCCAAAGACATATTATATTTATAACACAGATGTTTCCGCAATCAAAATAAATATAAAACTTGGTTCTCTTTATGAAAATATATTAACTGGATCAAATGCTGGAGATGTAGAAAGACAATTAGCTACGTTTAGATTCTTAGTTAGTAGAGTTTTAAAAAATGGAGAAAAAATAGTTTTAGATACTTCTAAATATTATCCATATATAAGAAATTATTATTCTTATGATGAAATAGCCGCATACGGTAAGATTAGTCAATCACCATGTATTATAACTTATGAAATTGCACTAAGGCCATACGCAGAAAATTCTCCGTCTTTTGGACTTTTTCCAAATCAAATTGGCTGGGCTATAGATATAGTTAAAACTACTAGAGAGTCTATAAATGCAGGTATTGGTAATGCTTCATATGTAGATAGTATTACTGAAGTTTATTCAGATAGATTTGTTTATCCAGATGCAGCTTTGGTATTTTCTAAATTTGACGCTAGGTATTTTAATGAGATTCCATCTAGATCTTATAACGTAAGACTACTAAAAGTCAAAGTTCCAATTAATTATGATCCAATTACTAAAAATTATACTGGTCCTTGGAATGGTAAGTTTAAAGTAGCATGGACAGATAATCCAGCTTGGTGTTTCTATGATTTAATTACAAATAATAGATATGGTTTAGGAAAATATATTGATTCAACTTTAACTGATAAATGGACTTTATATGAAATTGCTCAATATTGTGATCAACTTGTATCAGATGGATCCGGAGGGTTAGAGCCAAGATTTAAATGTAATTTATACATTAATACAAAAGAAGAAGCTTATAAAGTTTTAAATGATATGGCAAGTATATTTAGAGCAATTGTTTATTACTCAGCAGGACAAATTACGGTATCTCAAGACTCATTAAAAGAACCGATATATATTTTTAATAATAGTAATGTATTAAATGGAGATTTTAATTATTCAGATTCATCAAAAAAATCAAGAAAAACTGTAGCTTTTGTAAGATATAATGATGAAAATGATAATTATAAACCTGCAATTGAATACGTAGAGAATAAAGAAGCTATTTTAAAATATGGTATTAGAGAAACACAAATATCCGCATTTGGTTGCACAAGTAAAAATCAAGCCAAAAGAATAGGAAAATGGATCCTTACTACGGATAACTTTGAAACAGAAATTGTAGATTTTCAAGCAGGACTAGAAGGCATATTTTTAAAACCTGGAGATATTATTTCTGTTTATGATCAAAATAGAAAAAATCAAGTATATGGAGGACGCACACTCCAACTTACAAACGCATATGCAATTCTTGATGTTAAAGCTAATGCATCTAATCTAAACTTTTTAACTGGAGTTTTAAATGATTTTAACATTAATATTCTTACACCAACTTATAATTTAAATCCAGGAACACAAATGGGAGATATGTACATTACAGGAATGGATATAACTTCTTCAGGAACAACAGGTATTAATAATTCTTTCTTAAGAAGAAGTCAAGTGCAATCTATAAAAATAAATAATCCATCTATAGCTATAGAAAGTGGTAATGATATATATTCAAAAAATATTAAAGTAACATTTCCAACTCTATTAGATAATATAAATTACAATCTACCACAAAATACGGTATGGACTATAGATCTAAATGAAAATAATTATAATTTTAATAAAAGTAACACAATAAGATCTCCGATAAATAATGACTCTAGAATAGCATATCCAGGTTATTATTTAGAACCATATTTAAATAAACCTAAAAAATATAGAATATTAAATATTTCGGAAAAAGAAGATTCTGTATTCTCAATAAATGCGCTGGAATATAATGATAAAAAATATGAAGATATAGATAATATTGGTAATTTAGTAAATGTTCCAATTAAGGCTGCATCCCCAGTGGCTCCTAGAGTATTCTTAAGCGGTATATTTCGCAGTCCAAGCTCAAATTCTTACTGTGCTACAAGTCCATGTAATGGTACTCATTTTACGACAAATCAAGGTGGAATAAATAGTATAATGTATAATATTATTCCTCAAGATAATATAAATAATAGTTTATATTATGTATATGCAAAACCATACGTTAATTATTTAAATTCTGTTGAAGCACCAGAGCAGTATTTAGTTGGAGTTCTGTCTTCGCAAAATATAAGAACAGGTTTAACAACAACGGATTGGATTGCTGGAACTATACCCCCATTTTTAACTCCTACAGGTGCAGGTATATATTATTTTAGAGTTTTTTCAGAAAATAGTATTGGCGAAAGAAGTTCTCCAGTTAATAGTTCTTACAACTTAACTGCACAGGCTTCTATATTTACAGTACAGGCTTCAGGATTTAATATCTATTAAAATGAAAATAAATAATTTAAATTTAACTTTAGAATGGGAAACAATCAGAAATATACCTGAGTTAGAAAATTATAATATAAATGTAGATTTTCCTTCTTATAATATAAATATAAAAAATGAAAATAATATTATTATAAAAACTCATATCGGGTTAAAAGAATACGAGCCTATTATAGAATATAGAATTGAAAAGTTAGAATTTAGTAAAAAAACAAAATTTTTCTCTAATATATCTACAAGTCGAGCAAAGAATATATTTAAATATAATTTTTACGATAATTATTCTCATTATAAAAAAATTAATAATAAAATAGGATTTTATAAAAAAATAATATTTGACATAGATTATAATAATGACGGAAAAGGTGATTTCGAATTAAATGCAGAGTACGCTGAATTAGATAATGTAAATAAAAATTTATTATTTAAAAAAATTTATAGAAGTAATGATTATATTAATATAAAAATTTTGACAAATAAGAAATATTTTGAGGAAAAACAAATTTTTTCATTTTTAATATTAAGTGATATTTCTAATAGATTCATAAAAGAAAAGAAATTATCAAATTTATTTATAGAGAATGTTAAAGAAAAAGCCTTAGATATTAATGGAGATGATATATTATTGACTATTCCATTTAAAGAAATTGACTTAGTAGAAATATCTGAAAATTTAAATATAAGAATTATACCATTAAATTACTTTCAATCTGAACTCTATAAATTCCTTTTAGAGCAAAATGAGAAAGAAGATGATATTAATAATTTTTATAAAGAATTTTTTAATAATCAATATTTTGACATTGGCAAAATATACAAACAAGTTTCTAATAATGAAACATTAATATATTATCAAAATTATATATATTTATTTAATAAAGATAGTTTAAATACAAACTGTCTAAATGCTGATATAAATATAAATGGCATAACATTTAATAAATATTTCCCATTATTAAATAAAAATCAAGACAACAAAACTATTTGCTTATCTGACGATCTAAATACTGATACAATACAAGATAATTCTTACAATCTTAATAGTGATTATCTTGGATATTATGCTAAGAATATGACAGATTATGAGGATATTATTATAGATATTGATTATCTTCAAAATCAAGGGGTTAAAGATGTTAAGATAATAGATATTGAAGAAATAGACAACATATGTAATATTTATATTGAATTTATAACACTATATTATAATAATGAAAAGTTTTATATAGATACAAGTTCAAATCTTAAATTTGAAGAAAAATATAAAACTCTAATAGATAATAAGGAATATATAACATTTTTATTCAAATATTCTTATAATCTAAATTCTTTAAACGAATACCTTTCTGAAAATTTAAATATAAATAAAAACCAAATCATCTCCGAAAAAGACCTAATTAATTTTTCTGCAAAATTAATCTTATAAATTAACGTTTACTATAATAGGTACTACTTAAAATGCCGCCAGGTCTTTGCTCGCTAACAAGTGTTCTAATAACCTGATCTTTTATTTGTGAACTCAACAATTTTAATTTTTGATTTTGTTCTTCGTTACTAGTGCCACCTGTTTCAGAAGTAGATGTATTTTGATTATTTGACATATTGACTGTAATGTTTACATTGTTTACAGAATTGTAATTATTATCTGATATAATACCTTCGGTTCTTTCATTTGAAGTAGGTCCACCATTCGCGAATTTCTTGACTCTTCCAGTATTTAAATCATCAAAGAATTTTTTGCCATATAAATTTACAGCTTCTTTACGCATAACAAACTCTCCATCCATTAAGAGTGCTGGAATATTATCTTGATTTGATCCTCCTTTTGCAAATTTCTTAACTTGTCCACCAGAAGCTAGAAAGGTTGATCCTGCAGCACCAGCTCCTAGAAGAAATGAAAGCCATGCTCCTTTCTCGGCTTGGCTTTTTTGTTTGTTATATTGATCTCTAATTTCTTGATTTATTCTTTGATTTTCTGCATAAGCCTCTTCATTAGACCTTCGAACGCCTTCAACATATTCTAAATAAGCATCAATTTGATTAATTCTATCAATATAATAATCTTCGGCCCTTTTTCTTGCTTCATTTTGAGGGTTAGAAGAATCTAAAATCGCCCTAATATTTAAACCTTCTGTAATAGGCTGGCCTTCTTTGGGTCGGTATAAAGTTTGGCCAGTCTCTGGAATAGTAATTGCATCAAAATTTGAAGTAAAATAATTATCTTTTATAAATGAAGCTTCACCGCCTCTTGCAAATTTTTTTACTCTTCCGCCATATTTGAAAAATTCTTCTTCATCGGGTCTTGAAATAGAACGGGCCATTGAGGATGTTGAGGATGTTGAGGATACGCTTCTAGCAGCCGCGAGTTGAGCCGCAGTTTGATCATAAAAACTAGAGAATACTGGTAAGAAAGTTGAATTAAATGTTTTTTGTTGAATTGAACTAGCAGGTTGTCCATTGTATGTTGCAGATAATCCTAAACCTGAATATTTAGCTAGAGCAACATCTTTTGGAGTCCCAGCTCTTGCCTCGCTCATTCCTAACATTGAACCCGTCAATGCTCCAAAGGCTTGTCCACTTAACATTTCCTTAATTAAAGTACCAGAAAATTTTTTCTGTACTTTTCCTTCATTCAACATTTGTAAATATTCTGAACCATATTTTTTAACCGCGCTTTTCCTTATCACATATTCTCCTTGACTTAGCATGGCGGGAACATCATCTTTTGTCCCAGATCCACCAGTTACATTCCCACCAGAAGAATATCCCTTAATAATACCACCTTTTTTAAATCCAAAAAGGCTACCAAATCCGCCCCCTCCACTACCTCCGCCCAAACCAAATATATTACTTGTACTACCAAAAAGCTTACCAAATAAAAGATTTGTACTAAATTCAAGCGCCAACTGTTGTATTTTATTAGATATATTTAATGCAAATTTTTCAAAAGCTTGACCAGCTGTAGCTGTACCCTGTGCAAAATCAAAGAAAGCATTATTAAATTCGCTTTTAATTGTTCTCGCAGTTTCTTTTGCGCCTAACTGAGCGTCTCTAAATGCATCTTCTGTTCTATAATCAAATTCATCAAAGAAAGCATCAGAAAAATCTGTTAATTTTGTTTGATTTGATAAAATATTTTTTTCTCTTGTTGATTGCCTTGATGTTCTAAAATCTTCTGCAAATAATAATCCTCTTTGTCTTTTATTAAGAGTTATCGAACTTTCTTGAAGAGCTTGTAATGCTAGAATATATTGATCTTCAGTTATAATTCTTTTATCAACTTGTTCTTTTAATTTTTTCTCTCCAATAATTAATTGATCGGATAAAATTGCTCTATCAGCCTGATTGATTACTTCTGTTCTTATACCTTGGAATAATTTACCATATTCTCTTCCCATCATTCGTTCTGGCGCAAACTCTTTACTTTTATCTAATCTTAGACCAAAGTCTCGGATTAGAGATTCTGTTATTATATCTTGTGCATAGTAATTTTCAAAATCTTCAAGATTTCTAATAATAAGCTCTTGTTTTTTATTAATTTGTTTACTAAGGCCAAGTCTTTTTTGTAAATCAGTTCTTATTTCTTTTATAATTGCATTTTCTTGATCTAAAGTTAAACTTTGATCTTTTATTTTAAACGTAATTCCATCAAAATATTTTTTACCTTCTTCAGTTGCGTAATATATGCCCTTAACTTGATTTAGAACATCATCAAGAGTATTATTTGTTTCAATATAAGTTTTTGCTGCATTTTCTGGACTTAATCCTCTATTAAGTAAGAAATTCACTCCTCCAGATTTTAATCCACCTGTAAAATCTTTCGTCATTAATCCTATATCTCTTTCAAGATCTGCCCAAGTTGGTTCAGCTTCACTAAGAGTTTTGAGGCCAGCTGGTTTTTGTGATAAAGGTAGATTCTCTCTTATCGCAAGTACGGCTTCTTGTAGAACCGCATCTCTATTTTTTGCTATATTATCTAAATTATTTATAATATTTTGAGTACGCTCTCTCCCTCCTTCTGCTTCTATAAAACTAGAAACAAAACCTCTGCCTGTAGTTGGACTTTGTCCACGTAATAAACCTTTTGCAATAGCAGGTTCATCTCCTGATTTTATTCCTCTTTGATATAATGTATCAAAATATAACTTTGTTTCTCTTTCTATAAGTTCTGCAGATTTTTTAAACAATGATTCATTTAATAATATAGGTATTTTATCAAGTTCACCGCTTTCAAATGCTTGTAATATTTTTGCGGTAGATTCTTCTGGAATTTTTTGTAGAGTATTTAAAATATTTTCTTTTAACTGCTCTAATGCTTGAGTTTTTGATATCTCATCTAAATCAGAGAATTGAATTTTTCTATATTCTTCTAATTGAGGAAGTAATTGTTGAAGTCCATTTCCTGTATCAGAAATTTCTTGTCTTAAATTTTCAAATTCTCTAAGTTGTGTTTTTAAATCTTCATTTCCTAAATCTTTTATAATTTGATATATACTAAGAACCGTACCAATTCCCAATCCGATCTTTCCTCCTTTTGCTCCACCTAATGCTTGACCAGCAAAACCAAAACTAGTAAGATTATTTAAAAGAGTAGTTGCACCTCTTAATTGAGGAGAGTCTTGTACAAATTGAGAAATAGTATTAATTAATATTGGAAGACCTATAGATAATGTTAAAAATTTATTATTTAAACCTTCTAAATTTTTCCCTAATTTATCGGTTGTTGTTTCAATGAGTTTGACATTTTTACTTGTTTGAGCTACAGCTCTAGATAAAGCCATTTCATCTTTTATCATGCCCAAACCTCCAACAGGTTGAACAGTTGGAATATTAGCAAAACTTGGTATAAATCCACTTGCTGCGCCAGCATTCTTAGCTCTTGAACCATATCTTGAAACTCCTTGGCCTAAACCAAGTGGTTCATCTTGAGTGTTATATACTCCTAATCCTAAAGGATTATATGCAGAAGTTAATCTTTTATCTCTACCTATTCTGATTCTAGATGGTGATACTCCTGCGGATAATTCTCTATCAATAGATTCACTTAAAGCTGTGAAATTAGGTATAAAACCTTGCGAAGCTAATTTTTTAGTTATTGGTCTTGGTAAACCTGGAAGTCCAGCATTATAAGCTTTTGATATTATTTCTCTAGCTGAATCTGAACTTACAATTCTTTTTGCATCTGCTTTAATTACAAATGGATCAAATGCAAAACCAGTATTAAATTGTTGAGATGGAGCGGAAGCTTCTTCAAAATCAAATGGTTTTTGAGCTGTATCTTGATTGAAAGCTTGCTCTAATGCACCTGTTCCTTTTTTTACTCCTAAATTTACAGCAGCTTCAAATATAGAACCTTCAGTTCCTTTTGGAAATAAATTTATATTTTTTCTAGTAGAATTTTGCAACAAATTAAGAAATTTTGGATCTGGATTAACTTTTCCAAATATTTCACTCGCTAAATTATAAAGAGGATTAGCAAATAAAGCGTTTATTCTCGTTGAAAATTGTTGTTCATTTCTTATTGAAGAACTAGCTAGATCATCTAAAGTTCTACCTTGTATACCAGCAAATGTTACTGACCTTGGATCATTTGGATATCCTAATTTTCTAAATTCTGTACTAACTGTAAATGGCCCACGGCTTCCAGCTACTCCAACAACACCAAGAGAACTTGCATTATATATGGCTTCAGGTAGTTTTTCTACCATCTTTGCATTTTTAACTCCCTGTAAATATTTAGCTTTATCTTGTTCAGTTTTTAGTTGAGTTAAGGCTTTTTGTTGACTAATATTTCCTTTTATAGTTTGACTAATTAATGAAGTTACAGAAAAATTAGGTATAAATCCTTCTGCTGCATATGGATTAAATCCATAAATTGAACCAAATGCATCTTTATAATTTTTACCAGCAGAGCTTTGACTAGGGGGCATAATTGCAGGTTGAGATAGTCCTGGAAATCTTTTTACTTTTTCTGCGCTATTATAAGTTATAGGTCCTTCTCCAGGGATATTCATTCTTCTTATGTTTCCTGGACTATATCCTCCAGCTAATGCTCCAAAAATTTCACTCATTGCAAAATTAGGTATAAATCCACCACTTTTTGCTTTTAATGTCCCTCCTTTAGTAGTAACTCCTTTTCCTAATAAACCACCCGCGATTGTTGTTGAAAGTGCCGCAGCTCTTTCTCTTTCTAATGTTTGTTGACGAATTATATTTAATATTTTATTTTCAACATCTAATACGCTAATTTGTTTATTATAAACAGCTTGAACTAAAGCTGGCTCTTGAGATAAAACCTGATTAATTCTTGCTTGTATTTGTGCGCGCTGTTCTGCTTGAGTATTTACATTTAATAATGTTTTTAAAGATTCGCTACTAAATTTAGCTAAATTTAATAATAATTTTCCAAAGACGGCAGTTATAAGTATAACTCCTGGTCCGCTAATGAATGCTCCAAGCCCTTGAAAAATTCCTTTTCCTATTTTACCTCCAATTCCTTCACTATCAGTAGATAATGATTCTAGCCCCTTATTAAATAGATTTAATGCACTTTCAAAAGTTGGTTGAAAAGATATTTTTCCTACATCTGAACCTAACTTTGTTAAATTAACAAAAGTTTTATTGATTAGTGCTGAAAGAGTTTGATTTAATGCTTCATTTCTTGTAATTGCTTCATCTGTAGCATTTCCAGCTGTTTCTAAAGCTCTTGAATATACAGAGTATTGTTTACCCAAATCACCTAAAGCAGCTTTTAAAATATTTATTTGAAATACGCCGCCGACAGTTTCAGCTAATTGCGCTCTCTGAGCATCAGAAAGTTTATCAAATGTTGTTGATAAATTATTTAATATTTGTATAGCTGGTAATGTTCCACCTTCCAAGTCTCGTACTTGAATACCTAATTCCTGCAATTGATCTAAAGTATCTGTTCTTTGTATTCTGGTAAAAATTGTTTTTAAAGAGTTACCTATAACAGCTCCACCTCTTGCTGTAGTTTGTTGAACACTTGTAACAATCGCAAGAAGTTCATCAAATCCAACTCCAGCATCTTGAGCAGAACTTCCAACTCGTTTAATAGCTTCCGCTAAGTCAGCTGAACTAACAGCAAATGCTGCGTCAACATTTGCTAATTTATTAATAATCGTAGTAGAATCTAGAGCTGCGTCGCTAAAACTATTAATTGTTGCTGTTAAGGCTTCTACGGCGCTAACTGTATCTAAACCACTAAGACGAGTTAAAATAAGCGCATCTCTTGTTCTCTTTAGAGTTTCTTCTAAACCTAAACCTTGACGTGAAAACTCTGTTGCAGCTTGAGCTACTGTATCAAATGATTGAGCTGTATTTTTTGCTATAGAAAATAATTGACCACCAAAATTTTCTAAAGTTTTATTACTAACATTTAAAATAACATTAATATCTGTTAATGATTTTTGGACATCTATTGTGCTTTTTACTAATGCCGAAAATGCTCTCTCTACTGTATAGATTAAACCTGCACTCGCGCCGAATGCAATAACACGAGCATTAGAAGCGTCTAATGATTTTTGAAATTCATTGGCTGCACCAGTAATTCTACCTAATGGCTGAGTAAAGGCTTTTTCATTTAATCCTTTAAATTTAAAATCGCGCCCTAAAGCCCTTTGAATATCTCTTTCAAGTTGCCTTGTATCTGCACCTACTGAAATTGTAGCCGAGGTCCTTGCCATACCTTATTCCTTTACTACAATAAATTACACAAAATATATTTAATTATGATAGTTTTACTTATTTAATACCATGTAGTTTCATTAAATCTTGCATACTTAAAGTGCCACCTTTTTTCAACGCTTCTCCATGTAAACTTACCCCATTTTCATCTGCACCAATTTTAGCAAGATCTTCTTTTTTAGCGCCTATTATAGATGTTCCAACTGCACCCTCACTTTTTTTATTTTCTTTTATATTATTTTTATTAAGTACTTCCTCAGCATTTTTACTACTTTCAAGCCAATCAATAAGCTTTTCTGGGTCTTCGTATAGTTCATCTGCCGGTTTGTGTTTAGCTTCAGATAGAGCGTTTCTAAAATACCTTGAATAACTAAATACTTCAATTTGATAAAAAGTGAGATGTATTATTGGTTTTCCATATAAATAATATGGATTATCTTCGCACATATTATAAAGGCTAAGATAAAAAGATGATAAAGCTATTTTTTTTAAATTTTTTTCAGAAAAATTACTATTTATAATATTGTATATTTCTATTATTTCAGATATATCTTTATTCTCTAATTCATCAAATTCATTTTCAGAAAAATACCTTTCCCTTAAAGACGAATCTTTAAATAAAGAATTAAACATATAATATTCATTAATTTTTTTATTAGCATAATCTTCAACTGTAAATCCTAGCAAGGTCTTTCTTTCACTTGTCAATTCTACTAATTTTAATGTTTCTTCATTGATATGCTGATTAATTGAATTTATCTCTTCATTTCTAAATAGTTTTGATTTCGTTGTCTTAAGATTAGAAATATAAGATTTTATCTTTTTTATTTCTTCATTTTTTTCTTTTGACCAAAATTTTTCTGTTATTAAATATTTTTCTTTTTCTTCTTCTGTTGGTAATCCGTTACTTTTAGCTTTTCTTATAAAATCTTGTCTTTTTGAATCTATATCTCCAGAGTCAAAACTGGTATTATGCTTGAAATAAATTTTGTTATTTTTATAATATGCTTCTGTATACCCTTTGAGTATATCAACAAATAATAACCTTATTTTATTTTTGTCTATATTTTCCAATCATTATTTCTCCGCTTTTTTCACATCTTTATTTATTGCGTCAAGAAGTTTAGAAAATTCCTCTTGAGTTGCAGCTCTGCCGATATACCAGAAACTTATTAGATATAATAATTTTTGAAGAGCAATTTTTTCTAAGCCTAATTCTGATTCTTCAATTTCATCATATCTCTTAAGTTTATCTTCATAAGTTCCTTCGCCAAAAAGTTCTTTTAACTTCTTATCCTCTCCTTCGATGAGACTTAATTGAAGAACCCACCACATGATTGTTTTATTTCTTGCTCTATTTTCTGCGGTTTGTTCAAAAAGATTAGCTTGAGCCATCTCATATTTTTGTATCATTTCTCTTGTTTCTGTCATTTTTTCAATAATTTTAGCAAGTTCACTTTTTTCTTCTTCTGTTCTTAATGATTCTTGTTTCAAAGATAATTTTTGAAAATCAACTTGTAAATTTAAGAAATTATTATAAAGATCATTATATTCCTTTTGTTCTTCTTCGCTTAAAACTCCTCCATCATTATTAAATCTTTTAGCTAATAAGGCGCGAGTCAATAACCCAGCTTTAATACCTTCTGATAATCTTACGCCATAAAAAAGTTCAGCTTCATCAAAAAGACTACGAGTTGGTTTCTTAATAGCTAGTTTAACTGGAACTGTAGTCTTGACTTTAGAAGTTACTTTAACTTCTTCACCTTTTTCGTTGGTAGAAACTTCAACTTTTTCTACTTCTTTTTCATGATAAATATCAAATTCAAACATTGTTTTCATATTTTTTCTCCATTATTTTCTATTATCTCATTGAGATATTTTTTAATTTTTCCATAGTAAACTACGCCGCCTATTGTTTTTATAAATAGGTGTTTTTTAGTTTCATCCCAATTTTTATAATTTTTAATAAAATTAGGATTTTTAAGAATAGTTAGGCTAGGTTTTAGAATGCCGAAGTTATCTTTTAAACTTTTCTGTATACTCTGCACGGATAGATTACCCTCTATTATTTGATCTATGCTAAAACTATAATTTAATTTCTTGCTTCTCATTTTATTGATATATTTAATTTACTAAAACTTTCTTCTATCTCTCTTATAGCGTCATTTGCGTTATCGAGTATTCTTTTACGTATTTTTTGATAAGTTTCATCATTTATATTATAACCAGAATCATTTAAATCTTCAAGAATAAAAAAGAAATTTTTATATATATTTGTAATTTTCCTCTTTATCTGAAAAAGAGTAATATCTTTGATAGGATCATTTTCCATAATCTTTTACCTTTATTTTAACCTTTGACCTTACAATACATTACACCAAAAAATAACCCCCGCAGTGACGCGAGGGTTATTTTATAATTTATTTAATTATTTATTAGAATTGACCGTTAATAAATAATCCGTTATTGGTATCTTGTGGACCACCAACTTGAGTACTAAATGTCAAGGTTACTGTCTTATTAGCACCAATATCAGAACTAAATTCTTGACTATCTAATTTGGCCCCTTTTAAAATATAATTAGCCATAATTAGATTAGAATCAGTTGGACTTTTAATAGTTATTTCTGGATTATAAGTTTGCCCATCATTTGCAACAATATTCGCTAGATTACCAGTAATCATATCTGTTACTTGAGCATCTACGCTTAATGTTACAGCTAATGGGAAATCAATTTCTTTTGCGAAAGCAAATCTGTTACCGAGTTTTTCGATTGGTGTACGAGCAAGATCAAAACTTAAAGTGTAGCTTTGAACATTAGCTTGAGTAGCATCTGCTCCTCCTGCGGATGTATTACTTAAAGTTAAAGTAATATCTCCTGGACGAAGGGCGCTAATTGCGTTACCGCTACCAATACCAACATTTTGTATCGTTGCGGGAATTTGATAGTAAACTCCTGTAGTACCATCAGCAGATACTGGTAATCCATTTACTGGGTTCACAGCGGGGATTAAATTACCACTTAATCCTTGCTGGAAATTCATATTAGTTCCTTCTACGTTAATAGTTGTAGTTGGGAAATTACCAACAGATCCTTCGTGTGAAAAAGATGTAATATATCCGTTACCAATGCCTATTATTCCATTTGTACCAGTAGCTCCAGCGTATCCAACAGCATCATTACCTTCTGCAACAGTACGAATAAAATAATTTCTTTCATCACCTACTTTATTCAAAAATCCAGATATAGCAGATACTGTTGAATCTGTATTTCCAGAAACTATGGTAAATCCAAGAATATTCTCATTAGCTAAATTACCATTAATATAACTAAAATCTAAAGATACTGTTGGTTGAGTCAAGATAACTCGATCAATAGCTGCTAGCTGACCAAATTGATTTACATCTGTACGCTCTACATTAAAACTATAATTTGCGGTTTGTATTCTTTGTAATTGTTTAACTAAATTACCGCTAATCCACGCCCATCCGCCTGCATCTTCTTGTCTATTAGTTTTTACTCCTGCAGCGTTAACGAAATGAAACCCTGTTGCTGGAGCAGGTCCAACGTAAAGAGCTTCTGATTGATAAATTATTCTATTTCTTGGCATATTATTGTTTCTCCGTTTATTGTTATTACACCTTATTTTTTATATTTTTACCTTTTTTTATTGATGTGGTTGACGATTTTGCGCTAACTCAAAGTCAATAAATGCTGTAAAAAGGTTAGGGTTTAATTTATTATAGCTATTACTAAGCCTACTATCAGTTTTTGATACGCTAACATCATTAATATATAAATATTGATAATCAGGCTGTTTATTGGCTGTTAGTTCTTGATAATTGAAACAATGCCCAGTACAGCTCCCTAACATATTAAATGGCATCTCATTATCGTATATTAATGGTATAAATTGCCTAGCAGTATCTCTAAATATGCTAGTAACGGCATCCAACTTAAATATATTATCAGCTAATACTATAGCTCTTACATTAATATAGGTTGTATCCATTCCACCAAAAGCAAAAGGCTCATTTGAACCACCTTGATATTTTAGATATATCACAGGATACGTTTCTGCATTTGAAGCTAAACCAGTAGGATTCTGATAAGTCTGAGGCTTTAATTGAAATTGAGTTTCAAATAGAAGATCTTCTTCTGTTTCACTAGTTAAATATATATTAAAATCTTTAACTGCATAATTACCACTTATTGAACTTGGCGCACCAACTATAGGTTGACTAAAATATAATTGACCTTGAGTAGCATTAATTCCACTTAAATAATTTTGTCCAACTTGTGTAAATACTCCATTTATATATACTCCGCTGATGATATTAGCATTTGTTATAGATTCATCAATAACCATTTGTTTAAATGGCGCACCATATGTATAATATCCATAATATCTGGTATCTATAGGCCAAAAGTTACTAGAATGATTTGTAAAAGCTTCACCTTTTGATAATAATTTATTATCAAACCAAAATAACATGCTTGTCATAGCGATATTATTAAATTGAGCTTTCATTTATTTAAAACCTTCTATAAAATTTTTATATAAAACACTAAAGTATTTTGTTGGTTTATAGGATAGTCTTCTAATTTTATTTTTACTTTGAATAGCTTTGCCAGAACGACTTGTAGGAAATAATAAGCCGTAAAGATAATTACTAAATCCAGATATGCCTTTTTCTATTCCTTTTAACCAACTATTTCCACCTTCAAATGGCATAGGAGTATAAGGTTTAAGTTCTTCTAAAGACGGAGTATAAACTTGAAAGCTAAATACTTCTCCTTTAGATTTAATTGGTTGTATTCTTGTATTTTGTTCTATAATCTCTATGAGATCTTCTACGGGTTTATCTCCCGCGTCAAATCCAATAAAACTATAAAGATTTCCTTCTCCGTTTAATGTATTAGATATATTTGCCGCTTCTGGTCCATCAGCTAATTCTTGAGAGACTGGATGTTCTAAGATTTTAGAGATATATTCTTTTTTATTATTCTCAAGAATTTTATCAGCAATTATTTTGGCTTCTTTTTCCAAAGCTTTAAATTGAGCAGAAGCAATTTCATTTTTCAATATAGACTTATTAATTTTTGAAGCCATTATTTTGTCTCCTGCAAATAATATTGATAGTATGTATTATTTAAATACTTTCTTACTCCTGCTGTTGTAATTTTATTAAAAGTTTTACCATCAAATTGAATATTCAAAGTTGTCCCATTATCTATATAATTTTTTGCATTTTCTTTAACAATTAATGTAACAATACCCTCAGCTATACTCACTCTTAAATCGGCCAATAAATCTTCACTTTGTTTTTTATTATATGATATTCTTCCTTTAAATGTAGCTTGAACAGGAATATAATTGTAAGATTCTGGAGTTGATTGTAAATCATAACCAAATAATGGGGTCGTAGCCGGAGATATTAGAACTTTTAATGGTTCTTTATTAACAATAAAATCTCTAGAAAAATAATCAAAAAATTTATCAAATTCTTGAGAAAATTTTTCTGCTACGCTTGGAGTGATAAAGCTCATTATTTATCCAGCGTTATATATAGTGCGTATATTATATAACGCATCCCTTTCAAAACTATAAGAGCTTGATATAGTATCATCTCCAGCAACTTGAAGTGGGGTAATTTCATTTATATTATATGTATCCACTAAAGATTTTAATTCTTCATATTCCTGTTTGCGAATTTGATAAAAACTTTTTAGTACTTCATTTGTATTTAATTTTTGCACACTTCCAAAATCATCTTTAATAGAAACATAATCTGTAAGAGCAAGACTTCCAGCGCTTTTAATTTTGATATCAAAAAAATAAATTGAATACATTTTTTTAAAAATATATTTCTGGACATCCGTAAGATTTGGAGTAATTTCTAAAGTTGTAGCATCAATAGAAAATTCTATATTTAATAGATTCCCAAGACCACCTACATTTCTTCTCACCCAAGCTGCTATGGCTGCTATACTAAAATCACTTGGTTCACCCATTTCTTCGTATATTTCTTGAGCTATAGATGTAACTGTATTTAGTATCATAATACTCTAAATTACACTTTAAATTTAGATAAATTTAAAGTAAAGTTCTAATCGTCTATTTAATATTCTAAACAAACTGCTGGAGATCTTACAGATCTATTCCATAATCCTGTGCCAATTATAGACTTTAAATCTGATCCACTTTCATAGATAAGAAAATCAGAAATCGCAGGACTACCTCCATCTAAGAAAGTTGTCATTCCCGTGGCTAATCCAAAATAACTTAAAAAACCATTTGTATTTACTGTTCTAAATGTAATAGGAGTTAATGTTCCAGTATTACAAGATGCGAAGATATAAGATCCTTTAGGCAAAGTAATATTAGTATTTAAACGTTCAATTCTAGGAACATTACTATTTAAAACATTTATTGTTCCTGAATAACCTAATTTCGCTCCTTCAAATCCCGCGCCTGAATAAATACCAATCTTAATAGATGTATCAGAACCAGCAGAAACACTCTCTATACAGATTTTTGGATTTATGGCATCTTTTTTTAATATAAATGGATAATAATTAATATGACCAGAAGGCGGAGCAGCGGTTCCAAAAGTTACAGTTGAATCTGATACATATCTTCTAACATTTAATGATGCAGGATAATTTTCCGCTAAATTTGGAGTAAATACACCACTACTGTAAATATTATTGACATATATATTTCCACTAATATTTTGATTTCCAGTATTATAAATTAAATTATTTGCATATAAATTATCTGCATACAAATCTCCATTAATAAATTCTGGAGATCTAGATACATAAATTCCAGAAGGATCATTGTATACTGTTCCTACTAAATATTTTGCGTCAGCACTTAAAAATAATGAAGTCCAATTTTTTACTGAGCTTTTTTCTACCCAGTCGGATCCATAATTTGTTGATATATATATTTTCCCATTATATGCACAGACACCCATAATCGAACCATCATCACTCATACCTCCTATGCCATCTATGGCTATACCAGTTGGACCAACTCCAGTGTTCCATGTTTCTCCATAGTCATTTGAAATAAAAATACTTTTTTTATCTGGATCTGATGGAACCCATTGAGTACATAAAACTTGAACTCTGCCTAAATTAGATATTGATGCTGCCATATATCTTTGGTTAGATACTGACATAGGTAAATATTTTTCTATCCAAGTATTTCCATAATCATTTGAAGTATAAAAATATCCAGTATTTGGTGGGAAAGCATAAGAAACGGCTAATTGATATCGTCCATCTCCATTCATAGCACAACTTTTAAAAAGTAAACTTTCTCTATTTATTTTTCCTGGAATTTGAAGTGAACCTTGGGCTTCCCAAACTTCACCATAATTATTTGAAGTATATAGTCCAAACTCTGGTTGAGTTTCTGCATCGATTCTATCATAATAAACAACCGCAGTTTGATATCTGCCATTCGCACTCATTGCGACAGATGAAAATCTACTGTATCCATCGATAGGATTTAAAATTTTTTCCGTATTCCAGCTAATTCCATAATCTTTTGAAAGATATATATTTCCAGAAAAAACAACTGCAGTTTGATATTTACCATCAGCACTACTTGCAATACCAAACCAATTCTTTGCTCCTATATTTTTGTTAATATTCCAAGTTTTTCCATAATTATTAGAATTAAAAATATTTCCTGTCGTCTCCCCAAAAACATTTCCAGCTATAACACTTAAATATTTTCCATCTGAACTACCTGCTACTTGTTTAAATAAAGGATTAATTGGATTTAATAAATTAGATTGATTAAATTTTTCTCCAATTCTATATGGAACAACATCTTTAGGTCCTTCTAGAATATTTATTTTTCCAACAAAATATCCTGCATCATAATTACCAGAATAATTTATACCTGTTAAATATCCACTTGGTTCACTGGTATAATTACTTAATATATTATTCGCGTATAGTTCATCAAAAATACCTGTAGAATTACAATTTAAACTTAAATTATTTAAATAAACTGCTGATTTATTCTCGACAATGCTAAAATCTTGATATACAGATGATGTTTTTTTATTATATATAGTGTGTTTCATATATTTTTAAATTATGAGCTATGCATAACAATTTATATAAGTACCTTTTTTAATACTATAAGGACTTGGGCCACATGCTGTACAATTTATAAAAACTGAATTTTCATTTATTGATACGTTTGGTCCATCATTTCCAAATCCATTAGAAGAGGAAAAACAATTTATAAATTGTCCATTTATTGTTGCTGCACTAAAACCTGCAACTCCTCCAAAACAATAAAGTCCACCTTTACAATATTTAAATCTTGATGAAGTTATATTATATGCCGTACCGATCGCAACTGCATAACCAAAAGAATAATCTCCTGCTGCACAATATTCAAAATCTGTATCTTCTAAGGGGCCAATAAAAGAATTATTTCCTGCTGTACAATATCTTAATATCGCAGATATAAAAATTCCAAAAAATGAATTATTTCCTGCTGTACAATATTGAAAATTACCAGTTATATTATGGGCAGTAAATGAATTATTTCCTGCTTTACAGTTTCTAAAAGTACCACTTAATAAACTGTTGAATGTTCCTGGACTTATTGGATTAAGAATATATCCAAAAGAATAGTTTTCGCCAATACAATTTGAAAAGAATCCACTTAAAATAACCGAAGTTCCACCGAAAAAATTATCTCCTCCTGAACAATTTATATATTTACCACTATAATTTATACCGTTTCTTGTAGGACTTGATCCAGCAAAAAATATATTTTCAATATAAGTCAAATTTAAATTAGTATTTGGGTAATAATCACATCCTGCGCCAATATTTTGTATTTTTAGATTATATAATTTTATATCATTGTTTGTTTGAGTTATAACTCCAGTAACATTATTACTTTTTACAAAATGATCATCTTTATTGTTTGTAGAGCCTATTATATCTATATATTGAGCATCAAGTATTAAACTTTCAGTTCCAAGATCATATATTCCTGGTGGTAGTATAATCGCAAGTCTATTAGAACTTGATAAAGCAATACCATTAGGAGTTTTAGTTTTTGCATTTTCATATGTAACCAGAAGATTAGTTCCATTGGTAATAGGATTATCTGTCACTTTAACAGTAACATAATTTGCACTATTTAATTTATTTAATATGTCTGCCATTTAACTAACTCCTATATCCGCACTAAGCGTTATCCAACCTGTATAACCTATATTATTTACACCCAAGAGTTGCAAGCTTTCGTTCTTGTAAAGGCTAATATTAAAGAATCCATCTATAGTTCTTTGACCAGATCCTGTTATTAATAATATTCCAGAATTAAGATTTTTAACATAATAATTTATCCCAGAAATTATTCCACTAGGTAAAGTACCTATTACATTATTTGAACTATTAACAATATTTATGTAAGTATTACCAAAAATAAAATTAGAACTAATATAATTATAAGAAGATAATTTACTATTTGTTATTTGAATAGCATCAAAAAAACCTGTATTAGTAAAAGTTTTATTACCAGATACTACTTGATTACCAGTAACGTAAACCACTTGATTGGATAAGGCGTATGGCATTAAATTAACTCCAGTTAATACTCGATTACCAGAAATATACATTGTTCCACCCGAGATATTAACATTTCCATCTATTAAATTTATATTTGTCCCAGAAAAATTAAATTCACTAATATTACTTAAATCTAGATAATTAAATATGCCTGTTCCTTGAATTTCAAGATTATTAATAAAAGTTTTATTCCCAGAAATTATTTGGTTTCCAGTAGTATAAACTACTTGACTAGATAAAGCGTATGAAGATAAATTTACTCCTGTAATTATAGGATTTCCAGAAATATAAATATTTCCGCCAGAAACATAAACATTACTATCAACTAAATCTATATTTATACCAGAAAATTCAAATTCATTAATATTATTTAAGTCTACAGCGTTAAAAATACCAGTTCCAGAAATTTGAATATTATTTAAAAAAGTTTTATTTCCAAATATAATTTGATCGCCAGTGTTATATACTAAATTAGGAGCAGTTACTTCTTGAGAAAAAATCCCACTTTTACCTATTAAAGTTTTAGCCTTAAATATATTTGCCATATCCTTATTCTTTTTATTAGCTTGCGCTAAATTGTCGCTTTTAAAGGCGAACTAAAGAATCTAGTAAATTACACTTAATAGTATTATTGTATACTTGCAAAAGTGTGTATTTTTGCGCCTACCTCAGATAAATCATCAGATAATAAACCTGTATAGCCTGTCATATTAATATTTCTTATACTTAAATTATATAATATATTTCCTGGAACTTCTAATATAGCTTGAATTTTAGGTATTGAATTAGTAAAAGGTATTGGATAATTTATTTGATAAGAATCAAGACCAGGTGTTAATTGTGTTGTAAATATCTGCTGATTAGATAGTATAGTATTTACTTGATTTTGAAGATTTGAACCAGTTAAATTTAAATTAACTATTGTTGCGAATTTATTATCAGCGATACCACTATAATTCTGTATATCTTGTCTAGAAGCGATCTTATTTAATGTTGATAAGTCGCTTGCTCTTGTAGATATACCAAAAACAAAATTATCACTATGATCAAAACCAATTATTGGTCCAGTATCATTTACGCCAGTTAGTCCTGATCCTGTAACAAAGAATATACCACCATCAACTGCTCCACCAGTTAAATTTAAGAGTATATAAGGACTTTGAACATTAAAATTTTGAGTATTAATAACCGTTTCTGTTCCAGTTACATTAAGATTATTTATAAAAATTGTATCATAGAAATTTTTATTACCGTATATTTGTTGATTACCAAAAGTTAAGACAGAAACTCCACTGAGAGAATCTATTTTATCATTAAGGTTTGAATCTGTATTATAGATTTGTAAATATAAATTATTAACTTGCGTTTGTAAACCGCTACCAGTCGTAAATAGATTCGTTGTAAGCGTATTGATTTGCGTTTGTAAACCGCTACCAGTCGTAAATAAATTCGTTGCAAGCGTACTACCAGTCGTAAATAGATTCGTTGTAAGCGTATTGATTTGCGTTTG
>Ga0214923_10001913_pt1 | contig 28683 bp, 38 predicted proteins | sample LL1510_MetaG_FD_177993 | JGI IMG/M metagenome (GOLD analysis project Ga0214923, IMG submission 177993) | Freshwater microbial communities from Lake Lanier, Atlanta, Georgia, United States - LL-1510 | ecosystem: Environmental > Aquatic > Freshwater > Lake | place: USA: Georgia | collected...
GCACTACTTCCACCTTTTCCTTGAGATTCTTTCCGATGACCAATGATACTTATTGGTATGGCATATACCGTTTATCGAATCAAAAGAAAAACAGTCGAAGATAATCGCTCATATATCGGTGTCACGGGTGTAGAGTTAACAACTCGCCTCTCAAGACATAAGCATGGAAACAACAAAAAACTTGTCGCATGGTTAAAAAAGTATTGGGACGATATCATAATCGAATCGATAGCTTTTTTTACTTCTTTGGAAGATGCGCTGTCTTTGGAAAAAACGCTAGTGCCAGCCAAACAAGAAGAACGTGATAAACTAGGTTTATTAAATCTAACAGAGGGTGGTGGATCGCCGGGACATTGGGATAATCTATCTTCTGAACAACAAAAGATTAGAAAGACAATATTGTCAGAAAAGCTAAAAGGAAAAAAAAGATCAGCAGAACAAAAAAAGAGAATGTCAGAAGCTCATAAAGGCAAAAAACAAACACAAGACCAAATAACGAAAAGAATGCAAAGTTACGTAAAATCCGAAAAACTAAACAGACAAATAATGTTGATATCTCCTGCTGGGGTGAGCGTAACAGAAAAAAATCCAGCGATATTCGCAAAAAAATACAACTTAGACGATTCTTTGCTGCGTAGGCTTTTAAAGAAAAAGGTTCGCCACTATCAAAACTGGAGTCTTAATGGTGTCCCAGTTTATATTGTTTGTGCGCCTAATGGAGAAAAGTATGCGTTTTGCAACAAGAGCAAATTTGCTAAAACGCATAACTTGTCACAGGTTGGCATCAGTCATCTTGTAACCAAACGTATACAATCCCACTGTGGATGGACTCTTATAAAAGTATCTAGCAACATTATTTTATACGATTCCGATCCAGAGCATTATAAAATATTCCAGAAATATCTGAAAACAGAAGAAAGAGATGAACCATGAGCACAGCAAAGCAAAATCGTAAACTAGACTTTATTCCAGAGATTCTTTATGAATCACCAAGTTATCCCGGTGAAAAAGTTTCTCCAATTCCTTATATGGTTATTCCAAAAGACAAGGATATGCCTGTAGGATTGTTTCTTATGCGTTATACACAAACAGGTGAATACGAAGTTGGTGATTCTGGAAAGCCAGAAGAAATCATGGATGGACCACATCCTCATATGTTTGTTGACTTTAAACACGTTGAAGCTGTTCTTCATGAATCTTTCCCCAATCTTCATATGGGAGATGCTGTTGACAAGATTCGTGTTGGTTTAGGTCTTAAGCCTCTTGCCAAAGCTCGCAAAGATGGTAATGATCTTCTAGAACGTGTTGTCGCTAAAGCAAATGACATTGCTAGCGTTGCTTTTGAAAAACAACAAGAACGTAAAGCACAATATGAAAATCAACTACAAAAGGATATTGCGGAGGATCAAAAACAATGAAGTTTCATGCCAGTGTTATTGAAGACATTATTTTGAATTGTAGAAACTTTGGTGGTCATGCATCAGAACGTAAACTTCGTGAGGTTCTTGGAGCCAAACGTTATGCAATTTACGTTGGTGATAGAAGAGATATGGTATTGGTTGATGCTGAACGTTATATGAAAGAAGCATTTCAACGTGGACAATCAACAAATCAAATTGTACCAATGACTCTTCATCCAAAAGCATTTGAAAAAATCATGTATTTTTTCGATTTGTATTCTGGATATGATACCGAAGCCAAGCTAAGACAGTCTTTGGTTAGTATGGATTTTACTCCATACGAACGTAAGCTTGGAGGAAGTCACGATACCATTCTTGTTCTTACGGAAGATTATACTAAGGCATTACAAGGATCACCATGAGCTTTGCAATCGGACAAGTGATTTATGTTCTTAGCGACAAAACGCAAACTGTTTTGCCGGGAATCGTTCAAGAAGAAATTCATCACCGAACCATTGATGGAGAAAAAGTTTCTTATCGTGTTGCTATCGGTCCACCAAACAAACAACGTGTTGTAGACCTTGCAACCGTTGATGGTGAAGTATATGGAAATCTAGACGAAATCCGAAACGTTTTAATCGCTCGTCTTACTGCGTTTGTTGACGATCTTTGTAACACAACAAACGAAAGAGTTAATCAATGGTATCACGCTAATACTAGAACGCAAACAACAACTACAAACAATGGAAAACTTGATCCGGCAGCTTTAATGAACGAAGTAGCTCCTACTAATGGAACAAACGTATATCAAACGCAACAAAAACCATTGGTAAATGGAATCGTTAATGGATTAAATGGTTTGAGAACGGCTTTAGCCGATCCAGACCTAAACACTCGTGAATTCATCGACGCTGACGGAACAATCCGCAAAATTTCAATCAACATACCACAGTGAAACATATGAACAAAAACGTTGAAAACGATTCGAATAGCCAAGAAGTTACATTTGGTCAAGATGCACACGAACAGCTTTTAGCTGGTGCCGCAATACTTTATAAAGCTGTTAAAAGCACAATGGGTCCAAGTGGTCATAACGTTATTATCGATAACGGACAAACAGCACCGTTGATTACAAAAGACGGTGTAACTGTTGCAAAGAGTATTAATCTCAAAGCTAAACTTCCAAGCTTGGGTGCTGAACTTATAAAAGAAGTAGCTAGCAAAACAAACGAACTTGCTGGTGATGGTACCACCACTGCTACCGTTCTTGGCTATGCCATGCTTCAGCAAGGTATTAAAATGACTGCCACAGGACGTTCTGCAATTGAAATCAAACGTGGAATGGAATGGGCAACAAATAAAGTTATTGATTGGTTAAAGCAACACGCTATATCAATTCGTAACAACGAAGATATCGTTAACATTGGAACCATTTCTGCTAACGGAGACAGATCGATTGGTGAACTTCTTTGTGATGCAATCTCGAAAGTAGGACAAGACGGTATCATCACAATCGAACCAGCGAAAAGCGTTAAGACAACATTAGACGTTGTTGAAGGTATGCAGTTTGATTCTGGTTTTGTTAGTCCTTATTTCGTAACAAACCAAGAAAAGATGTCAGCAGAGTTAACCGATCCTTACATCTTAATCACCAACAAAAAGATATCTTCGCTTCAAGAAATTCTTCCTGTGTTGGAACTTGCAGCCAACGCCAGCAAGCCTCTTTTAATCATTGGTGATGAAATTGAAGGTGAAGCTCTTCACACAATGATTGTTAACAAGATGAAAGGAGTTCTTTTCACTTGTGCAGTCAAAGCTCCAAGTTACGGTGAAAATCGTACAGATATTCTTTCTGATATTGCTCTTGTAACTGGCGGCAAAGTTTTTGATGCTAGTTCAGAAAAGCAAATCAAGAATGCTGTACTTTCTGATCTTGGAAAATGCAAACGAGCTATTATCACCAAAGGATCAACAACTCTTGTAGGTGATGATACAAGCCGTAAAGATCTTATTGCTGAACGTGTTGAACAACTAAGAAATCTTCTTTTGGCTAATGTTGGAATCGATGATCTTAAACGTGAAAACACAAAAAAGCGTCTTGCCAAACTTGCTGGAGGTATCGCCGTTATCAAAGTTGGTGGAAGTACAGAAGTTGAAATCTTTGAAAAGAAAGATCGTGTTGAAGACGCTTTAAATGCCACCATAGCGGCTGTTCAAGAAGGAATCCTTCCCGGTGGTGGTACAGCTCTTTTCTACGCCTCAGAATGGCTGCAAAGAGAAATGCAAAGCACTTCTGAATTCACAGAAGATGAACTAGCTGGAGTAAAGGTTATATACGAAGCTTGTCGTCAACCTTTAAGAGTTATTGTGGAAAACACAGGTAAGAGTGCTGATGTTGTAATGAACGAACTACGTTCATATGACAATAAAAAGCTTGTTAGCTTTCTTCATGATCTTGCTGGAGATACAAACCGTCCAGAAGAATTAGTTGAAAAGAAAGCAGAGATACTATTAAGCAAACGTTTACGTCAAGGATATGATGCAAGTCGTCATACGTATTGCGACTTGATTGAACATGGTGTAATCGATCCTCTTAAAGTTGAACGTTATGCTATTGAACATGCTTGTTCGGTGGTTGGGTTGTTGCTTACCACAAACTGTGTTGTAGTTGTAGAAAATTGAAAGGAATGATATCATGGCTAAAGGAGATCATGTTAGAGTAGGTCACGGCAGTACAGTTCATGGAATCGCACCAGACAACGTACCCGTTTATGAACTTGAAAAAGATGAATGGGGAAATGTTCGCTGCGATATCAATGGATGTGCATTTCCAAGACCTGTTGGTGGAGTAAAAGGAGGTTCAGCAGCTACAATTGCTGGTGACCCCATTAAAGTCCAACGTGGATATGTTGAACGTATGAGCGAAAGCACTAAATCATTTGGTGGTGCTGACTTTGTAATGCTGTTTCCTGTTTATTTCACTCACTATCAAAAAACAGCATACATTCAAGCCAATCATATGCATTTAACTCATGGACAACTTACCTAAACATGGAACCTAAAAAAGATTGCAAGCTTTGTGAATATGCTCCAGTTATATCTTTGATTGCGTTAGATTTCGTTGGAGCTTTTAATGGTTTATCGATGAACGTATATTGGTATATGTTTGAAATGATGTTTGCTGCGCTTTATCTAAGACACATAACATCTATCAACGATATCTTTACAAGAAAACCAAACGGCTCAATCAAATATAAACCACATGGAATATTGCTTGCTATTATGTTTGGAATATCAATGAGAACATTGATTATGCTTTCCTTCTCTTCTATTGGTTATGTTCCACAAGGTTGATAATAAATGTTACCTCCTATAACCGAACAAGAAAAAGCTGTATATACTCTTAAATTACAACTACAAAAAGCTACTGAAGAGCTTTTAGCTGAAGCTTATGAGTCTGGATATAACGGTTACATTGATATATGGCCTATTGTTACCAACAACAAAAAGCAGTTGATATTAGAAGTGTCTAGCAAAAAGGTATTAGTTGCTTCATCTGGTTTAAGTCATAACGAAGCAATGCGATATCATGTGCAACAAGGCAAGGGTTGCAAGCGCATTAAATAACTCTTGACTTTTGGTATTAATGCTTGTACCCTATGTACAATGCATACACAAGGTCAAGCAATTACATTTATTGAACGTTGCTTTGGTCCAGCAAAACTTACAAACGCTGGATTGAATGCAAACGTTTGTTGTCCTGTATGCGGAGATACAGACAAAAAGAAACTTGCTATTCGTACCGATAACTGGTTAACAAAATGTTGGAAGTGTGGTTACAAAGCAAGAAGCATTTATGGTCTATTAAGGCGTTATAAGCCCGTACAAGCCGAAGAGTTTATCACTCAGTTCGATGGTGCATCTCTTGTCTCTGACGCCGAAGAAAATGCCTTTAAAAAGGAACTAGAGGTACTTCAATTACCAACAGGGTTTCAGCTATTAGCGGAGTGGTTAGATAATGAAGATACTCCAGCTCATATCAGACAAGCAACGAAATATCTTGAAAGTCGTGGACTAACAGAACGTGATTTTTGGTATTTCAAGTTTGGTGTAACGGACTTAGATAAATCTTATAAGAATCGTGTTATTGTTCCTTCGCACGATATAGAAGGTAACTTAAACTTCTTTACCGCAAGAACCTACAAAAGCTTTATCAAACCAAAGTATTTCAATCCAAGGTTTCGTAGAGAAACTGTTGTGTTTAATGAAATCAATATCGATTGGGAAGAAGAACTAACAATTGTTGAAGGGCCATTCGATATGTTCAAGGTAAATGACAACGCAACTTGTTTGTTGGGAAAAGAACTTACAAAGCAATGTGCATTGTTTCAAGCTATTGTATCTCATAACACGCCTATATTGCTTTGCTTGGACAACGATGCATTAAGAGCAACGCTAGATACCGCCAAGCTGTTGTATGAATATAACATCAACGTAAAGATATTAGAACTTCCCGAAGATATTAAAGACCCCGGCGAAATATCAAAAAAACGATTTTTAGAGTTGCGTGAAACAAACAGTGTAGAATTTGATGAAATGTATTACTTGAGAAACATTATCAAGTAGTATATGCTTGACTCTGGAGAAACCTTATGCCTAAGTTTGCCTTTGTTTCTGATATTCACTGGAGAGGTATCACTCGTCACGATGAATATTCTCAGGTATTTACCGAACTTTTTCGTCAATTGCGAGAAGAAGTTAAACCAGATTATATTCTTTGTGGGGGTGATATCTTTCACACCAAAACTCAAGGTATTACACCAGAAGTAATCGATAAAATCACATGGATGTTTAATGAACTTGCATCCATTGCTCCTGTGTATTCCATTCTTGGTAACCACGACGGTAACTTAACCAACGATAACCGTCAAGATACCATTTCTCCTATTGTTGCCGCAATCAACAATCCAAGAATCACTTTGTTCAAAAAGAGTGGAAACCAAATCATTCCAAAAACAAACATAAACCTATGTGTTCTATCATGTTTTGATGAAGCTGGATGGAACAACGTTCAAACAGATCATGACTTAATCAACATTGCAATGTTTCACGGCTCTGTAAGAGGCTGTGCAACAGATAGCGATTGGGTTATGACTCATGGAGAAGCTGAAATCTCTATGTTTGAACGCTTTGATTTTGCTTTGCTGGGAGATATTCACAAGCAACAGTTTCTTGGTTATCGTTCACACGATGGTATTACAAGAGATATGAAACCTTGGATTGGGTATCCCGGCTCTCTAATCCAGCAAAACTATGGTGAAGACATTGTTAAAGGATATCACGTTTGGGATATTCGTTCTGCTGATGATTGGGATGTAACTTTTCATCAAGTGCAAAACGATTATCAGTTTATCACCGTTGATTGGAAAGGTGATGTAGCTTCTACCGTATCAGAAGCATTAAAAGTTGCAGGGAAAACCTTGCAACATAAACGTGTTCGTATTGTTTCAGATCAAACAGTGTTTCATCTTCAAATGAAAGAACTGTATGATGAACTCAAGAACAAGCACAAAGCTTCCGAGGTTGTGTTTAAAGCGGGTAAAAACGAAAATATCAGCGAAAGTGGATCTGATGAAGATACACATCAAAAAGCAACAAGTCTGCGTAATGCACCAGAAGTGCTTTGTGAACTTTATGATTCGTTTATCGATAAAGACTATAAGATTGCGTTGTCTTTGGAGCAAAGAGAACAAGCAAAAACGCACATTCAAAAGTCTTTGGAAAAAGTACGTCAATCAGAAGATGATGTAGCCAGAGATGTTGTGTGGTCTATCAAAGAAATGCAGTTCTCTAATCTATATCGTTATGGAGAACATAACTACATCAACTTTTCTAACCTTAGTGGGATTACAGGTATCTTTGGACCAAACAAAGTTGGCAAAAGTTCTATCGTTGGCTCTCTTATGTTTGGGTTGTTCAACACCACAGATCGTGGCCCTGTAAAAAGTGCTTATATCATCAACAAAAACAAGCGTGAAGGTTATTCCCGTATTACCTTGAATGTTTCTGGGGTAGACTATGTTGTTGAACGTAGTGTTGCTAAAGCTTCAAAACGTGGCGGCAGATTCGATGATGAAAAAGCAGCAACAAAGCTATGTTTATCTCGTTTGGAAAGCGATGGAACAGAAGTAGAACTTGTATCCGAAAACAGTGAATCCAGAACAGATACCGACAAAGTTATTCGTAAGCTTATTGGTACATCACAAGACTTTTTGCTTACTGCTTTTTCAAACCAAGGCGGCATGAATCGTTTTATCGATGAAGGTGCAACTCAACGTAAAGCTATTCTCAATCGTTTTCTTGATCTCGATATCTTTGAAAAGCTTTACAAGATGGGAAATGAAGAGCTTCAAGGATTTAACGTTCTTAGCAACAAGTTCCGTAACGTAAACTGGAACGAAGCAAAGAATGAATGTGAAGCTTCAATTGCTGCTTGCAACCAAGATATTCTTCTAGCAAAAGACGAGTTAGACACAAAGCAATCAAAGCGTGAAAAGCTTCGTGGCTGGTTGCAACAACATGGTGCAGACAAGCAAGCTGATTTACGTCGAAAGACTGTTGACGCTTTTGACAAGGTAGAACGAGTGCAAGGCAAGCTTGCGATGCGTCAAGTTGAAGTTGACAATCACAAACAAACTTGTGAACAGCTTAAGCAACGCATTGAAGATATAAACAACGAAATAGCTAGTGTGCAACTTGCTGATCTTGAATCAAAAGCATCAAGGCTAAAAAGCCTTGGTCAACAATACAACGATCTAAAAGTTGAAGTTTCTCAAGAACAACAAAAGCTTGTTGCTCAAGTTAAAAGCATCAAAAAGCTTGATGTTGTTCCTTGTGGTGATTCATTTCCAACTTGTCATTATATCAAAGACAGTCATGCCGACAAAGCTTCGCATGAAGCTCAAAAGAAAATCGTGGAAGATATTCTTGCAGCATACGAAGCAATGAAAACTGATTTTGAGTCTCTTCAACAAGAAAAGATTGAAGAGCAAATCAAGTCATACAATCGTTGGGAAAAAGAGCTTGAAACCAAGCAACAACAACTACAGTTTACAGAAACCTTGTTGAAAGGTAGCTTGGATGCTATTGGAAATCTCCAGCAAGAACTTGAAGCAATAAAAGCAGAACACAAAACTCTTGTAGATGAATTAAACAAGCAAGAAGATCTTGGAGCAGCTATCGAAGAAGAAAAAGCGTTGGCAACTGTTATAAAAGATATAGAGTCAAAGCTTCAACAACTTTATGTTAAGCTTGGAGGATATAACAACAAACTTGAACAACTAAACAAAGAATCAGAAGATGCGGCAAAGATTATCAAAGAGCAAAAAGTATATGACTCAATTGTTCAAGCATTTTCCAAGAACGGTATTCCGGCTTATGTGTTGAAGAACAAGCTCCCAGAAATCAATTCAGAGTTAAACAACATTCTTGCTGGTATTGTTTCATTCCGTATCTTTCTGGAAACAGAAGTAGGAAGCAACACACTTGATGTGTTTATCGAAGATAAAGACTCTAGAAGGGTTATAGAGCTTGCTAGCGGTATGGAAAAGATGATTGCATCACTTGCTATTAGAGTGGCTCTAATAAGCCTCTCAAGCCTTCCAAAACCTGATATCTTTATCATTGATGAAAGCTTTGGAGCGTTGGATAGTTCGAACTGTGCAAAGGTTATTGAGTTACTTCAAACAATCAAAAACAGGTTTAAGAGCATTCTGATAATCTCTCACGTTGAAGAGATTAAAGAAGCTGCAAGTAACATTGTAACGATTTATGACAATGGAACAGAAAGCAGTGTTAACTGCTGATATCACTCTTCGTCTTTTTTAGACTTAGCTTTGCTGCGACGACCGAGTTTTTCGAAATCATCGCCTGTTAGCTTACCAAAAGGAGGAGCAACATCAAGTTCATCTTGATCTCCTTTTAGTTCATCTTTTTCTTCCATTACTTCTTCAACAGCTTCACGAATAAGTTGCTTTAGTTGTTTTACTGTAATACGCATAGATAACTCCTAAACAATATATAGTTTTCGAAATGTCTTTACTTTCAAATATTGATTTGGCATTATGAGTATGTAGCCGATGGGTGCTACAAAGTTTTTAATCGGTTCATAAAAGAGATACAATAATATGGCAAAATCAGTTCGTCTATCAGAAGCAGATCGTTTTCTTCTTGAAACACTTGGCAAGTTTTGTGTTCGTGCTCGTCATTCAAGCTGGCAAGACCTAACATATTCCAACGATGCAGAGGCTGTTGGTCTAATGCGAGAAATGAGTCCACTACTTACTGCATCTGAGTATCGTAACCTTATGGAAGGATGGGGAAACATTCGAATCAACAACGATCAAAAAATGCTAAATGAAGCTGTAGAACATATTACACAAAGGCTTCAACAGCGTGTAGAATCATACTGATTACACTAGTTACATAACACATACGCAAGAGAATGTAAAACTTCTCTTGTTTCGGGCTCATAGCTCAGTTGGTAGAGCGTCAGATTTGCATTCTGAATGTCGCAGGTTCGACTCCTGTTGGGTCCACAAACAAAACCATCCTAGCTTAACTCTTAAAGCCCTATCTTGTTGATGGGAAGATAAAGGTGAAAATCCTTTGGATGGTATTGCCGGGTTTGCATAGAGGTCGATTGCACCACTTTTGTAAAGTGGCATTTAAACACCGTGGGTTCGAATCCCACACTCGGCTTTAAACAACAAAGGCACCAAGGCAATACCTTTGGTGCCTTTTGTGTTATAAACTGCCTTTGGCAGTGGTCTAAGGGCCAAAAAGAAGTTTGGTTTTGAGCGCACTATATATATGTAGCCGATTTGGCTTTTGATTTCGCAAAGCGTATGATACGCTAGAAATCGACAAAAAAGGAAATAAACATGATTACAGCAGCAGAAGTAATAACTGCAATCCTCGTTTTGTACCCACACATGTCAGGAAATAACCGACAATGCATTATGGAACGTCGTTCACAAATCGAACAAGTGCTTGTAGAAGCTCAACGTCAATATCCAGAAATGCCAACCGAGGTATTTGCAACTATTGGCTTTATGGAAACTCATCTTGGTTGCGATCAAGGTGAAGGTGGCAACTGGGGAGCACCATTGTCTCCTCAACAAAGACATATAGCTGGAGCACCTATCCAAGCAGCTACAGCATTGTGGCGTTCATATCAAGTATGCGGCACATGGAATGGTGCAGCAAGAAGGTTTAGAACAGGTCTTTGCCGTCCAACAGTTATCGGTACAAGATATTCAACAATCGCAAATCAAATAACCAACAGAATCAGACTTAATGTTGATTCATCCAGAGAACATTCAAGAAGACTGTGTTTAAACTCTCCAATGGAATGTAGACCACTATGAAACAAACCGTTTATCAATTCATCAAAAATGTTATATTTGGACTTGCTATAGGCGTATTTTTTCCTATAGGAGTTATATACACTCTTTTCAAAAGAGAAATAAGTCCTTTTGCAACTATTCTAGGAACCGCAATCATTATGTTGGTTGCAATTTTTGGTGGTACGTATCTTCACCAAATTACTCAACTGCCTCGTAACCTAACAATCGGATTGTTGTATTTCGGAATGTGCATTAGCTTTGCTGTTGCAACAAACGTAAGTTCTCAAAACAATACCGAAAATACCGAGAAATAATCATTTTAAATCATGAATATCTTGTGATAAAATGATATTATGAGTCTAGGTGTTTGTTGTCAATGGTTGGAACCACGCACGAAACGTGATGGTTCTGTTGTTTATGAAAACTCTATCAACGAGCGTACACTTCAACTTGGACGCTTTCAACAAGGTGCATATACCAAAGCTTATGTTCGTGAATGTTACATCAACAACATCAACGAAATCATTAAGCTTGTTCCAAAGCTTGTAGCTAACAAGCTTAAGCTGTTTCGTCTATCCAGCAATTTGTTTTCATTGTCCGAGTACAACAAAGATATACTTCACAATGATGAGCAAATCAATCTATTGCTTGCCAAGGCTGGCAAGGCTTTTATAGACGCTGGTATTCGTGTTACTACACATCCCGATCAGTTTGTTGTATTGAGTTCAGATAATCCTGTAACGGTTGAGAATGCTATCAAGGAACTATCACATCATGCGTGGGTGTTTGACCGTATGGGCTTCTCAATGTCTCCTCATGCTGCAATCAATATTCATGGTGGCAAGTCTGACAGGATGGATCAACTTGTTAAAGCTATTCATTATCTACCAGACAATGTACGTTCTCGACTCACGTTTGAAAACGATGAAAGTGCGTACAGCTTGGTAGACTTGCTTAAGGTTAATTCTACCACCAACATTCCTCTTGTATGGGATTCACACCATCATACATTTAACGATGGTGGTTTGTCGTTAGACGATGCATTTAGCTTGTCTGTGTACACATGGAAGGCTAGTGGGTGCAAGCCATTGCAGCATTTGTCTAACACCACACCGGGACTAGAGAATGGTAGTTTCACTGAAAGAAGGAAACACAGTGATTATATTCACTACGTTCCAGATTGTCAGCGAGAAGGTTTGTTGGTTGATGTGATTGATGTTGATGTAGAAGCCAAGATGAAGAACTTGGCTGTTAACGTGTGCGAGTCTTTACTGGTTTCGTGCTAGCTAAAGCTTTAAGTTTGCCTACATCACCGATTTTAAGTTGAGGTGGGTGCCCTTCACCATCGGTACGAATTTCAATATAAAACAAAGGATTTGTTTCACCGTCAGGGTCATCTTTATCCCAAACAATGCCGTATGGTTGTTTTGCACCTGCACCTGCAACGAATTTTGTTGAAAGAATAATCGCTGCTGGTAAAGCGTAGATATCAAAATCTAATGCTAGCGTATCAACTTCTGGGAATCCGTCAGCATCTTTATTGCAAGTATATTTTGCAAACGCTGTGGTTTTACCTCTCATCGGTGAAAACAAACGATCTCGCATATCTTGGTTTATTTGCCCAGCGAAATTAAGCCGAGACAACAACTTGAAATTGTTCTTAAAAGCGATTTTTACAGCTCTTTTTACTACAGCAAACGGATGACTTTGGTTAGGGGAACCATGCATATCAGTTGGTTTCTTAGGAAAGCCGCCGTTGGTAAAAAGGTTGTATGCTTTTTCTGCCGCCGCCCGATTGTTTAGTCTTTTATTTGCTCCATCCATCATGATAGCTTCTATGGTAGCTTTTTTGACCGCTGCCGATCTCATGACTCCATCAACGCTACTAAAAAACTTGTTGGCAAACAATGTGTCTGCACCAAAGCCAAACACTCTTTGCCCCGGTGAGCTTTGATTTAGCTTAACGTGTATGTTTGCTTTATCAGTTTCAACGTCAAACTTTGCTGTTCCACCAATAGCAGAACCCGAAATAGTGCTTCCTGCTAATGCACGATTTGTCGTTCTTTGTCTTTTATAAATTACATCGGTGTTTAAAACATTGTTGCTAACTCTAAATGCTTTACGAACAAAAGCATCGAAAGCACTTATTCCACTAGTTGCGTAGGCTCTTTGCGCTCGATCTCCCATACGTTGCATATCAACAACATTGTTCCAAGCATTTGTTAAAGCTTTGTGTTTGGCTGCCCAAGTAGATAAATCGGCTGGAATAGGATCACCTGAGATTGCGTCCATTAAAGCGAATTCACAAGCGAAGCCAAGCATTTGATCTGATAGTAATTTTTTTACTGGATCTTTTTCATCATCAGCTTCGTTTAAAATATATTCCCACAAATATTTCATTATCATTCTCCTCAATCTGGTGTGACAACAATATCTACTGTTGGAGTTTCTTCTGAATCTTCATCTTCGTTAAGCTCTGCGCTTTCTAATATCTCGCTGGCTTCTGCACCTTCGGGTTTGTAATATCTTGTTTTTAACCAATCAGACATTTCTTCGTCATCCATTGGTTCGATAGCTGGCTCTCCAATGTCTTCTGGGTCGGGCATTAATTCGTCATAAGATTCTTGCTTTTCTTCTTGCTCGAACAAAATCTTGTATAGCTTTGTGTTCATTAAAGGTTCCTCGTTCTATAACAATATATAGCTTTTATCATGCAAACTATTGTTCACGACAATAAACGTATAACTATTTTACACGACGGGAAAGTTGTTGTTGTGTCTCCTGTAGACAATAACAAAATCATTGTGCCTTTCCATTGTCCTATGTGTGAATATCCAATGAAAACATCAGACGACGCTCAAAGCTACCGAGAAGTAGAATGTTGCAGCATGTGTCAGCTATATTGGAAAACAAGCAACATAGAACCAGACAAAACAAGCGAACGTTGGAAGAGTTATATGCAACGCAGACATATGGCATTCCTTCCACAAATCCAGTTTAAATGAATACTTATCCGTAAAGGATAATCACAAGATATGCCTATTCAGCAAAAAGCACGCTATAGATTGTTAACCAATCTTCTTAACACTTCATTCGGTAAATCATCCGAACGTCAATATCCAAACCATTTTGTTAAATTTACAATGCCACTTGAAAACACCATTCAAGTTAAAGCGCAGATTCTTGTTAATCTTGGCGGCACAACAAACGCTTATATTGCGATTCGTCCAAAACTTCGTGAAGAACTATTAGAAATCATCAAGCAACGCTTGGAACGTATTTCAGACGAATATAAACGTGCCGTTGAAGCCGCAACAGATGAATCAATGCTTTCATATCGTAAACAACCTTACGAAGAAGCTCCAGAAAAAACTGTTAAGCTAGCCGTTGACAACTATTCCATTCAAGAATGGATTGAACCAATCTCAATGAGTGCTTATCGTAACAATAAAACCAATATATATCACTTACATTGCGTTGTAAGCGTATCATAATATCGGCATGGCATTAACGAAAAAAGAACAAGTTGATGAAATAATGAAATGTGGCAGCGATCCCTGCTACTTCATTAAAAAATACTTGTATATTCAACATCCCGTTAAAGGTAGACTTCCATTTGAACTTTATCCGTTCCAAGAAGAATGTATTAATTCGTTCTTGGATTACAAGTTCAATATTGTTCTTAAGTCTCGTCAGTTGGGCTTGTCCACAACAACATCTGCTTATTGTCTTTGGATGGCAATGTTTAGACAAGATGCCAACATCATGATTATGGCAACAAAGCTGGAAACCAGCAAAAACATGATTCAAAAAATCAGAACAACGTTTAAAATGCTTCCTCCTTGGATGCTTACGTTGCTTGATTTAAAAGAACCAGAAGCAGAATCTGTTAAGTATATCAAGTTCAACAACGGATCAAAGATTACAGCTATTCCTACATCTGCTGACGCTGGTCGTGGTGAAGCGTTAAGTCTTCTTGTGGTTGACGAAGCTGCTCACGTTGATGTTCTTGAAGAACTATGGTTAGGTCTTTATCCTACACTATCAACTGGTGGTAGAGCTATTATCTTCTCAACTCCTAACGGCAAAAACTTTTTTTATCAACTATGGGCTGGAGCAGACACAGGGGAATATGAAGAAGGTAAGGTAGGCTTGCACTGTAAAGGTGTAGGTCAAAACAAATTTCATGGCATTAAACTTCCTTGGTATGTTCATCCAGAACGTGATGAAAAATGGTTTGAAGATCAAGCCAAGCCAATGGATGCTAGAGGTATTGCACAAGAACTTTTGTGTGGCTTTGAAGGTTCTACGTTAACCTTCTTTGATCAAAACAGCATTGATTGGATTCGTAACTTATCTCAAACTCCTATTGGCTTCACAGGGCCAAACAACAAAGGTCAAGACTTACACATTTGGAAAACTGCTATTCCAGATCACAAGTATGTTATAGCCGCAGACGTTGCAAGAGGTGACGCAGAAGACTTTTCAACCTTTCATGTGTTTGATACAAATGAAAGCGAAGTTGTTGCTGAATATATGGGCAAGATTCCTCCAGATAGATTTGGAGAATGGCTTATAGAGATTGGTAAAAGATATAACGATGCTCTTATCGTAAATGAAAAAAACACGGTGGGTATTGCAACAGCAATCAAGTTAAGAGATGCTGAATATCCAAACTTGTATTACGATTTAGATTTGGCTGAAAAGATGCTAACAATGACGCCGGATGAAAAGAAAGACGTTCTTCCCGGCTTTACAATCACTCCCAAGAACCGTGAAAAGATTCTTGAAAACTTAGAACAAGTTATCAGAAACCATCAATTAAAGATTTATTCGTTACGCTTTGTTGCTCAAATGGAAACGTTTGTTTGGAACGGCAAACGTGGTCAAGCATTAAAGAAACGTCACGATGACCTTATTATGGCAATGGCTATTGGTTTGCAAGTATTTACACCAATGGCTCATGAACAAGGTTATCTTGGAATGTTAGCCGTTAACAAAACCATTGCTGATGCAATGCTTGCTGGCATGACAAGAGGTTATCGTGATGTTAAACAAAAAGTTAACGGCAAAAAAGTTCCGGCTGGAGTTAATCCAGATTCAGTTAAAAACGAGTTAGAGTTCAGAAAAGAATTTTGGTGGCTTTACTAATCTATACGTTTTAGATACCTTTTATGCCACTTTATACTAAACACTAGGAGAACTATTATTATGGCAAACAAAATCAATGTAGGTAACCCAGAAGTTACAACCAAAACAAACATCTTAGACATTGGCCTTCCAACAGAACTTGAAAATGCTATATCAACAGGTTGGGACCACTTTGACGCTCTTTGCGCTGGAGATGGTATGATTCCTTCCACCGTAGCGATTCTTACAGGTCTTCCCGGTTCTGGTAAAACAACGTTTGCAATTCAACTTGCAGACTCTATCACAGGCACAGGTAACCTCGCTCTTTATAACACTTGTGAAGAAAGCATTTATCAAGTAAGAAGAACTGCTAAAAGAATGCAACTACAACACGGATTCATTCCATCATATCACAATGATGTAAATGACATTCTTAAGCACGCCGACGAAATTCGTGCAGAAAATCCCGGTAAACAACTATTCCTCTTCATTGATTCACTTCAAACAGTTGAATGCAATGAAGTTGATCCAAAAACAAACAAAGTATATTCTCAACAAGCTCAAACAATTCAATCAGCTTGGAGACTTGCTGAATGGTGTAAAAAGAACTATACCAACGCAATCATCATTGGTCAAGTAACCAAAGACGGCACCTTTGCCGGTAAACAAGAAGTTAAACACGCTGTTGATATGCATATCTCTCTTCACCTAGACACAGATCGTAGAAGTGAAACTTATGGTGATAGAGTTGCAATGGTTGAGAAAAATCGCTTTGGTACAGGCGGGCTTTACTTCCCTTACGAAGTTACTAGCAAGGGAATCCAATTCAAAGATTAAAGAGCGTCTTTAATAGCGTTTAATTTTGCAAACAATGCTGTGATTTGCTCGTTTGGAGCTCTTTGAAAAGCTATCTGAAAAGCTTTAAAGCTTTCAAAATCTTTTAATGCATTAGCGGGTGCTGCTAGTTTTGGTACATTAGCATTAATATCAGCAACTGCTTTGCTGATAGCGTCAGCAGGCGCATTAAATGCTTTGGTATATTCTTGTATTGTTGCTTGAAAATTTGCTACTTTGTTACCGCTACCATCAACAAGATTTCCGTCCGCATCCATTCCAGCACCAATTCCATTTGTTACATTTACAACCTGTTGTTGTGGATTTCCACTGGGGGTGTCATATGAAGAACTATAGCCGGTATATGAGTCTTTAAAGAAACCTGATAGTTTTGACGTTGCCCAAGCTATAGCTCCTGCCAATGCAGAAAGAAGTAATGCTGTAAGAAAAAACTCATTAAGTTGAATCTTGTTGGCAACTTCTCCTGTTTTTGCATATTCCGACAAAACTTGTTTTTTGAAATACAACTTAGCAAGTTGTTGTTGTTTTGCTGTTAAAGCAGATTCAGCAACTTGTTCTTGACCAATTTTTGTCAGTGCGTCTTGTAAAGCAGAAGATTGTTTCAGCAATGCTCCAAAGGCTCCTGTATCTGCATTTACACCAATAATCGTAGAAATAGCTTTGCCTATTGGTTCTATAGCTGGATCTGGACCTTGTTGTGCTGCTGCTCCTCCTTGTGGTGAGACTCCTGCCGTTGCTGCTGGTGCTGATGTTGGTGCTGATCCTCCTGATGGTTGTTCAGCTAGAACTTTTTTTGTTTTAACAAGAGCAGCAAGATATTCAGAGCGATCAATCAATCCAGCTTCATAAAGTCTTTTTGTTAACATAAACGATTTGTTTATGTTTTCGGTGGTTGGTGCTGGTGCTGCTGGCTGTACTATAAACGACATATTTTGTGGGAGCCTACTAAGCCTATCCCACTCTGCATCAATAACGTCCTTTTTTAATCCTATTGCATCTAGTTTTGCCTGCAAACTTTCTTCTGTTTCTGCTGGGACAGCTACTGGGGCTGTTGCGGCGGGCCGAGGCTCGAGCCCTGATACATCTGCTGCTGGTGCGTCGGATGCTGGTGGATTTGTAACTGATGCTGTTCCTCCTCCTGCTGGTGGTGGTTGTCCTGCTTTGGTTTCTCCTCGTTTTCCTTTGCCACGCCCGCCCCCGCCACCGGGACCACGGCCTCCTCTTGTTCTATTTGCTTCTCTAGCTCCTTCGTTTAAATGATTTCTAACATCAAGAACAGAAGCAAGATATTCTGAACGTTCAATCAATCCAGCTTCATATAGCTTTTTATCCATCTTGAATCTATCAACGATTGATGACTCTTTTAATGGTGCTCCTGCTGATGCTGTTCCTCCTACTGCTGGTGTGGTTGTTACAGTTCCTCCTGCTGATGCCGCTGGAGCTTTAAGTTCATCCCACAATGCTTTCATCCATTGAGGTTTGGTTATGGGCTGGTTTTTGTTAGCCACTAAAGCCTTTTCAAAAGCACTTTGAGATTTTACTGCGTCTACTGGTGCTGGTTGTGTCGCCGGGGCCGCTGGTTTTGCTGTATTGACGCTATTAAAAGCCTTTGCAAAGTTGGCAGCGATTGGAGCAAGACCTTTGCTATCGTTTGAAATTATGTCTGTTAATGCTGCTGCTGCTTTAGCCGCTTCGGTGGTGGCTACTTTTAGTTTACCTTGAAAATCCTCTGCTGCTTGTTGAAGTTCGTCAAAAGCTTTGTCGTCAGACAAAGCATCAAAAATCAATTTTGCTTCATCGGTGGCTTTTCCACCCCAAGGCTTCAAAAAAACTTTTATAAACCAAGCACGATTTGAACCGCTTGTTTTTAAGTTTTTGATTACGTTATTAATCTCACCGATTCGTTCACGTTTTACTTTGCCTTCTTTGCCGCTAAAAAGTTTCTTAACCCAGTTTGCTTCTTGTTCTAGATCAAGATATTTATTCGACCAATCTTGCAAAGCTTCGATTGGAACAAGCTGATCGTTTTTTGGATTCAACGTAAGTTTGATTGCCATTAGTTACAACCTTTTGATATTAAGTAAATAGGCTAACCTTAAATACTTGCTTTTGAGAATATAATGTGTTAGCATGAAAGTATGAGTTATACTGATTGGAACAATTATCTAACAACATTAAAGCAACACTGTGTTAACAACAACATTGAAGTTGTTTTCAAGCGTGGTTGCCAAGACGCTTACACTGTAGAAACTCAACTGATCGAAATTAACAGCAACCGAACAAAGCAAAATCAAGTTTATATTTTGCTTCACGAAATCGGGCATCACAAAGTTGTTAACAACAAAAAGCTTGCAAAAAAGTTTGCATCATTGAATCAACCATATTCTCGTAACTTGTCCAACAAGATTTTAAATCTTGAGGAAGAAGTTATGGCATGGCATTATGGAGAAAATCTTGCGGCAGAACTTGGAATTGAACTTGACTCAAAATACCAAGTGCTTAAAGCAAAATGTTTGAAAACTTATATTGAATCAATCAGTTCAAAGAAAAGGAATCAACAATGAAAACAAATCAAAGCGAAGAAGACATTGAATTATTCAAACGTTATCAAGAAACAAAAATCCTAGACGAAAATGGAAAAGTTCTAAGAGCTGATGTAAAGCTACGCAATGATTTAGCTGAACGAAACGCAAAGCTTGTAACGTTTGTTATCAACAAGTTTTATAGCAAAAAGCAACGTCATAAGGAACTAAGAAACGATTTGCTTCAAGAAGGTCATCTTGGCTTGTTTGATGCTATTGATGGATTCAAACCCGAACTAGGGTTTAAGTTTTCAACATATGCAACTTGGTGGATTCGACAAAGTGTAAACTCATATCTTTTGGATGAAGAACCAATGCTTCATATTCCCAGCCATATCAGAACAGCAAGAAACAAGTTGTTTAATCTGGCAAAGGAACGTTCGATTGCGTTTAAAGACATTGGCAAAGACATGTTAGAAGAACTTAACATGACAGAAAAGATGTTTGCTTCTGTTACAGCGGCAGTAAAAACAAAGTCATGGAACGTTCAATCAATTGATGAACCTTTATCGTCCAGCATGGATAGAACACTACGAGATGTAATTCCTAGCAACGATGTTGAGTTGTCAACATCAGTTGACAACAAGCGTATTCTTATTGCTGCCAAAGAAGCGTTTGCTAAATTGTCATTAAGAGAGAAATGTGTTTTGTTGGAACGATATGGTATTGATTGCAGTCAAATTCTTAAGAAGGAAGGTGAGAAATGAATCAGAAGTATATAACTATCGAAGAAGGTGAAGACTATCGCACCATTGCGGCAAAGATGACAACATTAGGATATAAAATGAATCATGCAACAGCAAGAAACATTCTTTTATCTGGGATGTATAAGTTCATGCAACATATGTCTGAATCTCTTGGTAAACCGCTATCAGAAGAGGAATGCACAACCTTGGTAATGCGGCAAGACATTCATGAAGTATTGGGTGATATTCTTCCTCTTTGTGCAACAGAGGAAACAACATTATGCCCGGTGGAAAAATAACAATAAAGTCTGATATTCCTGATTTCGAAAGCTTTCTTGCACGCAAACGTTATCCTTTAGATAAATGGTTGCTTGCTAATAACATCACTTCTTTAGAAGCGTTTAAAAGCCTATTAAATTCCGGTCAATGGGTTATGAGCGAAGCCATTGTTAAATCCGTTGAAGAGCTTTTAAAGCCTGTTCCTACGCCAGCAAAAGCCATTGCACCAGTTGTTGAAGAACCTGTGCAAGTTGTGATGGCTGCGGTAGAAGAACCAAAAGTTGAAACACAAGTTGTCCTCACTAGTGAGGATTCTGTGGTTTCTTCTATAGAAGAAGTTGTTCCATATGTTGTGGAAGAACCTTCTTTAGTTTCAGTTAATTCTTACAAAGAAAGAAAAAAGTCAAGGTAGTATTTTCATGAGTTCTCGTCATCAAAAAGAAAAGCGTCTTCGTCCACAAAGAGATCCTTATAAAAGAGATCATTTCGATCAATCAAAGTATATTGCAATTCCTGTAAATAACAAACAAACCCTCGATTCTACAATTAACGAGGATATCGCTGATTTCACTGATGAAAACGACTATGACGAATTCGAATGAAATACTTTTAGAGATTGTTTTTTAACTGGCATACTGAATCTACCGAAAGGAGCTACGGCAACAAAACAACAATCCCGTAGCAAAAATGAAAGGTAGAAACATTATGTCATACGAAACAACCAACTCATCATACGATTCACTCGCTCGCATTGGCACCGGCTCAAACCCACGCAACGCTTTGCGTTTCACTCCAACGAATTCAACCGATATCGGTGTAAGCGTTGAACAACCTGCTAGCAAGAAGGCTATGACGATGGAAGTAATTGTACCAATCTCACGGTCGAAAACTCGTTCTCGTCGTACCGCTCACTTCACCCTTAACGGTGCTCAAGCTCGCAAGCTTTACGAAACACTCAGCAAGTTTTATTCAGAACGTGATGGTGAATGATATAACATCACATTACAACAATCAAAATCTCTAATAAAGGCAGGATGTTATACATCCTGCCTTTTTTCTTTGTTCATACTTATAAGTATGACTTCGAAGTTGCAACTAAAAGATATTGGAAAGCTTTACAAGGTGAAAATGCTTGCCGAAGCTTTTATTCTTTGCAACAACGTTATCGATGCAGGAGATTGGTGGCGCAAGGTTGTAGCCTTGAACGCAAATTCACGATCTTATAAACACGATACAATCGAAAGCACATATGGTTTGTCGCTAGACAAGCTTTTCTCTCAACTTGATATCGATCAATATGTTGTTGAAGTGTGTTCGTTTGTGATTATTACAAATGGTGGCTATAGATTTATTAGGAACAATCAAGAAGCCGAAAATGTAATCAAAACAGGTAAACGTTGGTCGATAAGAGCTGTTGGCGTAAAAATCTATCACAGCTACGACCCAGAAACAAAAACACTTGGCAAGATATGGGAGCCAACATCGCTACCAACAATTGAATGGTTTTATTTGCCAAGACACTTTGTTGATTTAGATATTGCTCAACTTTACAACAGCATCAATGTTGGTGATATGGTTGTGTTCAAAAAAACACAAGCGTTTGTTGCAAGTGTTAAAACGCTTAAGCGGAAAAAGTTTTGGGCTACATGCAGTTGGACAAAGAAAAAAATAACTGTATTGAATGGAAGCACTGGAAGACAAATGCGATTAACTACTAGTCGTGATTATACGGTGTTAAAAGGAAAAGTAACATAGCTTACTCTTCGTTGTCTTCGTCGTCTTCGTCCTCAAGTTCTGTTTTAACACGATCAACGATTGAAATGGTGTCATCCACAGTTGACATTTCATCGGCTTCTAAAAGTGTTTTATACTCTTCCATGAACTCTTCAAGGCGATCAATCAATCTAGCAAGTGCTCGTACATTTGACATATAATTATCCTTTTTCAACTAACTCAAACTGTTTTTTACTTCCGATAATCCAACCAAATATATCACCATACAAGCATTTGTAATAAAAACCACCATTTTCGTCTTTTAGTTCATCAAGCAAGATAAATGGTTCTGTTGTTGATTTCATGGTTGATCTCTTGGGAGCTTTGCAAAGCTCACTTGTTAATATACTTGGCATCCAATTATTGTTCTTTGTTCTTTGGTTAAGTACGTCATCAATATCAGAATACAAAACAACATATGACTGCAACGAATTCTTTTTACTTCGAATGTAACAAAGGGAACCTTTACGCATTTATAAAGCACAACTCCATTTTCAACTAACTATAGGATAACATGGAAACGTTTGTTGGTAACGAAAGATATCTTACACATGTGTTTAAGTCAAGTACAAATTTATCATATTGCAAATATGATACTGTTCTATCTCTTCTATTGGTTATCTTCCACAACGGTACGGAATACGAATATTCTGGTGTAGATTTACAGACTTATCAAGAACTTATATCAGCGTCTTCTGCTGGAAGCTATTTTAACAGAGTAATAAAAACTTACAAGCACCAAAGATTTAAATAATACTTATCCATATGCGTAAACTTTTCGACATTCTTTTCACCAACGAAAATACTGGTGACTTTTCTGGTGCTGGTACTTTTCAAGGTGGGCCTTATGGATTTGGTAACCGTTATCAGTTAGCTAACTCCCAAGTATGGCCGGGACTACAAGACCCAGATGAAGGATTACCTCCCAATCCTTCTTTAAGACCTGCAATTGACGCACAAAGAGATCCAAAGGACACCGAATATGAATCCCTTGAAAGTTCTGAAATTTACGATAGTCGCCCTCATTTATTGCCCGGAGAGGATATGGTTAGAGACGAAGTGCTCCTTAAAAGCAAAGATATCGAACCTTCGTACTTTTATACGCCGGACTTTATGAACGAAGACCCAGCACGAGTTCTTTATCGAGACTTACCCGGCTTTCCTGCCATGAACACTTTGTCTGAACCAATCGATCACGTTCCTGACGATCAAGACCCAGACAGAACAGAACCAGAAGAAGAACGCTATAATGTGCCTCGTTTGCTTCCTTCACCAAGAGAAGGCAAGCGTGGCGTTCCGTTTGGTCATGGACCGGTTAATGTTCCCGGTGAAGGAACTCTTAGCATGAAACCGGGAGACATTGGTGTGCAAGCCAGTATGTACGATCCTATGGAACCAGAGGGTAACCAACTAAACCTAACCAAAAAACGTAATCAAACGCTTAATCGTTGGAAAGAAACAACTGAAGTTGATAAAGGACACACCAATCGTGACGCTGTGTTTAATCATCTTGTAAAGCCTATTGATTACATCAAAAAAGAGTTCGGCCAAAACGATTATGTAAAAGACTTGGACAATCCTGACGATGTGCCACTTCATGCTGGTGGACAAGGAGTAATCGCACATCCTGTTAAGCATGTTCCCGGCAACATCAATATCTATAAGAAAGGTAATCCCGGTTATTCTCTGGGTGAGGCTAAGGAAACTAAAATGGCAAAGAAAGAACCAAAACGTGAACTTGAAGATTATGTTCCAAAAGACCTTGATAAAAAGGAAACAAAGGAAACATATGGAAATGGTATGGGTCAAATCATGAAAGCTTATCAGTTTCCCCGTGAAGATAGAGAAATAAAAAAACACAAACCTCTTGAACCGGAACAAACTTATATTCCATATCAATATGATCGCAGCAACATTGACGTTATCATTCTCGACAAGCTTTTCGAGAAACTATCCAAACTAACAAAAAAGTCATGAAGTTATCGGATATCATCGAAGCGAAAATATTGCAAAGATTAGCTGAATCCAGTGAAGAAGATGTAGAAAAGCTTCACAAAGCTAACGAAGTCTTTGAAAGTATTATAAGCTTTGTTGAAAACCTAAATCAAGACCCTAAAAACTTCGATAAAAAATTTATGAAAGACAACGAAAATCGGTTGTATGGAATTAAGTTGCATTCCATAATATCGATGCCAGAAACTGAAAACATGCGTGTGTTATTCTTTGATTACGATATCGAAGGAGTGAAAAAAACCATTAAAGCAAAAGCTGGAAGAAAAATTGAAGGCGATCAACTTAAAAGCGTTTATGTTTCGTTGTTCTTTGATGCTCCATCTTCTGTTAAAGAAAACGTAAAAACATACAATCGTTGGTTTGCTAAAAACCTAATCAACATTTTGAACGATTCAAGATATCGTTCTTCCTTTGTACATGAATTTACGCACACACTTGATTATCGCAGAATAAATCCAGAATATCTTGTTGCAAGAGCAAAACAAAAAATATCAGAAAAAGAAGCGAAGAAAACAAAAGATCGTGACAAGTACATCAACGATCCATTAGAGCTTAATGCTTATTACCAACAAGCGATGAGTGATATATACAACAAGTTACTTGCTACTGAAACCGTAGAAGAATGGAACAAACTTATAGGAAACACTCCACAAGAATTTGTAGAAGTGCTATTAGCAAATTTGCGTCCACAAGTTCAAAAACGGTTGAATCCAGAAAACGTTAAACGTCTTATGAAGCGTGCATCAACAACTTGGGAATATTTAAGATTAACATGAGTATTATTCAGTATTTCGTTATTTCGATTGTGTTGATTGTTGGCTTGTATTTTTGTCTAATCAAAGAAGACTAAACTACCCTGTTGCTTGAATATAACGGCATTATGCGGGCGTTGAAACTAGTTTGTAGCAGCGATTTATCGTGCAAACGTTTTGCCGTGTAAAAAGCCATTAAGATCTTTTTGGGATATCTTCCAAAAGAAGTAAACCATGATCGAACTCCCAATGGTGATTTCTACAAAGCACAAGGATGTTATCAGAAGAGTTGATTTCTTCCAAATAAGCTGAATCTGGGAATGATGAAACAGCTTTTATATGAGCTAACTCTACATGGGTAGAATACCCACATTTTTGGCATGGCAACTTTTTTAAAGCTCGATTATATGCAGCATTATGATGACGAACATGAGTTGTCTTCCAAGAAGGATGTTTACCTTTAACCGACAGTTTTTCTATACATTCGACAAGTGTTATATTTTTTGTAGTTTTTTTATTGTTTCTACAATCACGGCACAGATATGACCGATCATCATTCAAACGAAAAAACGAAGTGCCACATCGCTTACATTCTCTCGATTTCGGTGGATTTTTTTGTTTTCCCTTATTGTTCCAAGTAGCAGCACATGAAGAGGAACAAAATGTATTTCCATTCGTTTTGGAACTTTTAGGTCGATAAAAACTGGCATTGCAACACAAACAAATCGAATTTTCTTTCATATGAGCTTTGCTAAAAGCAATCGAACATTCAGAAGAACAAAAAAACTTTTTTGTACCTTTTTTGACTTTTGCTTGATAACGATTTTTTTGTAGTGTATACTGTTTTTGGCAGTGAAAACAAACAAGATCAACTAGTTTAGACATACTAGACTCCATCTGCCCTTATACCGGCTCTGTCTTCTAAACAGTAGTACCGTAATTGGATTTATGCAGGTTCGAATCCTGCTAAGGGCGCAAATCATAGGTAGTATCATTAATTCGAAATAACAAAAAGAAAAACTCTAAAAAAGAGTTTTACGCTGGTTCGAATCCAGCAGAGCGCACTAACTATTGGAATTCAACAATGAAACTAAAAGCTTTGATTCTTTGTTGTTTTCTTTTTGGGTGTGAAACAACACAACCAAGATTCGTAAACTCTTATCCAATGCAAGCGTCTCTTGAAGAAACGCAGCATGAAATCGAAAGCAAACTCCACGATCTAGGCTGGAGAATTCTTCCAAGAATAGGTCCGATTGGATATATTACTGCTGTTAATAATCAAACGGCAACAATGAGAGATCATCTTACAATCGATTTATCGATGAGTGGTCATATATCTTTGTGGATTCGTACAGAAATTAAAATCGATCATCATTGGATTGCTCCCGATCATGTATGCGATGGTTATACTTGGGCAAGAGAACAACAACTGCTTTCTCGAATTCTAAGCAGCAGATAAGAAAAAAACTAAAACAAGTTTACAAACGAATAAGAGCTTGCTAGAGTAAGAACATAAGCCAAGGTGGTGAAATCGGCAGCCACAGAAGACTTAAAATCTTCCGACTGAAAGGTCTTACGGGTTCAAGTCCCGTCCTTGGCACTAAATGGATCAAATTCAAATTGATGAATGCATAAGAGCTGTAAGAATGCGTATGCGTTGTGGTCACAATAAACAACAAATCGCTGAACAACTTGGAAAGTTCTTTCCTCAAGAATTGTTGTTTCTTGCGTATCATGCAGCACTAATACTAGAAAAACGACGATAACAAAGCCCTTGTGGTGGAATGGCAGACACGGCAGACTCAAAATCTGCTGCCCTTATGGGCGTACCAGTTCAAGTCTGGTCAAGGGCACTCAAAAATGAAGCTAATTATCGAACATACAATACCCTACGAATTATCTCTTGTTGAGGAAATCGTGCTAGATGCCTATACATGGCATAACGTAAAAAATCACGTTCCTTCCATTAAAGACGTTAAGGTAATCTACAGAGAAGAAGTACAAGACAAGATTTGTATTCGTAAATGGTATACACCCAACATTACAGTTCCTTGGTTTGCAAAAGGTAAAATCAAAGACGATATGTTGGAATGGGGCGAAATGCTTACATGGTGTCCCCAAAGTCATTCTGGAGAATTCATTATCGAGCCAAACATTCCAAACGAATGGAAAACTTATTTTGATTGCCAAGGCCAATATAAGTTGGAGAGTGCTTGGATTGAAACAACCAAAAGAATTGTATCTATTAACTTAGACGTAAAAATTCCATTGTTTAGAGGAATAGCCGAAGAATATATTGCTGAAAAAGTAAAAGTTTGGTATCAGCAAGAAGCTGAAGCGTTGAAGATTCTAGCGGCAAAATAACATGAACAAAGAACAAAAGAAACAACTTATTCTTGAGTTTATAAACGGGCCATTACAAAGATATCTCACGGGAGATATATCCTTTGGTAAGTTTAAAGAAGTAATCAACGAAACGTTTGAAGTAGATTTCAGTTATTCAGATCTTTATCCCAGTTATTTGTTCAATGCAGAAATAAAGTATCCACAAGATTTTATCGAAATAAAATAGATTTAGAATACAAATATCGGCTGCTAATCTAAGAACATAAGAGAAACACATAGGCGTATAGCTCAGTTGGTTAGAGCACCTGCCTTATAAGCGGGAGGTCATTGGTTCAAGCCCAATTACGCCTACTAAATTAAATCGTTTTCAAGATTCAAACGTCAATAAAACCATGAAAACAATTATGGCACTCGCACTGGTTGGTTCAATGGTAATGAACTTGAGTATCGAAAAAAGAAACAACAACCCACAATATTGTTATAGGGTAACTGAATCTACATCTGCTTCTTTGTTCACACGAACACAAAGCTTTTGTCACACCACACAAGCTCTTTGTATGAGAAGTGCAGATCGAGCAAGAGAAAGATCATCAGAACATATAGAAGTTTCTGGATGTGAAAGAACAAACAGATTGTTTTGTGTTAGTGTTCATAACACAAGATGGTGTAGCAGCGATCTATATCAATGTTCAGAAACAGCACAATATTTTGGTATAGATCACGGTTGCAGATAATTTATTCTGGACGTTGTAGATTAAACGGATAGTTTACTGTTACAATTCCACCACCTTCGGGTGTTGGAAACTGCCAGCGACGAACAGCGTTCGAAATACATTGACCAACAGAAGGTACTGAAATGTTACTTTCGGTAACGTTTGCACCCATTACTATACCTTCACTTCCTATAATAAACCGTACAACAACTCTTCCTTCCAATGCAGGATTTTGCACTAATCCTTGCTCATGGCAGTGAATGACTTGTGGTAGGTTGCGAATAACAACTCTTCGGATGGATTCTGGAGACAGTAATCCGATTACGCTTGGAGCGGCTGGACGAACAATTGGACCCCTTGTGCCACGATTGCCAAGTCGTGACCCCCTATCAGTACCATAACCGTGATTACCGGAACCTCCAACACCGTTGGTGTTTAAGTTACCGAGTCCAATAACTCCTTCGCCGTTGCCATTTGCACCCCATCCTGTACCAGAATTACCTAATCCGTTATAACCAAAAGAATCACCAATAACATCGCCGTTAACGTTACCGTTTGCATTTTGGTTTTCCAAGCCGGATTCAGTTAATCCTCCAAACGGAGATATAATGCCTGAGCTGCCACCAGCTAATGCTCCCCTTGAACCAAGGGCAACAAATATACCTCTGCTTGCTACCATATCACGAGCAGCTTGACGAGACATATGCGGTGGTTCTCCATTGTTGCGAATAGCGTGACGAGCATTCC